>Ga0134126_10001135_pt1 | contig 33730 bp, 31 predicted proteins | sample KB31752_FD_96881 | JGI IMG/M metagenome (GOLD analysis project Ga0134126, IMG submission 96881) | Terrestrial soil microbial communities with excess Nitrogen fertilizer from Kellogg Biological Station, Michigan, USA - KB3-175-2 | ecosystem: Environmental > Terrestrial > Soil > Unclassified ...
CACGAATGCGGTAGCGAACGGGATTGGTGGCACGAACCGCGCGAACGGTATCGGTGGGACTAACGTCACCGCGAATGGCATCGGCGGCACGAATGCGGTAGCGAACGGCATTGGTGGCACGAACCGCGCGAATGGTATCGGTGGTACCAATGTTACGGCGAACGGTATCGGTGGAACCAATGTCACCGCGAATGGCATCGGTGGTACCAACGTCAGCGCGAATGGCATCGGCGGTACCAATGCAACGGCGAACGGCATTGGTGGCACGAACCGCGCGAATGGTATCGGTGGCACCAATGTGACAGCGAACGGTATTGGTGGGACCAACGTCAGCGCCAATGGGATCGGCGGTACCAATGTGACGGCGAACGGCATTGGTGGCACGAACCATGCGAATGGCATCGGTGGCACCAACGTGACGGCGAACGGGATTGGTGGGACTAACTAACGGGATCCCGCGAGAGTCCAGGTAGATCCAAGCGCCGCCCTTTGTGGCGGCGCTTTTTTTAGGGGAGCTTCTGCTCCCACTCGTCCTTCGTAAGGCGAAACACCCAGGCGATGGAGTGTGGCCACTGGCCGAAGACCTCGCCTTCCTTCTTCATCCTCAACTTCTTGATCACCGCAAGCGAGCGCGTATTTTCCGGATACACGGTCGCGACAATGGACTGCAGCGCAAGGGTGCCGAAGGCGGCATCGAGGCAGGCGGAGCTTGCTTCGGTCGCAAATCCCTTGCCCCAATATTCGCGCTGAATTCCGAATGCGATCTCGACGTCCTGAGTGTGCTGCAGGGGACGTACGCCGCAATAACCCAGACACTCTGACGAGCCCGCCAGGTGCAGGGCCAGAGTACCCCACCCACGTGCGTTGAAACTATCTCGCATGAGCAGCACGGCTTCTTCGGACTGCGATCGAGTCTTGACGCCCCCCGTCCATTGAGTTGCTTCCGGATCCGCGCACAGAGCCGCGAGCCCCGCTACATCGCCTTGATCGAATGGCCGCAGTTCCAGCCTGGAGGTACGGATGGGTACCGCAAGACGCGCAGGTGAGCTCCGATTGGGAAGCAGTTCAATGGCGGTCATCGTAGGTGATGTCACACGCGCCGACTCGTTTGGTCGACTTTGGTAATGGTACCGCTTTTTGATGGCAAGAACTCAAGTGGCTGCGCGAGTTGGGATCTGCCGGCGGGAACTGATTCGTGCAGAAAATGTACAGAATTATGGTTTTATGGAAATATGGGTGTATGAAAAAGACCACCATCGAGTTGCCGGACGCGCTGATGCAGCAGATCAAGCTGAGAGCGGTGCGCCGTCAGCAGAAACTGAAGGACATCATCGCCCAGCTGCTGGAGCTGGGCATGGCGGCCTCGCCCGAAACAGATCGGCTGCGCGCGCCCAAGCCGGTACGTTTGAAAGGGGGCGTACGCCTGGACATGCGGGAGATCGAGGCAGCGATTGGAGGGGGCGACTAGTGGTACTCGTCGATACCAATATTCTCGCGTATCTTTTGATCGAGGGTGACCGCACGCCGGGGGTTCAGCACCTTTTCGCTCGTGATTCCGACTGGTGCAGCGAGGCGTTCGTAATGGTGGAGTTCTCCAACATTATTGCAACCTACGTCCGTCATCGGGCGTTGACGCAGGCGCAGGGCATTCAGCTCTTGACGGATGCGCACATGCTCTTGCCCACCCTGCACAACGTCGCGCACGACCAAGCCTTCGAGACGGCAATGCAATACGGAATTTCCGCTTGCGATGCCCGGCTCATCACTTTGGCGCGGCAGTTGAAATTGAAGCTCATTACGGAGGATGCAAAGCTCCACGCGGCGGTGCCGTCGTGGACATTGTCACTTGCCGGTGCGTTGGCTTGAAGCGCTCAGGCAGCTCCATGGTGCGCAGGCTTGCCAGGGCAAGGGATACGCTCTGCCAGGCGCTCGATGACAAGCTGACCCTGGAGCAGGTGGCGCGCGAAGCGACATTTGCGCCTACCCATTTCATCCGGGTGTTCAAGGCGGTGTTCGGGCAGACACCACATCAGGTGCGCATCGATGCACGTCTGGAGCTGGCAAAGAGGCTGCTCATTGCCGATGCCATGCCGGTTACCGAAGTCTGCGCGGCGGTAGGGTTCTCCAGCCTCGGCACATTCAGTCATGTGTTTAAGTGCCGGATTGGTACGTCACCTTCGACGTTCCGGCGTGAGGCGCGTCTGCTCGTGCAAGTGCCGGGGACCTTGCCACTGAGACTGTATCCCGGCTGCTTCACGCTCATGGCGCACTGGCCCACAAGCGCAATTTTTGAGAAGCGCGCCGCTCCAACCTCTGTCACGCTGCCCGTTCCAGAGCAACATGCAATTTCGGTAAGCGAGGATGGACCGTGAGTCTAAAGATCAAGCTGAGCAGCATTATGGTGGACGATCAGGACAAGGCGCTGAAGTTCTACACTGACGTGCTTGGCTTCTTGAAATTTCGTGACATCGACGTGGGCAACGGGTTTCGGTGGATCACCGTAACGGCGCCGGATGGTCATCCAGATGTGGAGCTCGTTCTGGAGCCGAATGCGAACCCTGTGGGCAAGGCATTTCAGACCGGGCTGTTTCAGCAGAACATCCCGGCGACTGCATTCGAAGTGGAGGACATCGAGTTGGAGTATCGGCGGCTGAAGGATCTGGGCGTGGTGTTTTCGATGCCGCCGACACAGGCGGGTCCGGTGAGGATTGCTGTATTTGCCGATACCTGCGGTAATCTCATCCAGATCTATCAGGCGCCGCAGTGACGCAATAACTCGAGCCTGAGCATGACGAAGTCAACATTCGCGCCGTCGGGGCGGGCTTGATGCCCGCCTGTCTGGCGGTTGCAATGGAGTAAATCCGCCAAGTAAGATCGCGCTCCCCCCGAGCGACCAGGGATGATTTGCCTCAGGGATTGAGCATGATGAGAAGCATCGAGCCGCGACTCGAAACGACACTGATCATTTTCGGGGGCTTACCGGGTACCGGAAAGACCACACTGGCGCGCAAACTCGCGAACCACCTCGGAGCAACCTATCTTCGAATCGACACCGTCGAGAGGGCCTTGCGCAACTCGAAGGGCGGCCCGGTCGATGATCGTGGCTACCGTGTTGCCTACGCCATTGCTACCGACAACCTGAGACTTGGCCGAACGGTGGTGGCGGACTCAGTGAACCCACTGCAGATCACGCGGGATGCGTGGCGTGCCGCAGCGATGGGCACGAACGCAAGAGTTGTCGAAGTCGAAGTGCTGTGTTCCGACGTCATGGAACACCGCCGCCGCGTCGAGTCGAGACATGCAGGCATGCCCGGCCTGACGTTCCCTACCTGGCAGGAGGTCTCTGCTCGCGATTATGAGCCGTGGGACCGCGCACATATCGTCGTCGATACCGCCGACACTCCCGTTGATCAAACTCTTGCCGAACTGAAGTCGTTGGTTTCGGACGGCGTGTTCGCCTGACTTTCAATACGCAGCCGGGGGCGTCAGGCCCCCTGGACTTCGAGCACGCCCGCGGTCGGCTCTGCAACGTCGGGTGCTTCGCTGCGATGGTATTCGGAAGCGAGGAACGAGTAGAACACCGGAACGACAAACAGGGTGAAGACCGTTCCGACCACCATGCCTGCGACCAGAATGATGCCGATGCTGTTGCGCGCTGCCGCTCCCGGACCGGTTGCAATGACCAAGGGCAACTGACCGAAGATCATGGCTGCCGATGTCATGAGTACCGGACGCAGCCGGGTGAGAGCCGCATCGCGTAGCGCAGCCTCCCGTGAAAGTCCCGCGGCCTGTCTCGAGTTAGCGAACTGCACGATCAGGATGCCGTTCTTAGCCACCAACCCCACCAGAGTGATCAGGCCGATCTGCGAATAGATGTTGATGGTCGTCAGGTCGAGGAAGCTGAACAACAGTGCTCCGGAGATGGCAAGTGGCACCGACCCAAGGAGCACGATGAGCGGATCACGGAAGCTGTGGAACTGCGCTGCGAGCACCAGGTAGATCAGGATGATCGAGAACCCGAGAGTCGTCATCAGCCGGTTGCCTTCGTGCCGGATCTGGCGCGATTCCCCTGCGTAGTCCAGCGTTACCGCGCCAGCGCCGAACTTGGCGGCGGCATTCTCCAGCACTCGCAGACCTTCCTCCTTGGTGACCCTCGGGTTGACTCCACCGTAGATGCGCGCGGAGTTTCGTTGCTGGAACCGGTTCAGGGTGCGCGGAGCGCTGATGGTCTCGACGTGAGTGAAGGTTGAGACGGGCACGAGCGCGCCCGAGGGCGCGTCTTGATCTTGAGGTCTAATAGCGGGGTATTAGCGGCCGCCTGAAGGTCCGCCGCCGCCTGGTACGACCGCCACCAGCGCGGCTTCGTGCAGTTTGAATGATCCGTAGCCGGCGATCCGCTCCCCTGCCGTGACTCCCTTCTCTATGATGACATCGTCGTCCAACATCGCTCCTGCGATCACGCGGCGCAGCCGCGCGCGGACCTTCCCTTGTTGATCTTGCTCCAACACAAACAAGTGATCTCCGTCGGGGCCTTTGCGCAGTGCACTCACGGGGACAGCCGTCGCCAGGCGCTCCGGCCCGACCGGAACACCGACGCGCACGGAAGCTCCCGGCGTGAAGGCGTCCGGAGCGTTTTGCACCAGTGCGCGAACCGCCGAGTTGCGGGTTGTTGGATCAATGCGCGCATCCGTCGCGATGACCGTCGCCGATTTCGGCGCTGCTCCGTCAGCTACGGCGACATCGACCACAGCCCCTTTGTGCAGAGCGGCAGCGACCTGTTGCGCAACCGTGAAATCGACATACACCGCGGAGTCGACGCCTTGCAGAGTCGTGATCTGGGTCCCTTCGTTGAGGTATTGGCCGGGATGCACAACAGGGCTGTTTCGGTGCCGAAAAATGGCTGTCGCTGATAGCAGCCGAGGGAACGCCACAGTTGCATCGTGAGCCAGTCAGCGAGTAAACGCCGGGTGTCTGAGGTGGTAATATCAAGCCTAAAATTAAAGGCAAAAATGCAGGTCACTGGGAACAAGCACCATAGTGACCGCATCGGGGAAGTCGGATACCAAGAGGCAAGCCGTGCCGGCACGAAGCGGGCCCGGCAGGGAGATCTTCGTGATCAAGTCTCGAGTCAGCCGTCTTGCTGCACCAACTGCTGCCATTATCGTGGCGTCCCACGTACTGCCAGTGGCGGCACAGAACGCCCTGGAAGAGGTCGTGGTCTCCGCGCAGAAGCGCGAGCAGAATATTCAGGACGTCGGCATTTCCATGAGTGCCTTCACCGGCGATCAGCTGAAGGCGATCGGAGTTCAGCAGAGCTATGAGATAGCCGCCTTCACTCCCGGGGTCGCCACTTCCGGCAATCTCGCCGGACAGAATACACAGTTCACCATACGCGGCGTTACCCAGAACGACTTCAATGACATCGTCGAGGCGCCCAACGCGGTGTATCTGGATGAAGGTTACCTCGCTGTAGCCCAGGCGCAGACTTTCGCCCTGTTCGACATCGATCGGGTCGAAGTGCTGAAAGGCCCGCAAGGCACCCTGTTTGGCCGCAACGCGACCGGCGGCCTCGTGCAGTACATCTCACGCAAGCCCAACTTCGACAAGGTCGAAGGCTATACTGATGTTACGTTTGGCCGTTTCGAAAGCGACGCTGACGCGCTTTCCGAGCGAGTCGAAGCGGCCGTCAGCGGTCCGTTCACCGACAAAATCGCCGCTCGCGTGGCCATGCTGTACAACCACAGCCAGGGATATCTGAACAACTTGTATCCGTACGGTGCGCCGACCGGGCTGGGCGCCCTGGCGTCCGGGCCCGGAGCGGGGGCCAATCTCGGTGGTGATGATACCTATGCATTGCGTGGCACACTGGATTTCAAACCTGGCGACGGGCTGCTATTGCGACTGTCGGTGAACTATGCGCACTCGAAGGAGCCGACCGGACCGTATCAATCCAAGTCGACGATCGCGGTGGTGAATCCGGGCGGGGAGATCACCAATGTCATCAACACCCCGGCCAATGAGGCTCGCCTGAGCATACAGGGGGCGGCCGACGCTGGCGGCAATGCTATCGACGGCAGCACTTTGCTGCCGGGAGCTGGCATTGGACTTGCGGGACGCGCGGCGGCGGGCGCCGATTTCTTCGGCTACATCGACCCGGATGGACCGGGGCCCAACACCAGCAGCGATTTTGCATTCAACAACAACGGTTTCGTTCAGACCTATGGTGTCAATGGCCGCATCGAATGGGATCTCGGTGGCGGCACCGCGCTCACTTCGATTACGGATTTCAAGGACTACAAGAAGCTGCTATTCATCGACGTCGACGGCGCCCCGGTCAATCAGCTCGCCAATTACGCGGGCGTCAACGCTTCCAGTACGACCGAGGAGTTGCGCCTCAACGGCGCTGCGCATGGCCTGCGCTGGGTAACCGGACTCTTTTATCTCAACATAAAGAATCACTCGAACAATGGTCTGAAGGCTCCTGCCGACAGCATCATTGCGACAGCGATCCGTCCCGTGGATATCGGCACGGTGGCCGACCTCCGTACCCACTCGTACAGCCTGTTCGGTCAGGTCGAATACGACTTCACGACGAAGCTCACCGGCATTCTCGGCTTGCGGGCCATACAGGAGGAGAAAGACTTCAATACCGCCATCGGCGTATATCCCTCCAACAGCAGCTTCACTGCCAACCAGGGGGCGCTGCTGCCGAGCCCGTTCGGCGAGGGCTCGCCGTTCTTCGCGGCCGACACGAGCTCGAATACCTTATGGGCTGGTAAGGCGCAGCTCGACTATCACCTCACCGATCAGACGATGATCTACGCCGGGGTGAATCGAGGCGTGAAGGCTGGGAGTTTCAATGCGCCGCTGCTGGGCGCGTACCTCGGCTCCGGTCAGAACGCATCGTTGCCTTATAAAGCCGAGACGCTCTATGCGTACGAGGCAGGGCTGAAGACGACGTTCTGGGACGGACGCGCCCGCTTCGATACCTCGGCGTTCTACTATGATTACCGGGACTATCAGGCCTTCCTGTTCGTCGGCGTCGGCGGCGTCGTCGTCAATGCCAACGCCCATAGTGTGGGCTCGGAAATGCAGCTCCAGGTGACTCCAGCGAAAGGGTTGAATGTCACAGCCGGCGCGTCCTGGCTGAACTCGATAGTCGAGAACATACCGCTCCGCTACGCTTCTCCTCTGGCGCCGCGTGACGTCAAGCCAACCTATGCACCGCCCGTTCAGGCCAGCCTCATCGTGCGTTACGAGTGGCCCTGGATCGGTGGTCTCGTTCACGTTCTGGCAAGTGCCCATTACTCCGACAGCTTCTATTACAATCTGCGCAACTTCTCGGCCGATCAGTTTGCCTCCTACACCCTGATCGATGGCGGTACCGGTTGGGCGAGCGAAGACGACCGTTGGGAAGTCAACGTCGAGGTGAAGAATTTGACGAATGCTCACGCGGGTATCCAGGGGTTCGACCTGGCTACGCTTTGCGGTTGCAACGAAGTGTCCTATCAGCCACCGCGTTGGACCGGGATCAATGTCAAGGCCAGATTCTGACAGAGGACCGGACCTGCGCTCGCGGCGCGAGTTTCTGTCTCAGGCCTCCGTGGGAGCGGCCTTCCTGTTGTCATTCACAATCGGCGGTTGTGAGCGCAAGCTCACGCCCGCGCAGGCCCGGGCCTTGGATGTGCCGCTGCGCGTCCTGGACACACAGGCCAGCGAGACTTTACAGTCGCTAGGGCAAACGTTGCTTCCGGGCAGCGCCCAGGCGGGACTCGCTCACTACATCGATCATCAGCTCGCCGCTGATCCCGCCGACAGCATGTTGATGATCAAGTATCTGCGCATCGCGCCTCCGTTTGCGGACTTTTACCTCTCAGGGCTCGCCGCCGCCCACGAGGCGGCGTTGCGCATTTTTGGTAAGACGCCGGCGGAGCTCGGCCCACAGCAGCGCACGACGCTGGTCACACAGATGTCGACCGGCGCGATCGATGGCTGGAAGGGACCCGCGGCCCCGCTTTTTTATTTCGCGTTGCGCAACGATGCGGTTGATGTGATGTATGGCACCCCTTTCGGCTTTGAGACACTCGGCGTCCCGTACATGCCGCATATCATGCCGCCGCACCCCTGGGGTTAGGGCAAGGCCCCATGTTGAATTTGTCATCGATGCTGGTGGACGCGGTAGTTGTCGGCTCCGGTGCCGCCGGAAGCAACTTCGCCGCCCGTCTGGCGGAGCAGGGTAAGTCAGTGGTGATTCTGGAGGCCGGCCCGGCTCGCTCGCCTGCGGATCTCGTGAGCTCAACGTTATACGCACGACGGGTTAAGTGGTCCGGACCGCCGGTAATCGAGGAGGGACGCAATCCGGTCGGCTATGTATTCAACTCCGGATTCGGCACCGGCGGCAGCGCTATGCATCACTATGCCGTCTGGCCACGGTTGCATCCGGAAGACTTCCGGATGCGCTCGCGGTACGGACGCGGACTCGACTGGCCTCTGAGCTACTCCGATCTGGCACCGTACTACGATGAGATTCAGCTCGAGGCCGGGGTGTCGGGCGATGCCGCCAAGGAAATCTGGCGACCGCCCGGAGCACCGTATCCAATGCCGGGTGTCCCGGTCTATCCGCAAGGTGAGCTCATCGCGCGTGGCTTTGCCAAGCTAGGCAAATCGGTTGCGCCGTTGCCTCTTGCGGTCAACAGTAAACCTTACCAGGGTCGCGCCACCTGTTTGTGGGATGGCTGGTGCGATGCAGGCTGCCCCATCGGTGCGCTCGCGAACCCGTTGACCATCCACCTTCCGCGGGCACGTAAAGCTGGTGCGATTCTAGTCAACGATACAGCGGTGACCAAGGTGCTCACGAACGCCGATGGAACACGCGCGGTTGGGGTGGAGTACGCGCAGAAGGGTGGCGGTAAGGGCGTGCTGCACGCCAAGGTTATCGTACTGGCCGCGTTCGCGATCCAGAATCCGCGGCTGTTGTTGGTCTCTGCCACATCCGCGCATCCCCGCGGCCTGGGCAACTCGAGCGGCCTGCTGGGTCGTTACATCATGTCCCACGCTGCGGGACTGGTTTACGCACTGTTTGATGAGAAGACCCGTCCCTACATGGGTGCGTTCGGCGGGCAGCTGCTCAACCAGGACAGTTACCCTAAGTTGACTCACGGCGCTCGCGGGGCTTTCGGCAGCTATCAGTGGATGATCGCGCAGGCGGTCAAGCCGAACGATCTGCTCGGAATAGCCACCACCCGTGCTGACTTGTTCGGTCCGGCATTGCACGGGTTCATGCAGCGCGCCGCGCACGGCTTCGCAGGCATGACTGCGGTAGTGGAGGATCTGCCGGTTGCGGACAACCGCGTGACACTTGCCGAAACAGCGGACAGTAACGGAGTGCCCCTTGCTCGTGTGGTGCACGATAGTCATGCCGAGTCGATGGCGCTATGGAAAGCCGCCCTGGGCGAGGGTAGCGGCGTCATGCGGGCTGCGGGCGCACAAGAGGTTTGGACTGGTCAGGCCGGCAGTATGCACATCATGGGAGGCACGATCATGGGGGCGGACCCGGCGCTGTCTGTGACCAACAGTTATGGCCAGCTCCACGACCTTCCGAATGTGTTCGTCGCAGGCCCGGGCCTGTTTCCTACCAGCGGAGGTGTCAATCCAACCTTCACGGTGCACGCGCTTGCCGCGCGTAGCGCTGGGCAACTACTTTCGAGGTGGCGCGAGATTGCCGGTTGAGGGAGGGGGCAAGAGCATCACGGGCAAGCGGGGGTGACGTCGCGGCCGCTATCTGGTATGGTATTGGTACGTTTTAGGGTCATGGATATGCCTGTTGAGCCCAAAAAGTGCAGACCAAAATCAGTCCAGTGGGTCCCGAGTCTGGGATTTCTACGTCGCGGTATCGGAGCGGATGCGCCACCAGCACGGCCCTGTGGGAGTGCGGCTGCGTAGCGCGCTCGCTGCCGTGGTCGATGCGGGCGTGATTGGAACAGGAGACTCTCTCCCGTCCGAGCGCGAGATGGCAGAGAAGCTCGACGTCTCTCGCTCGACGGTTCGACAGGTGCTGAAGGACCTCTCGCGACAAGGGCTGCTCATCACACGGCGTGGGGCAGGGACGGTCGTCGCCGGCCGAATTCCTAAGGCGCTCTCCAGCTTCTCCGGCTTCACCGAAGACATGCAGCTGCACGGGTTTGCGGCGAGCTCGAAGGTGTTGGATCGCTCCACTGGCCCTGCGGATGCCGATGCCGCCTTTCGCACTGGCTGGCAGCTTGGCACGCCGATGATGACATTGGTGCGTTTGCGCATGGCCGGTGGTGAGGCGTTTGCGTATGAGCGTGTCACCGTGCCGGTCGACGTGGTAGGGGAGGAATATGATGGTTCGGGCTCTCTCTATGAGCGAATGGATCACCACAGCGCCCGGCCGGGTCGCATGTTGCAAAGCCTGAAGGCGGTCGAGGCTACCGCGGTAGTTGCCTCGCTTCTGGGAATTCGTGCTGGGGCCGCTGTGTTCGAGATCTCACAGCTCGGCTACAGCGAAAGCGGTCGCGTGGTGGAGGATAGTATCGGCTGGTATCGAGGGGATCGTTACAAGTATGTCGGAGAGGTTCGACGCAGTCATGGATGAGGTTCGCCGGCGTTATCGCGATCAGGTTGTCGGTATCCTGGATCGGACCATTGCGAGCCAGGCGGTCGCTTTCGACGCAGCGCGTGATGCGGTCGCCGTGGCGTTGGCCGCCGACCGAGTGGTGTATGTGGCTGGAAGTGGCCATTCGCATTTGATCGCAGAGGAAGCCTTCTATCGCGCGGGTGGTATCGCTGCGGCTCAAGCGATTCTCGATCCCGATCTGATGCTACACGTGAGCGCCTCGCGCTCTACGGAGCTCGAGCGCGAGGCCGGGCGTGCTGAGAGAGTGCTTGCCGATTACCGCCTCATGTACGGTGACGTGGTGTTTGTTGCGTCCAATTCAGGTCGTAACGCTTATCCGATAGAGATGGCCCTCGCAGCGAAGGCACGCGGCGCGACGATCATTGCACTCACTTCCCTACAACATACCCGGAGGGTCACTTCGCGTCACTCATCGGGGAAGCGCCTGTTCGAAGTCAGCGACATCGTTCTGGATAACGGCGCTGAGTATGGCGATGCCAACCTTCCTGTTGGACGCCATGGTCTGTGCATGGGTCCCACCTCGACTATCATTGGCGTCTTCATCATCAACGCTGTGTTGGCAGAGGCGGTCGATCATTTATCGGAGCACGAAGTAGCGGTCGACGTATATCAAAGCGCGAACAAGGAGGGAGCAGAGGCGGCCGCGGATGAGATTATTCGGCGCTGGAGACCGCGGATCAAAGGGCTTTGAGGACTTGGTCGCAGCACGGTGAAGTGACCGGATCTAATTCCGCGTTCCTGCCTGTAGACCTTGTGTTTACGGTGTCGCTCGTTTACTACCTGTCGGGTCCGCGGTACTGTACGTCGCCGTGATGGAGCGCTGAAGGGGGACGACAAGAATGAATTCTGAACGATTCAGGATATTGGGACTTACGGCGCTGATTGTCGCTATAGGGTTTGTAGCACTGTCATCGCCCGCAGTCGCGGCGGCTGTCAGCGATCACGTAGCACTGCCCGCGGATGTAGTTCCGGAGCACTACGACATTGCCATCACTCCGGATGCCACGCAGCTGAGTTTCAAGGGCAGCGTTCGCATCGATGTGCGGGTCCTACAGCCGACTCACACCATCGTGCTGAACGCTGCGGACCTCGTATTCGAGCACGTCACGCTATCCGGTCGCACCCAGGCGCCACACGTCACCTTCGACGATCATCAGCAGACGGCCACCATCGCCTTTACCGAGACGATCCCGGCGGGGAACTATGTCCTGTCGATCGACTATCGCGGCCGGATCTATCAGCAAGCGTCTGGATTGTTCGCTCTGGACTACAGCGCTGCCAATGGCGGTAAGGGGCGTGCGCTCTTCACTCAATTCGAAAATTCCGATGCGCGACGCTTCATCCCCTCATGGGACGAGCCGGAACGCAAGGCGACGTTCACGCTGAGCGCGACTGTGCCCGCCGACCAGATGGCAGTGTCCAACATGCCGGTACAGTCGAGCGAGGACGCCGGCAACGGTCGCAAGCGTGTTCACTTCCAACGCACTCCCAAAATGAGCTCTTACCTGCTCTTTTTCGCGCAGGGGGATTTCGAGCGAGTCGCCCGTAAGGTGGGGCAGGTCGATGTTGGTGTCATTGTCAAGCGCGGTGATACGACCAAGGCGGCCTTTGCGCTCGAAACCGCCGCGCAGCTGCTGCCCTATTATGATGACTACTTCGGCACACCCTTCCCGCTACCCAAGCTGGACCTGATCGCAGGGCCCGGCTCCAGCCAGTTCTTCGGCGCTATGGAGAATTGGGGGGCGATCTTCTACTTCGATCATGACCTGCTGCTCGATCCGCGCATCTCGACCGAGCAGGATCGACAAGGGGTCTACATCGTCGTTGCCCACGAGATGGCGCACCAGTGGTTTGGCGATCTGGTCACCATGGCCTGGTGGGATAATCTCTGGCTCAACGAAGGCTTCGCCTCATGGATGGAAAATAAGGCTGCCGATCATTTCCACCCCGAATGGCATGTCTGGTTGAAGGCCCTGGGGAGCCAGGAGGAAGCGATGCAGGTCGATGCGGCGCAGGGGACGCATCCGATTGTCACGCCCATTCCGGATGTGTTCGCTGCAACCAACGCCTTCGACACCATCACTTACCAGAAGGGTGGCGCGGTTATCAGAATGCTCGAGAGCTATGTGGGCGAGGCGGCCTTCCGGGATGGGGTGCGGCGTTATATGAAGGCGCACGCCTATGGCAATACTGTCTCTGACGATTTATGGCGCGAGATCGATTCGGGTAGTGACCGGAAAGTGACAGCGATCGCCCATGACTTCACCCTCCAGCCGGGAGTGCCGCTCGTCTCCTTGCAAAGCAAACGCTGCGACGGTAATCGCGCAACGCTCGAGCTGTCACAGAGCCGTTTCGCCGTGGATGATTCCGGCAAGGGGCCGGCGCAAGTGTGGCGCACGCCGGTGGAGATCCAGTCGCTCTCGGCCGCCAATGTCAACACCCACGCGCTGGTCTCCGGTTCTGCATCAACGCCCGTTGTGATCCCCGCATGCGGCCCTGTGTTGGTGAATGCTGGGCAAACGGCGTACTTCCGTACACGCTATAAGTCTGAAGCGTTTACCGAGCTGGCGAACCGCTACGGACACCTTGCACCGGCGGATCAGCTCGGTTTACTCAACGATACGGCGGCGCTCGCCTACACCGGCGACACTCCATTGGCGAATCTGCAAAAGATCGCCGCCAGTTTGCCCGCTGACGCTGACCCGGTCGTCTGGTCCGCGCTCGCAGGCCAACTCCTGGAAATCGACAGGCTCTACCACGGCGGCGAGGCTCAGAAGGCATTTCGCGTCTATGCTCGTGGGGTGCTCCAACCGCTACTCACCAAGTTAGGCTGGGACGCGCATCCCGGAGAGCCGGACAACGTTGCAATCGTACGCTCTACTTTGCTGTTCGCGATGGGCCGCTTCACTGATCCAGCCGTCGTGGCCGAAGCACGGCGACGCTTTGCTGAGTTGCGTAAGTCTCCGGATAGCATTCCTGCGGCCGTACGCAACACGGTTCTGGAGATAGTGGGGGAGAATGCGGACGCTGCTACGTGGGAGGCACTTCACTCACTGGCGCGCACCGCTTCAAGTGTGCTCGAGAGGCTCCAATACTATGGCGCACTGGCAGCCGTCCAGGATGCCGGGCTCGCCCAGAAGGCTCTGGATCTGGCGCTGTCGGAGGAGCCTCCTATCACATTGCGACCGCAAATTATTGCTCGCGTCTCCAGGCATCATCCGGATCTGGCCGTCTCGTTCGCCATTGCGCACTGGAAGACGATCGGGCCGATGCTGGAGTCAGGGAGCATGCACCAGTTCGTCCCCCGACTGGCCCAGAGTGGCAGCGATCTGGCGCTCGTTGACAAGTTGAACGCCTTTGCCAAAGAAAACATACCGGAGACTGCGCGTAACGCGTTGGACAAGACGGTCGCGCGCATACGCTACAACTCGCGAGTTGCGCAGCGCCTGGCGAGTTATCGCTGGAGGGGCTGAACGAGCCGCCAGGCTCGGTGCGCCGAGTCTTCAGTGACTGAGAATGCGCCGCGAATTGTTCACCACGGCGCTGATCGCCGGATGTTTGATCCGGCGCTCGACGGAGATTGCATAAAACTCCCCTCGGACTGGTTTGGCCGGTCCGATACGGACGAGGCCATACTCACGTCGAAACCGCTCCTCCTGCACCGATGGCACAGGAGCGAAGCCGTGTCCGGCTCGCGCAAACTCTCTCAGCAAACCATAGTCTTCGAACTCCCCAAGCACGACTGGCCGGACATCGTGCCGGTCCAGCCATTGATCCAGGGCTCGGCGAATCGCCGTATCCGACGTCGGTAGTAGCACCGGTGCCCCATCCAGTGACTTGGGAAAGCCTCGGCGCAGTGTCTTCGCCAGCTGCGTGGTCGCCATCCAGGCCACCTCGCAGGTGCCAAGATGATGGCTGTAGACGCGAAGGTTGAGAGCCGGTGTGATCGGCGCGTCCGATAGCACCAGATCGATCTCATGCACGGCCAAATCAGCGACCAGGCGATCGAGCGTCCCTTCCCGGCAGCTCAGGCGTACGGGCTGCGCGATGTGTAGTACTGGCTCGAGCAGGCGCTGAGCGATTTCCTTAGGGACCACATCGTCGACTCCGACCGTGAAACGCAGCGGGCGTCGTGTTGGACGTTGCTCGAGCGCCTCGACCAGCTCACGTCCGAGCCCGAAGATCTCATCGGCGTAGCTGTACACCACACGGCCCATCTCGGTCGGTACGAGTGTCCGCCCGGACTTCGCGAGGAGCTTCTCGCCGAGCCGCTCCTCCAGCGTCCGCAATTGGGCGCTGATGGTTGGCGCTGAGAGCGCGAGCTCGGCACATGCTCGCGTCAGACTCCCGGTACGTACAACGGACCAGAAATAGAGCAGATGTTGGTAGTTGAGCCTGCGGTCGATTGCCATGATTTTCTCGAAATATAGCGGTGAATAATTCTAATTGATCTAAGCGGGATGCGAACCCATCATGCTTGCAACGAGGTCGGGAGACACTTTCCACAACGGGTTCAGCGGCAAATGCCGCGCGTTCTGAAGGAGACGGCAATGCGGGATCGTCCCATACTGATTACTGATCTTGATGCGTTGAGGCTGCGAGGGGTGCTGGCATCGCGGGCTGGCGCCGAACGGGATGCCGAGCATCTTCAGGAGTTGGCTGTCGAGCTCGAGCGCGCCTACGCACTCGGCCCTGCCGAGTTGCCGCGCGACGTGATCAGGATGCATTCGCGCGTTCAAGTCCTCGACCTGATGAGCGGGGAGCGACGGCACTTGCAGCTGGTATTTCCGAAGGAGGCCGACGTCGCGGCCCAGCGCATCTCGGTGCTCGCGCCCTTGGGTACCGCGCTCCTCGGTTACCGTGAAGGGGACGAGGTCGAGTGGCTGATGCCCGGCGGACTACGGCGATTACTGGTAGAGAAAGTCCGTCAGCCCATGGAGAGCGAGCGCGCCGCGGCTGACGGGTCGGTCATTGCGGCAGCCGGCTAACACAAGCACGTATGCCGCTCTGTCCCCGTCGCGACGCTCATAAGGTCGCGCCGGGGACCCCCTTCCAGCTTCTTCGAGCGGCCGGCGCCGCTTTCCCGATGAATTTCAATTAATTACAAGAACTACCCCAAATCCCTGCAGACTAATGACTGGGTCTGCCTCGTCGCGCCCTGAAACCGCGACGGCAATGCTTCGGCATAATCCAGAAGATCATCAGGAAGGGTTTGCGGTCAATGAATCAGAAAGCTGTCCCGTCGATCGGCCAGGCGCTCGATCCGAAGTATCAGCCTGGCCAGGGTGCCGTCCAGGAGCCGCGTGCCTCTGCGGCGCGAACGGCATCGGAGATGCGCGCTTCGCGCGAGATGGTGAGCGAAAATTCCTCCTGGATCGGGCCGCTGCGGGAAGAAATGGGGCGCGTCATTGTTGGTCAAACGCACCTTCTCGACCGCCTGATGATCGCGCTGCTCACCAACGGCCACGTGCTTTTGGAGGGTGTTCCGGGACTTGCAAAGACCCTGACCTTGAAGACCTTAGCCAGTTGCATATCGTTGCGTTTCAAGCGTCTGCAGTTCACGCCGGACATGTTGCCCGCCGACATTGTCGGCACCATGATTTATAACCCCCAGGACGGTGCGTTCCGTACCAAACAGGGGCCGATATTCAGCAATCTGATTCTGGCTGACGAGATCAATCGTGCGCCCGCAAAGGTCCAAAGCGCGCTTCTGGAGGCGATGCAGGAGCGTCAGGTTACCCTCGGCGACGAAACCTATACGCTCCCAGCGCCCTTTCTGGTCCTGGCGACTCAGAATCCTCTGGAACAGGAAGGGACCTATCCGCTTCCGGAGGCGCAGGTCGATCGGTTCATGATGAAGGTGGTGGTCGACTACCCGACGCGGACCGAGGAACGCGCAATTCTGGATGCCATGGCTACCACCGAGCCTATGGCCGTCCCCCGTACAGTGGTTGGCGCGGCACAAATCATTGCAGCTCGCCATATCGTAAACATGCTTTTCATCGACGATAAGGTGCGTGACTACATCGTCGATATCGTGCTCGCAACACGGCCACCGATTGCCGCGGGACTCAACTTGAACGGGTATGTTCAGACCGGGGCTTCACCCAGGGCTACCATTGCGCTCACGTTGGCTGCTCGCGCCATGGCGTTTCTCAACGGCCGTCATTTCGTGACGCCTCAGGACGTCAAGACCGTTGCAATGGACGTGCTGCGCCACCGGGTGTCGGTGACTTACGAGGCCGAAGCCGAAAACGTCACCTCGGAAAATGTCATCGAGAAGATCCTGAACACGTTGCAGGTCCCGTAAGCGCGGAAGGTCTTCTGATGGCCGATGAGAAGAAATCGACCAGGTCGATACGCAGTCGCATGCGCGAGCTGGAGATCAGCACTCGCCGCATGGTCGACGACACCATGGCGGGTGCTTACCACTCGGTGTTCAAAGGCCGCGGAATGGATTTCGACGAGGTCCGCGAATACAGCCCCGGCGATGAGGTCCGCACCATCGACTGGAACGTCACGGCTCGCGCCGGGCGGGCGTTCGTCAAGAAATTCACCGAGGAGCGTGAGCTCACCATCTTCCTGGTGGTGGACATCAGTGCGTCGGGAAATTTCGGATCGGGCGCGCTGGCCAAGCGCGACCTGGCGGCGGAGGTGGCCAGCGTGCTGGCGTTCTCCGCCATTCGCAACAGCGACAAAGTCGGTTTGATTTTGTACACGGACCGGATCGAGCGGTACCTGCCGCCCAAGAAAGGGCGCAGGCATGTGCTGCGCGTCGTGCGCGACATTCTCTATCACGAGCCGCAAGGGGTCGGCACCGATACTGTAAAGACGCTCGATGTCGTGAATCACGTGCTGCATCGGCGCGCGATCGTATTCCTGATCTCGGATTTCGTGACCAGCGGCGGTAACCCGGTTGCCGCTCGCGCGGACCTGCGTCGAGTGGTCCGCCAGACCAATCGCCGCCACGACTTGATCGCTGTCCATATCGAAGATCCACGCGAGAGAGAGCTTCCCAACGTCGGAATCATCGCTCTGGAGGACGCCGAAACCGGCGAGATCATTGAGCTCGACACGGCGCGGGCGGCGGTACGGAAGCGTTTCAACGAGATTTCTGTGGAGCGCGCGCAGCGGTTGAAGAGCGACCTGCGTGCCGAAGGAGTCGACATCGTACAGCTGCGGACGGACATGTCGTACATTCCGCCACTGCAGCGATTTTTCAAATCGCGCGGCCGCCCTCGCGTATGAAGCTGCGTGTTCGCATCCGCCGCGCTGTACTAACTTACGCGATGTCCGCGTTGCCGGCTGCGGTCGCCTTGGCCAAAGCCGAAGAGGATATTCGCGACATTCGGGGGCCCAAGTCAGTGGCAGGGGCCTGGTTCATTCCTGCGGTACTTGTGGGCGCGCTTCTTTTGGGCCTTTGCGCCGCCTACATGATCCGCAAGCGGCGCCACCGCGAAGTCAACCGCCGCAAGCTTACCCTCTCGGAACAAACTCTGGAACGCCTGGACGGTATCAGGTCTCTGATGCAACCTGCGACGGCGCGGGAGTTTGGGATCGCCGCATCGGAGGTGATACGAGACTACATCGAGAGGCGTTTCAACGTTATCGCGACACAGCGGACCACTGAGGAGTTTCTGCAGACTCTGCTGCAGAGCTCTAATGAGGCGCTGATGCGTCATCGCTCACTGCTCGAGGAATTCCTGCAGCAGTGCGACTTCGTCAAGTTCGCGGGGGCGTCATTGGCGATCGGGGACATGGAAGCGCTTCTGCAGAGCGCTCGTCGCTTCGTGCTCGAGACCAACGAGCCGGGCGCCGCATGATCCAATTTCTTCAACCCGAGTGGTTTTGGGCGTTGGCTGTGCTACCGCTCGTGATTCTGTGGAGAGGGCGGCGGGGGCCGGTCGCAGCCGTTGAATACTCCGATATCAGTCTGGCAAGAGAGGTTGCCCGCCGCACTCGAAGTCGGATCGGTGGGATGGTGTGGATGCTGCCCATCCTCGCGGCGGCTCTCATGATCGTTGGGTTGGCGCGGCCGCAGCGTACCCAGAGTCACACTGACGTGACAGTGAATGGAATCGACATCGTTCTCGGGCTGGACGTCTCCGGCTCGATGGAGGCGCTCGATTTCTCAGTTGAAAACCGCCGCCTCAACCGCATCGACGTGGTCAAGGCGGTCGTCTCGCAATTCATTGATGAGCGCCCCAATGATCGCATCGGGCTCATCGCCTTCGCGGCAGCCCCCTACATCGTCAGTCCGCTTACCTTGGATCACGACTGGCTGCTCCAGAACCTGGAGCGTATCAACGTTGGTATTGGCGACGATGGCACGGCCATCGGCTCCGCCATTGCTGCAGCCGTGAATCACCTGCGCGCGACGACGGCAAAATCCAAGGTTGTCATTCTGTTGACGGACGGCGTCAATAACAGCGGCAAAATATCTCCACTGGCCGCTGCGGAAGCAGCGCGCGCTTTGGGAGTAAAGGTGTACACCATCGGCGTCGGTGTGCGTGGCAAGGCGCCTATCCCTGTCAGGGACGACGCAGGCAATGTTCACGTGATCATGGCAAATGTGGACGTTGATGAGAAGACGCTGCAGGCGGTAGCGCGCGAAACTGGCGGTCTGTTCTATCGGGCAACTGACACCGATTCTCTGCAGAAAATCTACGAGCAGATCAATCGCTATGAGACATCTGCGCAGTCCGTGCAGAAGTTCGAGCACGTGGAAGAGCTCTACAGGTGGGCGCTGTTCCCAGCGCTGGGCTTATTGGGTCTCGGGTTGCTCTTACAGCAAACCCGATTTCGCAGGCTGCCGTGAGATTCAGCGATCCCTATTGGCTGTTGGCCGGTCTGCTGGTGAGCATCGTGCTCATCGGGATCTGGCGGCGGTACGACGTTCGGCAACAAGCGGCGCTTGCCCGATTCGTCGCTGCGCATCTGCGGGTCAGGCTGACGGGCTCGGTGTCCAACATCGCCCGGGTCATGCAACGGGGCTTATTCCTGACCGCCATGCTGTGTCTGTTTGCGGCGCTTGCGGGTCCACAGATTGGCTATCACTGGGAGCAAATCAGCCGCCGGGGTAACGAGGTCGTCTTCGCGATCGATACGTCGCGCAGTATGTTGACTCCCGACGCAAAGCCCAGCCGATTAGTACGGGCCAAGCTCGCGATCGATGATATGGCGAGGCAGCTCGACGGCGATGGGATCGGGATTGTGGCCTTCGCGGGTTCTGCTTTTCTGGTGTGTCCGCTGACGCTCGACTATGGCGCCTTTCATGAGTCGCTGGACGCGGTCGATGTTCACACGATTCCGCTGGGCGGTACCAACATCCCGGGCGCCATTGCGGCTGCGCGTGCGGCGCTCAGTCGCCGTCCGGGAAGTGACAGAATCCTCATCTTGGTGACGGATGGTGAAAATCTCGAAGGGGATGCCTTAGCCGCGGCCACAGCGGCGGCGAAGGAAGACGGCCTGAAGATCTACACGGTGGGTATCGGTACGGCGGAAGGTGAGCTCATCCCTTTGCCGGCGGATCTGGGGGGCGGCTTCGTCAAGGATGACAAGGGTGCCCTGGTAAAATCTCACCTCGATGAGGGCGCATTGAAAGCCATCGCCTCCGCCACGGGTGGCGCCTACGTGCACCTGGAGGGGCAGGGTGAGAACTTTGACACTTTTTTGCGAACAGTGTTCAGCGCGGTGTCGAAACACGATCTGATTTACAGGCAGCAGAAGATCTACACGGAGCGCTATCAGTGGCCGCTTGGCGCGTCCCTGGTGATGTTGCTACTAAGCCTGGTGGTGGGCACGCGTCGTTTGGGTCAACGGCGAGTCCCCGTGGTGGCTCACGCCGCCGTCGCTGTGTCGGCCGTGTTGGGGTTGGCGCTTGCACCGATGCGCTCTGAGAGCGCCGATCAGACCGATGGCTCGGGAAGCGGGGGCACCAGGACACCGCTCGTGGAATACAACGTGGGGACCTCCGCCTACCGGGCTGGGCAGTTTTCCGCGGCAACCAAAGCATTCCAACAGTCGATCAAGGCGGCGCCGGCAAGCGACGCGAAGCGTCTGGCGGACCAGGAGGATGCCTACTACAACCTGGGCAATGCGCTGTATCGCGCCGGTCAGCAGTTGGAGAAGTCAGCGCCGCAGCAGGCCATCCAGAAATGGACCGATGCGGTCAAGGCGTATGAGACGGCGCTGCAGCTGCGGGGCGACGACGCTGACAGCAAATTCAATCGCGACTTTGTTCAGAGGCGGATCGATGCGCTTCGGCAGCCGCCGGAGCAGGGCGGCGGGGGCGGGGGAGGTGGCGGTCAAGGTAGTGGCGGCGGTAAGGGGCAGCCTCCACCGCAGGGGCGGGGTCAATCGAAGGGAGAGCCGCCGCCGCAGGGCCAAGGTCAGTCGCAGGAGCAGCCGCCGCCGCAGGGTCAAGGTCAGTCGCAGGGGCAGCCACCGCCGCAAGGGCAAGGTCAGTCGCAAGGGCAACCGCCGCCGCAAGGCCAAGGTCAATCGCAGGGGCAGCCACCGCCGCAGAGTCGGGGCGAACCGCCGCCGGGCGCTGCTGCGCCAGTGGACGCGCAGAACCAGCGGGCGCCGGGGCAGATGAGTCCCGAGGAAGCTCGCGAGCTGTTGGACTCCGCCAAATCGGACGAACACCATTCTCTGCTCGTGCCGTCAGGCCCCCGGGCTCCGGATCAAACACCGGACAAACCGTTCAAGAACTGGTGATGCGAATCTTGCGTATACACTGGTGCAAGACGCTTATCGCAATTCTGAGCCTGCTTGCTCCCATGGCAAATGCGAGCGCTATGGCGGACGCGGCTCTTGCCTTCGAAACCGTCGAGCCGGCACGTATTAAATTAGGAGAGTCGGCGACTATCAGGGTGACGAGCCTGGACGGCTACCTGGACAACATCCGGCTGCCGACCGTTGCCGGGCTGAAGTTCGAGATGATAGGGCGGTCGCAGGGGCTCGAATTCTTCAACGGTCAATCCAGCCCCGCCTGGTACATTCTGATCCGGGTCACGCCGCAGTTCGTTGGCGTGTTCAGCATTCCCGGACTCACGCCGAAATCTCCCACTGTCGGACTCGAGGTGGTCACCGAGGGTACTCCCAATCCTTACGCCTGGCGGAGTCAGAAACCAACTCCGCCGCCTGCGCCCGTATCGAAAGCTCCGGTCCCGAAAGGGATTCAGCTCAAAGCTGGCGGCGCCGCATTCGTGCAACTTGTCATTCCGTCACGTGCGGTCTATGTGGGCGAAAATGTGCCGGTCGATATCGAATTGGGTGTGCGCCCTGGGATAGTGACCTCGCTGGATGGTCTGCCCTCATTGAGTGGCGGTGAATTCACGCTCAGCAACCTCTCGAAACCGCCTCTGCGTCGTGATCAGATCATTGAGGGCAGTCCCTTTCTGGTTATGACCTGGCACAGCGCCGTCACGGCAGTGAAACCAGGCGGCTTTCCCTTGACGGTCGAGACCCCGCTCAGCGTCAAAATTGACACGCGCTCGGATGAGGATCGGGCGGTTGCGGCAAGGTTAGGGTGGCCGTTCTCACAGATCCCCTACAAGGGAATCGCACCGAAGGCCATCAAAATCGCCAGCCCCACCTCCGAGCTGAAAGTGTTGTCGTTGCCCACGCAGGGGCGGCCCAGAGATTTCAGTGGGGCCATTGGCGAGTTTCAGGTGTCGAGCGACACGTCTGCCACCCATGTGACAGCAGGGGACCCGCTCACACTGCGTCTGCATATCAGCGGCATCGGAAATTTTGATCGGGTCGACTCATCGATGTTCGATCATCTCGAGCACTGGAAAACGTATCCTGCGAAATCCTCTTTCACTTCGAAGGATGCGAGCGGAAACAAGGGTGAGAAAGTGTTTGAGCAGCCGCTGATCGCGGCGCTTCCCGGCGAGCAGTCGATACCTGCCCTGGAGTTCAGTTATTTCAATCCAAACACGCAGCGTTATGAGCGTGCGAGCACGGAGCCTATTAAAGTAATCGTCGCTGCGTCGCTGGCCGACCGCTCGCTCGAGGGGCCGGCGGGGGCTTTGGGGGGCGCTTCCACGCGGCAATCTCCTGGCGGCTTACGCTCCGACCATCGGGGGGCGCAGGGTTCTGTGAGCGAATTGCGGCCGCTCTATTTTCAGGCGTCCTTCCTGGCTGTTCCGGCAGCCCTTGTTCTGATTCTGGCGGGAAGTTGGTTCGTCGTGCGCCCCCAACCTGCACGCGTTACTTCGAGGGCAGCTGAGCGTGCGCTTGCACACTTGGATGCAGCGGCGCGATCCTGCGACGCAGCGTCCTTCTTTGAGCTCGCCCGCAGCGTGCTCTTACAAACATTCGCCGATCGGTGGCATATGGCTCCCGATCAGATCAGTGCAAGCGAGCTGCAGGCGCGTCTGGGCGCGGTAGGGGAGGATGTCGAGCGGCTGTTTGCGCTTGCCGATGAGGCGAAGTATTCGCAGTACGAGGCGGGTGGTACTGATTTTCAGCAGTGGCTTGGGTTGGTTCGCGGTCAGCTGGCTGACGGAGCGAAATAGATGCGCGCGCCAATGCTTGCGGTGTTGATGTCAGTGCTGGCGCTTTCGGCCGGCCACGCTCTGGCCGCACCGGTACCGGGGCAGCGGGTGCCGGAGATATCGCAGGCGGTCCCTGCGGCGCAGGGGCATGCGGTAGCGCAGGTATCCCCTGCGGCGCAGGAGCATTCGGTAGTGCGGGCGCCTCCACTAGCGCCGACGTCACCGGCAACGCAGTCATCAGACGTTTCGCCGTCTTCTCGGCCACGATACTCTGCCGACGGCCTTTACAACTTGGCTAACTCCTACGCACGGGCTGGCAAGCCGGGGTTGGCCGTGCTCAATTATGAGCGCGCCGCACTGCTGGCGCCTGGCGACCCGGATATCAACGCCAATCTGGAGTACGTCCGTGCTTCCGCGCACGTGCCAGTGGCGCCGCCAAGTCGTATTGCACGCATTGCCCGGTCATTCACTCCCGCGTGGGCAGCCTGGCTCGGAGTCTTTGGAATTGCTTTTGTCGGAGTTGGGTTGCTGGTGGGCAGAATGACTCGGAAATATCGCGTGCTACGGGTCTGCGGGAGCCTGCTCGGTGTCGCAATGATCGCCCTGGCTGTATCTAACGCGGTGCTACTGTGGCCGCGACTGCACGAGGCCGTTGTTCTCGTCAACCAGACTCCGGCGCGCGTGTCCCCGGTGCCTATGGGCGACATAGCGTTTGTGCTGGCGGAGGCGGACACCGTTACGATGACCGCAGAGCACGAGAATTTCGTGCTCGTTCGCAATCGCAGCGGGCTTTCCGGGTGGGTTTCGAGGGCGAGTCTTGGCGCTGTGGTGCAGTGAGTGAACGGTGGCGCGCGAGTGGGCGGTCCGTTGCGGCTGCTCACGGCGGCCGCGGAGACGGCGCTGGCGCGATCGACCCGAGCCGCGCAGCCTCATTACCGCTCGATAGTGGGGTCCCAGTGTTTCTCGAGCTCCCAGTGAGTCGTATATACCGGCGGTTTTTTCAGCTTTCGCAGCTGCTGTACTAAATTCTTGAAATCGTATTGGGTGAGCTTTTGCCACTTATGTTGGCTGAAGGACTGAGGCTTGTGAGCCTCGTCGAGACCTTTTAGAAGGAGGCTGTCAATGGGTGGCATGATGTGGCCTTCCAGATTTGTCCCTCGAAGGCGGCCAACCAGAAACATCCCCTTCACGTACGTGGCTAACAGCTTTGCCACCACACCATACATAACAGCCTTCTTCGATTCCTGCTCGAGATGCCGTTGAGCTTGGATGACCCACTCGTCAAAGGCCGCATCATATTCCTTGGCGGTCCACTTGTGGGTCTCCGGGTTCTTCAACGACTCAACCACCCCGCAGCTTCGCAGGGCGGCTATCAGCTCAATGCGCTTCGCCTTTGCCGAGCCCGCCTGCGCGGCGCGACATGCCGCCCAAAGACAAAACCGCTCTTGGGCTATCTCAAACGTGTATGCCGCGGGAGTTGCAACAGTCACGGTATGCACCTCATGTGCGAAGTAGAGAGACATGAAACGAGCGTGAGTCGGCACGTCCGACTATTCGGCTGCGCCTTTTGCGTGCCGCGCGCGCGATTGCATCCTTGGCCTTACTCATCGCGTCGGGGGAGCTGGTGTCACGCTGTGCGTGAGTCTGACGATAGTAGCTGTATCCATGATCGCGAGGCGTGTCAGGTCGCCGCTTGCAGTGTGGGTCCACCACGATGTAAAGCACATACGCGCTTTCTGCGTTAGCCTTTTTCCGATAACCCCTGGCCTGGCGTATTCCGTTTCGCACCCGCCTGCCGATCTCGCCAACCGAACGCTTATTCTGACGTCCCTTGCTCTGAGTCGCGTAGTTCGCCTTCACCTCGATCAACGTCGTGACCTTGAGTCGTGGCTCGGCCACCGACTCGGGCGTCACCAGAGCGAAATCGATCAGATTACCTCTGCGCCGGTATTCCGGAACTACGAGCGATGTGTCCTTTTCTCTCTTGAGCCACCGCTCCAGGGCGGAAGCAATGCGTCCTCTCCATTTGACCTCCAGGCCACCACTTTGCAGCACGGCATGGTGTGATGCCCAATTTGTTACAGAGCGTTGGACAGCCGCGCAGAGGCGGTTTCCTGAGTCTGTGTCGATGTGCATGACGCTGACAATCTCCATGACATCACCGGCTGGACAGCCGACGAACTTACACGATGCTGCGTTCACACCGCCGTGAACCCGGTCACTAGCGGACTTGTCTCGACTGGGACCGGGCGGGGCTCGCTGAGCCGCAAGCGCCTTCCAGATCCCTTAACTTACTTGGTGCACAAAAGCCGGCTTGGTGTACGCCGCCTCGCGAGAGACCGCCCCGGTGGCAGGTAAGTGGATCCGGACTGACGAGGCCCCGCTGCAAGCGGGGTTTCGCGTTTTTGACTCCCGCCCCGCCCACATGGGGTCACGGCGGACGTCGTGGCACCGTGCCGTAGAGCGCGTGGCCAAGTAGCGCATGGAAGTGGATTCGGCCCCTTCCGGGTGCGGGTTTGTTTGCGTCGAGTACGTATGCCGATTGCACTGTCAGGTGCACCGCGTTTGGCCCCTACCTTCTTGAATCGACGCAGATCGAAGAAGGCAGCGTAACGATGGCCGCTTGCCAGTTCGATCGTGACGTAGTTGATGTTACCCCTCTCACCTCGGGCGAACTCACAACGTCGAGCTTCCAGCGTGCGAATGGTTCCCATCGCAGGCGGTCCCTGCGGCGCAGGCGCGTTCGGTAACGCGGGTATGTTTATTTAAAAAATACTAGTTTAGAGTATAAATACTATGTGATAGTATAAATGCCATAATGCGAGAAAAGCCCAATAATCCGCCCCATCATGAGGTCGCCGGGGTGTATCCGCGCACCGAGTTGGCTCGGGAGCTGGCGGCACGCATGCTGGGCCGCGATCCACTTTTCAACTACGGCCGTTCTGGGCTGTTTCTCGCCGGACCTCGTCGCACCGGCAAGTCGACATTTCTCGAGCATGACCTTGTGCCCCAGATCATTCAGTTGGGAGCACTGCCAATATACGTCGATCTTTGGGCGAAGCCTGGAGCGGATCCTGCGGAGTTGATTGCGGAAGCAGTCCGCGATGCCCTGCGCAAGGTGGATGCTCCTTCCAGCAAGATTGCGAGGGCGCCGCGCAGGGTCGGTAAGCTGAACGTCAAAACGAAGGTTGCGACGGTTCTGGAAGCTGAATTCGGTATCGAGATAGACACGGTGGGGGAAAAGGAGGGCACTTCGCTTGCCAAGGCATTCAAAGCGCTCAATGAGCAGACGCGCAAGCCTATCGTTCTGATCATCGACGAAGTGCAGCACACGCAGACGAGCGTCGCGGGCAGCGAAATGTTGTTCGCGCTCAAGTCAGCCAGGGATGCGCTCAATGTGAAGACGCCCGCCGCCCCACAACTGATCATTCTGGCAACCGGTTCGATACGCTCCAAAATCTCGACGCTGGTGCTCAAGAAAGGCGAGGCCTTCTACGGGGCTGCGGTCGCCGACTTTCCGCCTCTGGATGGCAGTTTCGTCGAATTCGTGCTGCGCACAAAGCTAACTCATTTGCGTCCCGAGGCGCTTCCCGGAGTTGCAGCTGCCCTCAAGGCATTCAATCTCGTTGGGCATCGTCCGGAAGATTTCGATCTGATTCTTCAGCAGGCGGTCATTTCGGGAAAGCCTCTGGAAGAGGTGTTGATCGAGCGCGCCATCCTGCGCCGGACCGAGATGCTTAACGAATTAAAACGGCAACTTGCCGCACTCACGCCGCTGCAGCGGGCGATTCTTCGTCGGATGGTGGAGGAGGAGGGGGATTTTGCGCCCTTTACCGGTGCCTCGCTGGCTTTCTACGGGGAGTGCTGCGGGCGTGCCGGCCCAAGAAAGCAACCCACCAATGGTGATGTGCAACGGGCGCTTGATTCACTCGAGCGAAAACACCGACTAATCTGGCGCTCCGCCCGCGGGGCCTATGCGCTGGATGATCACATGATCGGTGAGTTGCTGCACGAGGAACGCATCGCCGATGAGATGCGGTTGTTAACTGCTCCGGACTCCGCGCAGCTGTCGCCGCAGGATCTTCGGGAGCATGGTTTCTTTGAAGATCTCCCTGAGGATGATTGGCCCCGGTGGGGCGAGTAGGCGCCACTGTGCACTCGTCGACATCCAGTTGCACGAGGTTAGACCAACGCCGGGCCGGAATTGGCCTCCCCGCGTACCCGATGACGCCTCCGACAGTGAGATCGCACTGGTTGTGTGACCGCAACGCATGCCGCTCCCGCATGTGTGATCCAAGCTCCGAGCATCATGGTATTCTCGTAATATACGATTGAATATCAGGGGGGGCTTGCATGACTGATGAGGCTCGCGGCGGCAGCGCGCGCTTGCGCTCGGTTCTGTTGGCCGGAACCGGCATTGGAATGCTCGGCGTGTCTTCTGTGTACGCAGAGGACTCCACGGCGAGGCCACCACCGAGTCTCAGTTCGAGCCTGGAGGAGGTGTACGTCTTCGGCTCGAAGGATGCATACAAGGCCGACGTGTCCACGCTCGGAAAGCTCCCCGTACCGCTCATCGACGTACCGCAGTCGGTCGATGTCATTTCCGAGCAGGAGCTGCAGGATCGCGGGGTTACGGACTTCAACCAGGCACTACGTAGCGTGCCGGGAGTGACCATCGGCGCCGGCGAATTTAAATCACTTGGCAATACGCCCAGTATTCGCGGCTTCGTGGCACGGACCGACATGTTCCTGGACGGTATCCGCGACTACGGCGATTACTATCGCGACCCGTTCAATCTCGAATCTATCGAGGTTCTCGAGGGGCCGGCGTCCATTCTGTTCGGCCGCGGATCGACTGGCGGCGTCATCGAGCAGGGCAGCAAGCTGCCCAAGCTCCAGGAAATTCTTGCGGGAACGCTCACGGGAGGCACCGATAGCACCCGTCGGGCAACGATCGATGTCAATGAGCCGTTGGCAGCGCTAGGCGAGGGGGCAGCCTTCCGAATCAACCTCATGGGACATAAGGCTCAGGTGACTGACCGTAACGACGTGGTCACGTCCCGTTATGGCGTCGCGCCGAGTCTGTCGCTGGGTCTCGGAACTCCGACTCGTCTGACCTTCGTCTACTTCCATCAGTACAACGACGATATTCCAGACTACGGCATCCCTTATTTCGGCACGCTGCCGGCGCCGGTGCCGCGGGATAACTACTACGGATTCCGCGACGACTTTCTGAAGACCCGTACCGACGTGGGGACCATAAAGCTGGAGCACGATTTCTCGTCCTCTTTTACGTTGCAGAACACGGTTCGATACGCCAGCTACGGCCGCGACCTCCGGTTCAGCGAGCCTTTGATCGCCACCAGCCTGCCGCTGAGCACCCCGCTGACTGCGGTGAAGGTCACGCGTAACGACAACACGGGCAGCAGTGTTGATACCATGTTGTGGGATCAGTTCTTCGGCACCTTGCGTTGGCAGGCCGGTGGAGTCCAGAACACGTCCGTGATCGGAATCGAGGGTGGTCACGAGAAGGCAGCGCCGCTGTTTGAGAACAGCAGTGGTGTGCCGGCCTCCCCGTTGCTGACACCCAACGAGAATCTGGATTTCACCGCGACCAATACCTTTGCGCGCTACAAGACCCATCTGAGCGCCAACAGCGCGGCGCCTTTCTTGATCAACACAGCGACACTCGGTCGGTGGGAGGCCACGCTCGGTCTGCGGTGGGATTACTTTCACGTCGACTACAACGACATCAACTATTCGGCCACGGTGCCCGGTAAGGTCATTGCTACCGACCACATCCCGCACCTGGATGAGATGCTCAGCTATCGCGCGGCACTCGCGTACAAGCCTCTGCCCAACGGCAGTGTCTACCTCTCGTTCGGGACCTCTTTCAATCCGTCGGCCGAGGATCTGTCGCTCATCAGCAGCTCGCGCTCGTTCTCGTTGAATAACGCCAATCTCGACCCCGAAAAGAACCGCAATTACGAGCTCGGCTCGAAATGGTCGGTCATGCAGGGCCGGCTCGACCTGAGCGGTGCGATCTTCCGTGCAGAGAAGACCAACGCCCGCGTCCCCGATCCCGAGAACATCCTGGTGAACAGACTCGCCGGCTCGCAGCGCGTGGATGGTGCGGAGGCCCGGGTGAATGGCCGCATCACCTCGAACTGGCAGGTCATAGCCGGCTATAGTTACCTCGACGGCAAGGTGACGAAGACGGCGCCGGGCGCGGCTCCGGTAGGTGCGCCGCTCATGAACACTCCCAAGCACGCGCTCACGTTCTGGAGCGTTTACGAGCTGAATCGCTTCGAGTTTGGAGGCGGAGGGCGTTTCGTGGCTTCGCAGTACACGCAGAACGCGCCGCCCATCAAGACGGTGCCGGGGTTCTGGACATTCGACGCCATGGTCAAATATGCGATCACACCGCGGGTGGCGGCGCAGGTGAATGTGAACAACCTGACCAACAGGTACTATTATGACCAACTACACTTCTTTCACGTGGTGCCAGGGGAGGGGCGTACCGCGCTGCTCACTCTGCAGGCGCGTTTCTGACATCCTATGTTGATCATTCCCGGTCTGTTGTCCGCTCCCCGTGTCGCCGAGTTCCAAAAGGCGCTCGGGGAGGCGCAGTGGGCTGATGGTCGAGCCACCGCCGGGTACCTGTCGAGTCGCACCAAAAACAACGCGCAACTTCCGGAGGGACACCCGGTTACGCGCCGTCTCGGCGACCTGATTCTGGAGGAGCTCGACAAGAGCCAGGTGTTCATTGCCGCCGCGCTGCCATTGCGGGTACTGCCGCCGCTGTTCAACCGTTACACGGGCGGCCAGTCCTATGGTGGGCACATTGATGGCGCCGTGCGTCCGATACCAGGCACACCATACCGAGTCCGCACCGATCTGTCGGCAACGGTCTTTCTGACGGACCCCTCGGAATATGACGGCGGCGAGCTGGTCATTGGCGATGGAGCCGAAGAGAAGCGAGTCAAGCTGCCTGCCGGCGACATGGTGTTGTACAGCGGAGGGACCGTCCATCAGGTCACGCCGGTGACCCGCGGTGCCCGACTCGCAGCCTTCTTCTGGGTGCAGAGCATGGTGCGCGACGATGCCCGCCGCGCCATTCTTTTCGATCTCGACAATGCAATTCAGCAGTTAGGTCGCACTGGCGCCGACCATGATGCGTGCGTGCGCCTGGCAGGCATCTACCACAACCTGCTGCGCCAATGGAGCGACACCTGAGCTGACCTTGCCCGCGGATCAGCGCGCCGAATTAGAGAGGAAACTGCGAATTCGAGAAGAAACTGGACAAGACGGTCGATAAGCTCAATGGGCCGTGGATGCGCTATTTCCTGAAAGTCATGGGCGACTGGATCGAGAGCCATACACGCGCGAAATAGGCGTTGGCGAAACAGGTTCGAAGGCGCGACGGCCCGGGCCTTGGGGTTGCCGCGCCCTCATGAACTGTAGAGCGCTCTGGATCAGCGCCTGGAACTGTCCGATAGGCGGGTCAAGTCTCGCCCGCGGCTCGCAGGTCAGGCGAACTTCCCACGCTCCGTCACGACCCTCGCTTTGTCGTTCGCGCTCCTTCTGCATGAAGAAATAGTGCGACAGGGTCGTCATCACCTCGACATTGATTCCCATGCAGAAGCGCCCGAAAGCGTCCTCCAGAGGGAGCGGGAAAGGTGCGTAGTGCTTTTCAACAAACCAACAGGCGTACCGTAACGTTCTGGGTAAGATGGCCTCGAGTCCGATTGGCCGGAGGGTGACGTGCTCGTACGTATAAGACAACAGGTTCTCGAGGACCGCGGCGTTGAATTCTGAAATTCTGACTTCCGCATCCGATCCTGACGGGCACCACGGCAAGTTGCTGCTCATTGCAACGAGCAGGTGTGCGAGGTCGTGCGACGGGAGTGTCTCGGTGGGGCCGTCGTGTGTATAGATACGGCCGTCATGAAACATGATCTGACGTTCGGGCAGCCACCAGAAACCGGTGCCTGTTGGCGCTTGCCGTAAGGTCTGCATCCCGGCTCAGACGAAAACGCCCTCCCGCAGCCACTTGGTGGCAATCCACTTTTCGCCTTCAATTACCGGTGACCCGCCATGCAATGTGCGCGTCGCGGGATGAGGGGCGTCGTAGCTGAAGAATACGGCGTTGCCTTTGATGGGGGCCACGTGAAGCCCAACATCGGGGAAAACAGTGCTGCCGCCGTTAGGGGACGTATGGAGATAGATTACCAGGCTCGCTACCCGCTGACCGCCTCGCTTGAGTATCGACGGCGTGCCGAGCTCGGCCGGGTCGAAGTAGTCATAGTGCGGGCGATACTCCGCGCCCACCCCATATCGCAATATCTGCAGCCCTTCGCCGTGATCCACCGGCCAGGCGACTAACTCCGCGATCCGCTTTTCGATCTGCTGCACCAGTTTGTTCTCACCCCGCGCGAAGAACATGCCCTCGCTGGTGCGCGCCTCGTTCAGCTCCTCGCCGCCGGTGCGGTTGTTGAGGGTGTTCGAGCGCCGCATTCTTTTGCGGGCGTCTTCGATGAGGGCGTCGCACTCCTCAGGGCTCAGCAGACCGCCGAATACAATCACGCGCGGCAGCTGCATCGTGGCCAATACCTGCACTTCACGATCAGATGTGCGAACTGTCCAGGGTAAGGAAGAGAGGTCCGTACCTGGTATGGCCGCTGGCTTGGGCCGCTGCGGGGGCGGGACGTCTTGGCCCGGTGTCACTAGTGGCTCCGGCTGTTGCGAGGCCGGAGGCTTTGGAACCGGCACGGCTACCGGGTCCGGCCGTTGGTTCGGCCGCTGTTTGTACAAGAAGTGTTTCGTCTCTTCGATTGCCGATCGCGCCGCCTCCTCAGTCCAGCCGCAAATACGCAACGCGCTCAGCACCGCATCCGGCTCGTGACCCGCGCGAGCCTGCGCGGCGATCCATTGGACGATCTCAGGTGTGGTTTGTTGGTTGGACATGATCCCTCACGTACCGGCCATGCGTCCGATGATATGACAGGTCAGGGTCTCGAAGAGCGGGAACATTGTTCCCCGAGCCCGAAAAGGACGTGCAAGGAGCAGGCTCCCTTGCACGTCCGTTAAGCTGTCAGGATCGACAGCAGACCCCCGTTACTTGCTCAGGTTGCTCAGGAACGCGTTGGTGAAGCCCAACGTGCCGGCCTGGCCATAGCTGTTACAGGTGGCTGAGGCAGGTCCCGGTGCGCAGTCGTTATCCCGGTCGAACGACCAGAAGTGGACGCCCGCAAGCCCTTGTTGTTTCACAAAGTTTGTGACGATCGGGATGTCCTGGAGTGTGAAGGTCTCACCCTGGGTGTCGTTTCCTCCAATCAAGGCGGTCAGCTCGATCTGATTGAACGGCGTACCGTAGAAGGAGTGCAGTACCTGCGCCGCCTGATTGAGGGATTGCCCCATCTCGCAGGACCCGTTCACGACTGTGCAGTTATTCGGTGTGGTGCTGCCGAAGTCGAATGCCAGCAGGTTGATGGTGTAGTTGGTGAGCTTGGCAGCCTGGATGGCCTTCATCACCGAGTCGCCCAACGAATTGAGATTCGGCGTGGCGGTCCCACCGAAGCTGGCGAGAGTGAAGCTGAAGCGCAGGTTTGGGAAAGTCTGCGACGCAGCCTTTACGCGAGCGACCAGGTTGGTGACATCGGCCTGACTCTGGCCACCTTCGATGTCGAAATCCACCCCGACCAGGTTGGGAGACATGTAGGTGTTGATGAACTTGGTGAATCCGGCATCGGAGCCACAAGTGAACACCCCGTTCGCGCCGCCAGTGGAGAGAACGTACTTCTTCCCCATGCTGACGAAGCTCTGAACGTTGGCGCTGACGAGCTGCGCGGGTGTCACACCTGCCCAGTTCTCGCTACCACACTCTCCGGTCGCGAAGGACCAGATGACGGTGCTCAGATTGGCCGGCATCACCTGCAGGAGATTCTGCCGCGTGCCGGTCACTGCTGAACCCAGTTCGTTAGTGTTGAAGTTCAGTCCGACCGTGATGTCCTTGTAGATGCTGAACGCGATGCCGCCTGGTGGCGGCGGCGGTGGTGGTGGTGGCGGCGGTGGCGGTGGCGGTGGCGGCGGTGGTGGCGGCGGCGGCGCTCCACCACCCGGCCGCGGCGGAGGTGGCGGCGGTCCACCCGCACCGGGCCGCGCCGGGGGGGCGGGCGGACGTGGCGGCCCGGCCGCACCGGGCCGCGCCGGGGGGCCGGGCGGACGTGGCGGCCCGGCCGCACCGGGCCGCGCCGGGGAGCCGGGCGGACGTGGCGGCCCAGCGGGTGCCGGGCCGGCTCCTGGCGCACCGGGTGCAGCGGGGTTCTTCTGCACCGGCTCGCTGGGAGAAATAACGCCGACCGCCGCCAGGTAGGCGCGCTGCAGCAGGCTTTGCCTCTGCGCCACGCGCGGCTCCTCTTGTGCTGCCGTGATGACCTCTTCGGGGATCTGGGGCGTGACCTTCTCCCCGGTCCACTCAAGGAAGCTCCCGCATGATCCGCAGAACCCGTCAGCGTCGCCGTTCTGGTATCCGCATTTCCGGCAGACGATCATGAGCCTGCCA
>Ga0134126_10001136_pt1 | contig 33722 bp, 29 predicted proteins | sample KB31752_FD_96881 | JGI IMG/M metagenome (GOLD analysis project Ga0134126, IMG submission 96881) | Terrestrial soil microbial communities with excess Nitrogen fertilizer from Kellogg Biological Station, Michigan, USA - KB3-175-2 | ecosystem: Environmental > Terrestrial > Soil > Unclassified ...
GCCGAGGTCGCCGCGGGCAAGCGGCCGCCGCCTGCCGCCGTGTTCTGGCCCGAGGATTCGGATGACGTCGACCCCTTCCAGGATCCGATCGCCTCCGCCGAGCTCTCCCAGGCCGCCGAGTCCGTACACACCCAGATCCTGGTCGGAACGGTCGTCTCGGTAGGCAAGGGGCTGGCGCGCAACGAGGGCATCGTCTGGGATCCAGTGACCGGCCCGGGCGCGACATACACGAAGCGGCACCTGGTGCCGTTTGGCGAGTACATCCCGTACCGCTCGCTGCTGACGCGGTACATCTCGGAGCTCTCCCGCGTTCCGAAGGATGACGTAGCCGGCAATAAGCCAGGCATCCTGACCGTGGGCGGCGTGCACATCGCGGACGTCATCTGCTTCGAGGTCGCCTATGACGACAACGTACGCTCCTCGGTCAACAGTCAGACCGACGTGATGGTCGTACAGACGAACAACGCGACTTACGGCTGGAGCGGTCAGCCCGAGCAGCAGCTCGCGATCAGCCAGCTGCGCGCCGTCGAACACGGCCGCCCGGTGATGATCGCCGCCACCAGCGGCATCTCCGGATACATCACCCCGGACGGCAACATCCAGCAGCAGACCGGCCAGTTCACCCCGGCCGTGGTCGCCGCCGAAGTCACCCCGCGCACCGGACTGACTCTCGCCGACCGGGTCGGCGCCTGGCCCGAGTTCGTGATGGCCGCCGCCGCGCTCGCCGCGTGGGCGCTGGGCATAGCCCGCGCCAAACGAGACGCGAAGCTCCGATAATCTGTCCGCCGCGCAACCGCCCGCCGCAGAGCCACGCCACCGGCAACGAAAGGCCCGCACGTGACCGCCCAGACCCTGGTGATCATCCCGACGTACAACGAGTCGGAGAACTTGGAGCGGATCGTCGGCCGGCTACATGAGCACAATCCGCAGGTACACGTCCTGGTCGCCGACGACAACAGCCCCGACGGCACCGGCGAGATCGCGGACAAGCTGGCCGCCGAGGACGACCGGATCCAAGTGCTGCACCGCAAGGGCAAGGAGGGCCTCGGCGCCGCCTACCTGGCCGGATTCCGCTGGGGACTGGACGCCGGATACGACGTGCTCGTCGAGATGGACGCGGACGGCTCACACCGCCCGGAAGACCTGCCGAGGTTGCTCGCCGCGCTCGACGAGCAGGGCGCCGACCTGGTGCTCGGCTCGCGCTGGGTGAGCGGCGGGCGGGTGGTGAACTGGCCGAAGTCGCGCGAGGTGCTTTCCCGCGGCGGCAACCTCTACGTGCGCATCGCCACCGGGATGCGGCTGCGCGACGCCACCGGCGGCTTCCGCGCCTTCCGCAGGGCGACCCTGGAAGGACTCGGCCTCGACGGCGTCGAGTCGGCCGGTTACTGCTTCCAAGTGGACATGGCCCGCCGCGCGGTGCGGGCCGGATTCCGGGTCGTCGAGGTGCCGATTACCTTTATCGAACGCGAGTTCGGCGTCTCGAAGATGTCCGGCAACATCGTGACCGAGGCGCTGTGGCGCAGCACCGTGTGGGGCTTCCAGGACCGGACCGCGAAGCTCATTCGCCGCCGGAAGGTCTAGCCGCAGACGGCGACCCACCACGCCGCTTGATCAGACACCGATCTGTCCCGTTGAGCGGGACGAATGCGCCGTGCCTCGCATCGCTCCGGTCTTGTCCCGCTCAACGGGACAAGACGCTCGCCGCTCTTGCGGGCTACTTCTTCGCCGGTGCCTTCTTCGCCGGGCGCGCCGCTGGCTTACCGGCCGTCTTCGTGGCCGGCGCCTTGGACCCGGGCGCGGCGCTCGAACTCTTCTTCGTCGGCGCCACCTTGGTGGCCGTCTTCGTGGCCGGTGCGGGCGTCGGCGGGGCGTAGCTGATCCCGCCGGTGCGCAGTACCTCGAGCCGCTCGGCCAGGACCTCCTCAAGGTCCGCCATCGTGCGCCGCTCCATCAGCATGTCCCAGTGCGTGCGCGACGGCTTGCCCTGCTTCTCCTCCGGGGCGACACCATCCACGCGCAGCGCCTGCGCGCCGCACACCCGGCACTCCCACATCGCCGGGACGTCGGCCTCCAAGGAGAACGGCATCTCGAACCGGTGACCGTTGGGGCAGCTGTACTCGATATCCTGGCGGGGCGCGAGATCTATTCCGCTGTCCGTCTCGTAGCTGGTCGCGCCGAGCCGCGTGCCCCGAAGCGCTCGCTCGCTCATCGTCCGGTCTCCTCCTGCCTGCGGCGCGCGCCGCAGCGCCTTCCGCATCGTCTCTATCGTGTGGTTCCAACGTCGCGGACCGCAGTCTTGTTCCCCCGCAGGTGCCGCAACGCGCAGCGAACCGTCGACAGCTACGCCATACCCGGACATAAGTCTTCGAATCCCGCCTGTCGAGCGGATGGCTCCCACGTCCTGGACGTGCCGGGCAGTCCGCGGCCGCGGACACGGTAGGGCGTCTGAGTGGCAAACTATTGGTCAAAAGCGCCGGGAGACGCCGCAGGCAGCGCCCTTGCGGGCGACAATGGGAGCCGCTGTCAAGGAGTAGAAGGGCGAGCCGATGAGCGGCCCCGCCGTGGAGCCGCACCGGCCTGCGGACCAGGACGCCACCCGCTACCTGTGCGCGGCGGCCCACCTCGATCCCGAGTTCGCCCGCCGCGCGGTGCGCGAACTGCTGGTCGATGAGCACCGGCTGCCCGTACCGCATCCCGAGCTCGATCTGCCCACCGTGCTGCGCCACTGCATCGCCGCGCGAGCCCGCAGGCTGTACCGGGACGCCGCGATCGTGATCGTTCTCGCGCTGGCCGTAGCGGTCGCCGGTTGGAGCGTCGCCGCCTGGTACGTCTCTCTGGCCGGCCTCTGGTTGATTCTGCGCACCACCCGGCGCCCCGCGGCCAGTCCGGTCGCGCGCAACGTCGGGCTGCTGGCCGGGCTGCTGTGGGGCTTCGCCGCGCTGGTGCTGCTCAGTCTCGCCGTCACCAGCTGCGATCCGTTCGGACTGCGGGAGACCTGGCACCTGGCCACCCCGAACGCGACCGACGTGGCCGTGCGGCTCGGCGCTCCGGCCGCGGCCGCCCTGTGCTGCTGGCTGGCCGCGCTCACCGAGGAGGTTGCCGCGTACGTCACCGTCGCCGAACGGTTGCGTCGCGACGGCTTCACCCCCAGCCGCTGGCTCTCCGCCGAGCCGACGTGGGCGCAGCACGCCCTCGGCGTCCTCGGCGAACGCCTGGCCGACGGGCGGCTCGAACAGCACCCGGTGACTGACCCGGCGAACCCGTTCGTCGGCTCGGGACCGCAGGCGTTGCGCCGCCGCTGGCTGGTCGACCTCGGCCCGGCCGCATCCCGCTCCGGCTCCTTCGACGTGGGGGATCTGCTCGATCGGATATCCGAGCGGCTGGCCGACGGCCTCGGCTCGCTCGACCCAGCCGACCCGTCCGAGAAGGGCGGCACGGTCATCATCGACGACTGCGCGATCTCGACCGTGCCCGCGCTGGCGACCCGGCTCGGCGACAACGAGGTCCGGCTGCTGCCCGACGCGCCCGATCCTTCACTGCGCGGCAGCGGACCGCGGGTCTTCCGCCGCGTGCGCATCGGCGGTGATCCGGCCGGACTGACCGTGACCGGATACATCAACGCCACCGCCGGCGCGGGGCTGCTCCAAGTCGAGCTCTACGGACACGTCCTCGGGCCGATCGCGCAGCGCTACCGCGTCCCGGACCGTACCGCACCGTTTGACGCCGCTACCGCGCTCACATGTGCGGTGCGTGCCCTGCGTAACCTGCCGATCGCTGTGTTCACGGCTCCGCGCGGGGTCCTGCGCACCGCAGGCGACCCGGTACGCCGACGCCGACACCGCTCACTGCTCGGCCGCGCCGCCGCTTCCGGCCTCACCGTGACCGCCGGAGCGCAATACGACGTGCGCGAGGCCGTGGCAGCCAAGCCCGGCACGGACCGCTTCGCCGAGGAGGACGCGAACCTCTACCTGGCGGTCATCGAGCGGCGGGTGCGTGAGGAACTGCGGCCGCTGCTGCCCTCCGGCCGGTCCGAGTTCTGATCGCGGGGGTCTGGTCGCTCGTCTGATCCGGCGCCTGGTTCGGGGCGCTCCGGGCGTCGTCCTGCGGCGCGGCCGGTTTCGGAGCCTCGTTCTCATACGGGTTCGCCATCTGCGCCCACACCACCTTGCCATTGCCGGTGGGTCGCACTCCCCAGCGCTCCGAGAGCGTTTGCACGATCATCAGCCCGCGGTGCCGTTCGTCGGTCCGGTCAGTCGGCGTCGGCCTGGCAAGCCGGCCGTCCCCGTCCGCGACCTCGATCAGCAGTGCGGCGGGCCGTCGGCGCAGCCGCAGTTCCATCGGCGTGCGCGCGTGCTCCACAGCGTTCGTCACCAGTTCGCTGACGATCTGCAGAAGCGAGTCGGTCAGCTCCTCGAGACCCCAGTCCGCGGTGGTCTTCTTGGCGAACCGGCGGGCTGCGCGGGCCGCCTCGAGTGTGGGCGAGAGCGTAATCGCAGCCTTCTGCGTCTCCGCCGGGTGCGCAGCGACGTATAGCACCGCGACGTCGTCGTGCTCGGCACCGGTCAGCATCGCCTCAGCCAGCCGCGCCGTACCCTCCTGCACGTTAACCGGCGCCTCCGGCCGACACAGCGCGGCGAGCACCGAGCGCAGCATGGCCAACCGGTCGTGCAGCGACTGGTCCCGGCACTCCACGAGCCCGTCGGTGTAAAGCAGCAGCCGCGCATTCTCCGGCAGCGGCTTGACCGCGTCCGCGAACACCGCGCCGTCAACGCCGAGCGGCATGCCCAGATCCGCTTCGAGCAGCGTCACCGAGCCGTTTGGGCAGACCAGAGCCGGGGGCAGGTGCCCGGCATTGGCCCACCGCACCGTGCCGTCGCAGGGGTCGTAAACCGCGTAGACGCACGTGGCGATCTGCTCGCGCGGCAGCCGGCACACCAGGTTGTTGAGCTGGTCGAGCACCTGCGCCGGCGGCAGGTCCATCACCGCGTAGGCCTGGATCGCCGCGCGCAGCTGGCCCATCACCGCGGCCGCACCGATGCCGCGCCCCATCACGTCGCCGATCACCAGCGCCACCCGGTCCGCGGACAGTGGTATCACGTCGAACCAGTCGCCGCCGACCCGCGCGCCCTGCTCGCCAGGCAGGTACGCGGTGGCCACGTCCAGGTCGCCCATCCGGGACGGCGCGGCCGGCAGCAGCGATCGCTGCAAGCGCATCGCCGTGGCGCGCTCGTGCCGGTACAACCGCGCGTTCTCCATCGCGCTGGCCGCTTGCGCCGCGATGCCCTGCGCCAGCTGCTCGTCCCGCTCGGTGAAGACACCCGCGTCCGGGTGACCGAAATAGAACGAGCCCAGCACTTCGCCGCTGGCCGCGATCACCGGAACGGAGAGGAATGAACGCACCAGCGGGTGCCCGGCCGGCATGCCGTGATGCGGCGAGCTGCCACCGTAACGCGGATCGCGGGTCACATCGGAACACCGGACGGTCGAGCGGTTCGGCGGATCGGTGGCGAACAACGCAGTGCCCTGCGGTTGCTCAAGCCGCTCGAAGTTCTCCGGCGGGGAACCGGCGAGCACGTAACGGCGCCGCGGCGTGCCATCCTCAGCGAAGGCGGTATAGAAGAACACGCCGAAACGCGCCCCGACGACGCTGTTGGCCGCCTCGATCGCATGCTGCACGAGTTTGCCGAGGTCCAGCTGCCGGGCTAGGGACTGGCCGACCGAGTACAGCGTCTCGACGATCCGCGACTCCTGCGCCAGCCGTTCCCGCTGTTCGCGCAGCGCCGCTTCGACCGTGGGACGCGGCTGCATGGACCAGCCGGCCGAACCGTCCACCGGACTTGGCGGAATGATCGGGCTGGCCTGGTAACGCTCATCGAGCGTTGAGCCGGTGTCGATGCGCGGCACGACCCGGCCCACCGGAGGTGCGGGATCGAACAGTGGAAGATGCGCGAACGGTGCAAGCGTCGCGCACAGCGCCTCGGCTACCGCGCCGAAGCGGTGCGCCGTGACCGTGTCGATCGGCACCCGGGAGAAAAGCACGACGCTGAATAGCTCGCCGCTGGGCAGGATCCCGCCGAGCCCGAGCGCCGAGGCCACGCCATGCGCGTCGACGAGCCACTGCGCCGGAACCAGCGGGGAGCCGGCCACCTGGGAAACGAGGTGGACGGCGACCCGGGTCGGCCTGGGCTCGCCGTGATAGGTGACCTCGCCCTGCGCGAAGTCCCCGTGGCCGCCGGGGTCGCCGCGCCAGGCGTCGGCATCGGGCTGGCTGCTATGCGGCGGATGCGCTGCGCGCTGCGCGTCGGCGCCGACGAGGTGGTCCAGCACGGTCAGGCCCAGTGGCACCCGTCGCACGACTTCGGTGCCGGCCAGCGGCAGCGCCTGATGATCGCGGGAGGCGTGCCGGTCGCACCAGGTGGGCCGGTCGCCGAGCGTGGCCAGTAGCGCCAGACAGCGGGTGCCCTCACCGCTCGACCCTGGGGCCATCCGCGCCAGCGCGTACGAGCGCAGTTGGGGCGTCAACCGCTCGAAGCGGGTGGTCTGGAAGATCCGCACCAGCACAACCGCGGGGTCGCCTTCGGCTGTCGGGAAAGCGCCGCGCATCGCGGCCGCCGCGTACCGCGCGGCCCCTTCCATCGACCCGACCTGATCACCGCTCCGGGCGATCGCGGCGGCCAGCGCGGCGATCCGCTCCGGGGCGAAGACGGCCTCCGGCGAGTGCGCCGAGAGCGCGCCGCGATGAACGCCGAGCCCGACTCCGTCAGCCACGGGGTCCACCTGAGCGCCTCGCCTCCGCCCGATTTGGGTACAGCCACGCGGTGAAGGTTGTTCCCTCGGCGGCGGCGATCCAACCGGCGCGCGCCCCGGCCCCGGCGACAGCTCCAGAACGCCGCCTAGCCCGCGTGGCTCACGGGCGCCGATCCGGGCCCGCGCCGGCGTCCGTGTGCTGTTCCACATCATCATCGCCTCTTCGGCGTCCGGCGACAGAGGCTTTCACCGGATCGTTCGGAAAGGTGAGGCGCAGCGGCTCCGGAAGATCCGGATTCGTACCGAAAAGCGGGAATACGAAAGCCGCGCCGCGCATCGCCGGACTGGGGGGCGGACGATGCACGACGCGGCTCCAAGCCAACCTCGCCGCGCGCCGGGCGGGACCCGTGGGTGGGTGGGTCCGCCGGGGCGGATCACTGCGGTCGGTTCACCGGGGGCGGATCAGACCTCGGAGATTATCGTGCTCAGCTTCTCCAGCTTCGAGACGACCAGGTCGTACTCGTCGTCGGTCAGCGTCTTGCGCACGTTGCGCTCCAGGCTGCGGATCCGGCGCTTAGCCGTGTCGAACGCCTCCTGGCCCATCGGGGTCACCGTGGTGGTGATGACCCGTCCGGCCCCCGGGTGCGACGTGCGCGCGATGTAGCCCTTGCGCTCAAGCGCCGCGACCAGGCCGACCATCGCCTGCGGAGTCACCTGCACGGAGCGGGCCAGGGTCGCCGACGACGCGCTCTTGAGGTGGATGAGGGCCTGCAGCACCCCGTACTGCGCCTCGGTGAGGTCGACCTCGTCGAGCACTCGGTCGATCTGCCGGCCTAGCTCACGATTCGCCCGCGTCAACAGCCAGGAGAGGTACCCGCTGGCCGGCCGGTAGGACGACTCCGCCGCCCGTACCTGCTCCGCCTCCGCCACCGCCCTGGCGCGACGCGCCGACCGGCCGCCCGAGACCGGTAACAGGGTTGATTTCTTAGTCGCTGTACTCATTACTGACCCCTTCGCATCCTGATGCGCTACTCCGGACGGCGTTGTCGCAGAGCTTTGACGATGTACGCGACCATCGCCCCGCGCGCCCCTAGCTGCTCCGATGCCCCGTCCGTGCGGTGCGGGGGAGAGCACGGGGCAGCGCCGTCGCTCACTCTCCAGGCCATGATAAACCCGAATGGAGCAGCCAGGAACCATAGTCAGAAAAAACACTGATATCAGCGAGCATGAGATCAAGGCACTGGACGAGACGGCCTGCGAGTTGTTACCCTGACGCCCCGTCAGGTCCGCTTCGGCGTGCACATGCAGATGCACCTCAACCCGCGTGAATTCCCCACCGGTGGCCAACCGTCACACCAGATTCCAAGCGGATCAGATCCGTGCCGCTGTTGAATGCGTCCGGCGGGCAGGACATCGGTTCCACGGCCACCGCGGCGCGGTGTCTTTCCCCGCCGAGCGGGTCCGCCGTGAATACCTGGATCCATTCCAAACCACGGTCCATCCACAGGGTGACGGACCCTCCGCCGGGCTCGCTCAGCCGCACCCTGCCGATGCCGTCCAATTCCCTTTGCAGGCCGCCGAAAGCGGTATCCAGCTCGCTTTGGCCGAGCTGCCGCGGGACGCGGAAGTCGTATCCGCTTCCATCGACGTCCGCCAGTCCTACCGGGTTCATCCGCTCGTCGACCTGGACCCAGTGCTGCGCGGGAACGTGCAGCGTCCACTGGTCGGCGGCGCCCGCTTCCGCGGCGATGCCCGGCAGCAGATACGGATGCGCGGCATAGCCGTACGGCGCAACGTTTTCGCCGATGTTCCGGGCCGTCACCTCGACTTCGAGCCCTGCGTCTGACAGGGCGTAAGTCGCCGTGAGATCGAGAATGTGCGGGTAGCCCGGATGCGGGTACAGCCGGTGGCCGAGCACGATGCGCTCGGCTGACTGGTCCTCAACTCGCCACGCCGCCCACCGCACCAGCCCGTGGATCGCGTTGCCGCGCGCGGGTTCGCTCAGATCGAGGTGCCGCTCCTCCCCATCGAAGCGGTAGTACCCGTTCGCCACCCGGTTCGGCCAGGGCGCGAGAAGTTGGCCCGCGCCACCCTGCGCCGGCTCGTGCGCGTCGAATCCATGGACCAGCGGCCGCGGCTCATTACCGCCGAGGAATTCCAGTTCGCGCAGTCCGGCGCCGACCTCGGTGACCACGGCGCGATATCCGCCGCCGGTCAGCGAGAATTGCCGTCCCGTCGGGTGCGTCGCGGGCGCGGCCGAAAGCTGATCGGTTCCGTTGGCCGCAATTGCATCCGCCCCGGGCGCCGTCTTCGCTGAGTCCATGAGCGAATACTCTTCCATACCGGGCGCGGCGGAAACCCGGCGGCCGGAAAAGGACGACAGCCGCCCGCGGGGCCACGCCAAGGGGGGAGAAGCGTGGACGCGCGGACGGCTGTGCTCTGTGCTCGCGACCGCCGATGGACGTGTCATCTGCTGGCCGGTTCGGAATTAACGCTACGGCCCGCCGTTGTTGGCCGGAAGCCCGCGGCGCGGGCTTTGGCACAAGCTTTGCCCGCCCTTGGCATTCGACAGGTCCGGTCAGCGGATCACCCGGTCACTTGCCGCGCTCCGGCCGCACGCACCCGCGACGTGCGGCAACCCGTAGACTTCGCTGCCATGACGGAGCCGACGCCGGGCGACCAGGTCTGGACCATTCCCAACGCGCTCAGCCTGCTGCGACTGCTCGGCGTGCCGCTGTTTCTGTGGTTGATCCTGCAACCGGTTTTCGACGGGCCGCATTACGACGGCTGGGCGATCCTGCTGCTCGCGGTCAGCGGCGCCACCGATTACCTCGATGGAAAGATCGCCCGCGCCTTCGGGCAGGTCAGCCGGATCGGCCAGCTGCTCGACCCGGCGGCCGACCGGCTCTACATCCTCGCCACCCTGGCCGGCCTCGCGGCCCGCCAGATCATTCCGGTGTGGCTCGCGGTGATCCTGGTCGGCCGCGACGTCCTGATGGCCATTCCGCTCGCGGTGCTCAGGCGGCACGGCTTCGGGCCGCCGCCGGTGCATTTTCTCGGCAAGGCCGCCACTTTCAACCTGCTCTACGCCTTCCCGTTGCTGCTGCTCGGGGACGGGACCGGGTGGCTGCACGACACGGCGGGCGAAATCGGCTGGGCCTTCGCGATCTGGGGAACGGCGCTGTACTACCTGGCCGCGGGACTCTACGTCGTGCAGGTGCGCAGGCTTATCGCGCCGGGCGATCGCGCTGGCTGACGCGGCCTTGTGACGCTGTTTAACCGGGCGCCAGCCGCTCTCTAGCCGTCCTTCACGTGATCTTGACTACATCTGTCCCTGAGCGCCGCTTCGCTGATTAAGGGAGATCGAACGGGGGAGGGAAGAAGGCGACGGGGGCGACCGCGCGCTTTTCGCGCGCCTTGACATCGGGAAAGAGGATCCAGCGGATCATGAAAGCCGTCGTGATGGCCGGGGGAGAGGGGACCCGGCTGCGACCGATGACCTCGTCGATGCCCAAGCCGCTGCTCCCCGTGGTGAACCGCCCGATCATGGAGCATGTGCTGCGGCTGCTCAAGCGGCACGGGCTGACCGAGACCGTCGTCACCGTGCAGTTCCTCGCCTCGCTGGTGCGCAACTACTTCGGTGATGGCGAAGAGCTCGGTATGAGCCTGTATTACGCCAACGAGGACACCCCGCTTGGCACCGCGGGCTCGGTGAAGAACGCCGAGGTGCAGCTGGATGGCGACAGCTTCCTGGTCATCTCCGGGGACGCGCTCACCGACATCGACCTCACCGCGCTGATCGAGTACCACCGCAAGAAGGGCGCGCTGGTGACGGTGTGCCTGACCCGCGTGCCTGATCCGCTGGAGTTCGGCATCACCATCACCGCCGAGGACGGCCGGGTCGAGCGGTTCCTGGAAAAGCCGACCTGGGGCCAGGTCTTCTCGGACACGGTCAACACCGGCATCTACGTGATGGAACCCGAGGTCCTCAGCTATATCGCACCCGGCGAGCAGGTGGACTGGTCCGGCGACGTCTTTCCGCGGCTGCTGGCCGAGGGCAAGCCGATCTACGGCTACGTGGCCGAGGGTTACTGGGAGGATGTCGGCACTCACGAGTCGTACATCAAGGCCCAGGCGGATGTACTCACCGGGAAGGTCGAGACCGACATCGACGGTTTCGAGACCGCGCCCGGGGTGTGGGTGGCCGAAGGCGCTGAGATCGATCCGGCCGCGGTACTCAAGGGTCCGTGCTACGTCGGCGATTACTCGAAGGTCGAGGCCGGGGTAGAAATCCGCGAGCACACGGTCATCGGCTCCAACGTCGTGGTCAAGACCGGGGCGTTCCTGCACCGGGCCGTCATCCACGGCAACGTCTACATCGGACCGCAGGCCAATCTGCGCGGCTGTGTCGTCGGCAAGAACACCGACGTGATGCGCGCCGCGCGAATCGAGGACGGCGTCGTCGTCGGCGACGAATGCCTGATCGAAGAGGAGTCGATCCTCGCCGCGGGGGTGCGCATTTACCCCTTCAAGACGGTCGAGGCCGGCGCGGTGGTCAACACCGACGTGATTTGGGAACAGCGCAGCCAGCGCTCGCTGTTCGGGCCGCGCGGAGTGAGTGGCGTAGTCAACGTCGAAATCACGCCGGAACTCGCGGTGCGTCTCGCCAGTGCTTATGCGACCACTTTGAAAAAGGGGGCGACAGTAACTGCCGCCCGCGATGGTTCGCGTGCCGCGCGTGCCCTTAAGCGAGCAGTTATCGCGGCGCTCACATCGAGTGCGCTTAACGTGCGCGACCTTGAGTGCGTACCGATGCCCGTGGCGCGGCTCCAGACCGCACGAGGCACGGTCGGCGGAGTCGCCATCCGAACCACTCCCGGAGTGCCCGACTCGGTCGAGATTCAATTCCTCGACTCGACCGGAGCCGATCTTTCGCCGGCCGCACAACGCAAACTCGACCGCGTGTACTCGCGCGCCGAGTTCCGCCGCGCCTTCCCCGGCGAGATCGGCGACTTGGCCACCCCGTCCCGGATCTTTGAAAGTTACGTCCAGGAGTTGCTCAGCCGGGTCGACGTGTCCGGCGTTCCGGAGTCCGGAATGAAGATCGTCGTCGACTCCGGCGGCGGTTCCGCGGGACTGGTGCTGCCGGCGCTGCTGGGCCGGATCGGCGTCGACGCGTTTACCGTCAACCTCGGCATGGATGAGGCACACCCGACCGAGTCGCCCGCCGAGCAGGCCGCGGCGCTGCGCCGGCTCGGCGAGTTGGTGTCCTCCTCCCGTGCCTCGGTCGGCGTTCGGTTCGATCCGGTCGGCGAGCGGATCTGGCTCGTGGACGAGACCGGAGCGCGCATCGACGACGAGCGCGCGCTGTTGGTCCTCATGGACCTGGTGGCAGCCGAGCGGGTCGGAGGCACCATTGCGCTGCCCGTGACGTCGACGCGCGTGGCTGAAAAAGTCACTGCCTTCCACAAGGTCGGTCTCGAGTGGGTTTCCACCGCGCCGGACGAACTGACCCGCGTCGCCGCGCAAAAGGGTGTGATCTTCGGCGGCGACGGACGCGGCGGATTCGTCATCCCGGAATTCCACGCCTCCTTGGACGGCATCGCCGCGTTCACGCGGCTGCTCGGTCTGCTGGCACGCACGCATCTGACGCTGTCTCAAGCGGACTCCCGGATTCCGCGCGCGTACGTGCGCCGGATGGACGTACCGACGCCGTGGGCCGCTAAGGGCATGGTGATGCGCACGGTCGTCGAGGCCGCGCAGGATCGCGTTCTCGACACGACCGACGGCGTACGCATCGTCGAATCCGACGGCCGCTGGACGCTCGTGCTGCCCGATCCGGCAGAGGCGGTAACGCACCTGTGGGCCGAGGGGCCGGATCCCGAATCGGCTGACGAACTGCTCGGTCTGTGGGCGGCGGTCGTGGAACAGGCGGGTGCGTAACGGGCGCATAAGACACATGTCAGGCGGACCGGCCACAGGCATTGTGGCTGTGTGGTCGGTCGGCCTGGCCACCGTGTATGGTCGCGACACCAGCTACCTGACAGTGCAAACCACGGACGCGCGGCAAGGGGGCACACCGGCGAGACCCGCCGGGGCACCGGTCCGGCGCCACAACCAGCAACGGAGCAGCGCAGTGGCCACGGCTGACATCCCCGAGGACTTGAAGTACACCGCTGAGCACGAGTGGGTCAGGGCGGACTCCGGAACGGTGCTGCGGGTAGGCATCACCGACTTCGCGCAGGACGCGCTCGGCGACATCGTGTTCGTCACGCTGCCCCAGTCCGGGGCCGAGATCCAGGCCGGCGAGCCGTGCGGCGAACTCGAGTCCACCAAGTCGGTCAGCGACATCTACGCGCCGGTCAGCGGCACTGTCAGCGCCGTCAACGGCGCCCTGGACGCGAACCCGGAGCTGGTGAACTCAGACCCTTACGGCGAGGGCTGGATGTTCGAGGTCGAGGTATCCGGACCCGAGGCGCTGGACGGCTTGCTGGACGCCGCCGGTTACCGCGCCGTCGCCGAAAAGTAGTCGGCGGCCGGAAGAAGGGCGGCGGAGGGTTCAGTGGCGCTGTTCGGTCGGTTCGGCCGCAGCCGGGGCGACAACCCGGTCCCTGCGCCGCCCGGCGGGTCGGTTGACCCGGAGCCGGACGGACGCCTAGGTTTCGATGCGTCGCCGCCTCCCGCTCCCGGCGGCGCCCACAGCCAGTCACGAGCTGCCGCGCCGGAGCCGCGGCGGGAGGTCGGATCGATGCCGTTGTGCGCCCGCTGCGGGCACGCCAACTCGGAAGGCAGCCGTTTCTGCTCCAACTGCGGCAACCCGCTGGTACCCGGCGCGGTGCCGACGGATTCGGGCTTCGGCGAACGGCCTGCCGAGGTGACTTCCACTCTCGCGCTCGGCGCCGTCAACCTGACCGACACCGGGGAACCGGCCGCCGGTGAGCTTGCCGACCCGCAGGTCGGGGTGACCGAGGACCTGTCAGCGGGCACTGCGTTGCTCGTGGTGCAACGCGGGCCGAACGCGGGCAGCCGCTTCTTGCTGGACACCGAGGTGACCTCGGCCGGCCGTGCTCCGGACAGCGACATCTTCCTCGACGATGTGACGGTCTCCCGCAGGCACGCTGAATTCACCCGCGCCTCTCAGGGCTACCTCGTCCGCGACGTCGGCTCCCTCAACGGCACCTACGTCAACCGAGAGCGGATCGAAGAGGTCTTGCTCGCGGACGGCGACGAAGTCCAGATCGGCAAGTACCGGCTGGTGTTCCTCACCGGCGCGCGCTAACGCGGCGGTAGTGGTGCAACGTCGCTTGGTCTCGTGCAGCGCTGATTTGACTTAAAGGCGCCCCGCAAAGCGGTAAAGCGGCGGCGCGTGGCGTGGACGCACGCCCGCAGCACCCGGCAAGCTGGAACGGCCGGGCTGGATCCGGTTCGACCGGCAGTCCTCCGATCTTGTCGGAGGGGCCCGACATACTGGATCCGAAAGCGGTGAGGGCACCGAGCAGCATCTGGCACCACGAGGACCGGGAGACACCATGGCGGGCACGCGCGGGTCGACGAACGGTAGTGGAGCTGGCACGCGCACTGCGCGCGGTGCGGCCGAGGGCCGAGTCGCCACCGGAGGGCGGGCGCACGCCGCCCCTTCCTCCTACGGCCGGCTGGCTCGGCGCACGCTGACGATCGGCGAGGCGGCGGCCGCGCTGTCCGGCGAGTTTCCCGGGGTCACCGCGGCTGTGCTGCGGCGGCTGGAGGCGTCGGGGCAGTTCGTGCCGGCGCGCAGTTCCTCGGGGTACCGCCGCTATTCGGAGGCGGACCTCGAGCTCATCAGGATCGTGCTGACGAATCAGTCCGCCCAGCTGCCGGACCAGGAGCAGGCCGGGCATCCGGCCGCGGGCGCCGAGCGGGCGACTTGGCCGGGCAGCCCCGATCCCGCCGACCTCTCCGGAGCTGAACACCCGCTGACGCATCCGGCTGCCGGACACTCCGAAGCTGAGGAGCCGCTCGCGGCGGTGGGTGTGGCGCGGGATCTCACGTCCGGCGCGGCGCACCACGGGGGCCACCCGGGCCCGCAGGCTCCCGCTGCGGGCCGCACGACGGCGCGTAGCGGCCGCGCCGCCTCCTCCCGCGTGCCGGCGGCACGTTCGGCCGCGGTGGACGACCTACAGGGCACTGCGAGCCGGCATCAGGGCGCGTTGCGGCCGACGACGGAAGCGCCTTTCGATGTCCCGCCGAAGGGCGTGTCACGTCCATCGCAATGTTCTGATCTGGCTGGCGCCGAGGCGGCGCCGGATGCCGTGCCCGGGAACCCGTCCACGGATGCTGCGGTGCGAGCCGCGGCGCCCAGTGCGTCCGCCGCCAATGCTGCGCAGCTGAACGGCGCAGTTCCGCGCGGTACAACGCTGAGTGGCACAGCCCTGAGTGATACGTCCCGATCGAGCGCCGCACGCCCGAATGGCACGACGCCGAACGGCGCTGTCCCGTCGACGGCCGCGTCCCGGCGCGCCGAGCGCCGCTGGCCGGACCCCGAATTCTTCGCCCCCGACCTGGGCGAGGTGGCACTGGACCGCGATCAGCTCGCGGCGGCGGCGCGCACGGACCGGGCCTGGGTGGACGGGCTGGTGGAGTACGGCCTGCTCTCCGGAAACCGGTCGGCGGGCGGAGCGGATCTGCTGGTCGCGCGCGCGGCCGCGGAACTGGCCCAGTTCGGCATGGAGCCGCGGCACCTGCGCGCGGTGGCCGCGTCGGCCGCCCGGGTCGCGGAACTCATCGCCTCGGCGACCTCGCCCGGCCCCGCTCGTGACGCGGCCCGGCGCGAGCGCACCCTGCTGGCCGCTCCCGGCCGCAGCGCCGAGGCCGCAGCCGCCGCGGTGCGCCTGCACGCCGCGCTGGTCCGCGCCGCCCTCCTGCGCGGCTGAAGGCGCGCCCGAGCCAAGGCCATAGCGCCCGGCTGTCTCGGCCCAGGGCGGCCGGCAGTGGGCCGGAACGCGGTCGCGCGGGCCTAGCCCGTGTCTCGAATTCCCTAGCCTCCTCGACCGGTTTTCCCGTGCCTTTTCCCGGTGCGCACTGTGCCCGAACGAGGCCCGTTGGCCGTTTCGGCCGCCAGGCCTTGGAATCAACCGCCTGGAGCGGTTGTGCGCCCCGGCGCGCGCTAGGGTGTCTATCGTGAACGAACTCGACGTTGTCGGCGTTCGCGTCGAACTGCCGTCCAATCTGCCGATCGTGCTGCTCCGGGAGAGCTCGGGGGAGCGGTTCCTGCCGATCTGGATCGGCCAGGGCGAGGCGAGCGCGATCGCGGCCGCGCTTGAGGGGGCCGCGCCGCCTCGGCCGCTGACCCATGACCTGTTCCGCGACACCCTCAAGGCGCTCGGGCGGCGGTTCACCGCGCTGCGGATCACCTCGCTGCGCGGCGGCACCTTCTTCGCCGAGATGGTCTTCGACGGTGGGGTCACCGTCTCGGCCCGCCCCTCCGACGGCATCGCGATGGCGCTGCGCTGCGGGGCGAAGATCTTCGCCGCCGAGGAGGTACTCGCCGAGGCCGGCATCCTGCTGCCGGACGACCAGGAGGACGAGGTGGAGCGGTTCCGCGAGTTCCTCGACCAGATCTCGCCGGAGGATTTCGAGGCCTGATCCGGTCGGCGTGCTCCCGGTCGCCCGGCGTGGCGAACGCGGTGGTCGTTGACGAGGGAGGGGCTACTGCGTACGGTCGGCAGAGCCTGCAGGAACGGATGCGTGCGCGGGGCGCGCGAGGACGGCTGGGCGGCCGTCCGGGCGGGCCCGGTCACCGGTTCGGAGGGTTTGCCGGACCGGCTTGGGATGGGAAGACAACTGACGGGGCGGGTTTTCGGCCGAGAGGCGCAACGGGCGTCGCGGCGGCCGGTGGTGTGGGTCGGGCGGTGCGCGGTATACGACAGACGGCGAACGAAGACGGCAGACGGCAACTAACGCGGTAAGCAGTCAGCGGTAAGTACGGCGTGCGGAACGGAGGTCAGCGTTGAGCGCGGTTCCCACTGGAGCGCGGGGCGCTGCCCCGGATCCCTTCGACACGTACGGATACCGGGGTACGGTCGCGTGTGCCGCAGCGGGGATCACCTACCGGCAGCTTGACTACTGGGCCCGGACCGACCTGGTGCGCCCCTCGCTGACTCCGGTAGCTGGCTCGGGCGCCGGCCGGCTCTACAACTTCCGCGACATCCTCATTCTCAAGATCGTCAAGCGGCTGCTGGACACCGGCGTCTCGCTGCACAACATCCGGGCCGCCGTCGCGCACGTCCACGCGCGCAGCAGCGCGGAACTCGCCGGCATCACGCTGATGAGCGACGGCGCGACTGTGTACGAGTGCACCTCGGCCGAGGAGGTCGTGGAACTGGTGCACGCCGGACAAGGCGTGTTCGGTATTTCGGTCGGCGCGGTGTGGCGTGAGGTCGAGGCGGTGCTCACGCAACTGCCCGGCGAGCCGGTGGATGGCGCGGCAGCCGAGCCGCCCGCCGCGCTGCTCGGCCACGGAGTCGTCGACGAGTTGGCTGTGCGCCGCCGGTCCCGCGCGGTGTGAGCCTGAGCCGCAACCGCAACCGGTTCGGCGTTCCGCGAGTCCATTCCGGCAGATGACCTTGCGGGTCGAGGCCGGGTAGTGGGGGAGGCGGCGGACGGTGACGCAGGTTCCTGACGACAACGATGCAGTAGCCGGTGTGCCCGCTGTGGAGGCCGACGCCCAGCAGCCGGATAGCCAGGCCGACTCGGCGAGTACGGACAGCGCTCGGCGCCCGATCGACTGGCGTCGGCGGCTGCGGCGCACCTACCAACTGATCTGCGTCGCGACCGTACTGCTCTTCCTACCGGTGTCCTTCGTACGGCTCAACGGCGAGCAATACGTCCGCTCCGTTTCCACCGTCCCCGCCGAGCCGGTCGGCATCGTGTTCGGCGCGGGGGTTTTCGGTGACACCCCGAGCCCGTACCTCGCTTCACGCCTGGACGTGGCCCTCACGCTGTGGCGGGCACACAAGATCAAGGTCTTTCTCGTCTCCGGCGACAATTCCACGCCCACCTACGACGAGCCGAAGGCCATGCGCGACTACCTTGAGGCGCGCGGCGTGCCGAGCCGGCTGATCGTGCTCGACTATGCCGGGTTCGACAGCTGGGAGACCTGCGACCGGGCCAAGCAGGTCTTCGGAGTCAACCGGGCCATCGTCGTCAGCCAGTCCTTCCACGTGCCGCGCGCGGTGTACCTGTGCCGCGCGGCCGGGATCGAGACCTACGGGGTCGGCGACGGCACCGCCGGATGGCGGCTCGCCCATGACGAGTACCTCAACGACGAGGCCCGCGAGATCCTGGCCGGAGCGAGCGCGATGTACCAGGGCATCTTCACGCCGAAGCCGACCTTCCTCGGCCCGCACGAGAACGGGATCACGCAAGCGCTGCGCGCGGCCGGCGGCTAACTCAAGGCGAACACCGAGGGGCCGGCTGTCAGATCGCCGCGGCGCGATAGAGCAGCGGACGGTCCGGGCATGGCAGAACCCGGATCTCCTCGATGCGGAACCCGGCTGTGGCCATGCAGTCGACGATGACCGTGGGGGAGTACCACCACGCGGTCGTCGGCAATGCCGAACCGTTGCGCAGCCGGTAGTACTCGATGTACGCGGCGCCGTCCGAGCGGGGCGGCGCAGTCGACCGGTCCGCGTTCAGTGTCGTGTCACGCACGCATCCGCGCGTATCGCGCTCGACGACCGCTAGACGCGCGCCGCGACGCAGCACTCTGCGAGCCTCCGTCAGCAATCCGACGATCAGGCAGGGATGCTCCAGATGGAGCAACAGCCGGTGCGCGATGGCTGCGGTGCATTGCGCCCGCCGCAGTGGGATGCGACCTCGCGAGTCCGGGAGCGTGCGTACGACCCACGCGTCCCGGAACCGCCTCGCTCCGATCCGATGCATCGCCGGGGAGACATCGAATGCGTAGACGCGCAGCCAATGACGGTCCGCCAGATACTGCGCGAGACCGCCTAGGCCACAGCCCAGGTCAAGCACCGTGCCGTCCGGGCGCCCAGGAACGCGCCTGGCCTGCTCCGGGCGTACCGCGTCAGCGAGCAGTGGCCAGAGCACATTGCGCTCGATCTGGTCGTCACATTCCGCGTAAGCCGCCGCGACTCGCGGGTCGGTCCAGCGCGTCGCCGGCCCGCCGTCCGGGCCGAGCGCAGGGCGGTCACGCGGCAACCGGGACGCGTACACCCGCGCCGGCAGCGGCCCGCCGCCACCGGTATTGATCATGTCATCGGCATCGACGACAGCCGCTGTATCAAGCACAGTGAACGTGAGGTTGGCAGATGCGACGGGGCCGGTGCCAGACTGCGCCGGACGTGTCGGGCGGCTGTCACCCGAACGAGGCGAGGCCGTATCCTTCGATTCCGGCCCCGCGCGCACAACACGGACAACGGCGCCGTGACGGACTAGAGAGGCGTGGCGTGTTCTACGTGGTGTTGAAGGCCCTGACGACCCGCTTGACGCTGCTGATCTGGCGGCCGAAGGTCGAGGGGCGGGAGAACATCCCCACCCACGGTCCGGTGATCCTCGCCTCCAACCACCTCTCCTTCGTCGACTCCCTCCTCATCCCGATGCTCGCCCCGCGCCGCGTCGCCTTCATCGCGAAGGCCGAGTACTTCGAGACCAAAGGCATCAAGGGCCGGACGATGAAGGCCTTCTTCACGGCGATCGGCGCGATTCCGGTGCGCCGCGGCGACCACCGGGCCGCGATGGACTCGCTCGACCAGTCGCTCGCGGTGATCAACAGCGGCGGCGCGTTCGTGATCTACCCCGAAGGCACGCGCTTGCTGGACGGCCGGCTCTACCGGGCCAAGGTCGGCGTGGGCTGGCTGGCGCTCAAGTCCGGCGCGCCGATCGTGCCGTTGGCGGTGCAGGGCACCCGCGAAGTGCTACCGGTAGGGGCGAAGATCCCCAAGCGAGTTCCGGTCACCGTGCGGTTCGGCGAGCCGATCGACGCGACCAAGCTGGACTTTCCCGGCGAGGCCGTGGCGGAGAACTCGCGGGCGCGCCGAGTGGTGGCCGACACGGTCATCGAGCAGATTCAGAAGCTTTCCGGTCAGGAGTACGCGGGCATCTACAACGAGCGCCCCGCGGAGCTGTAATCCTCTGACGAGGGGTCAGCTAGGTCAGCTCCAGCCGGTCCCCGGATCGGGCTGTCGGTGGATCGCGGCGGCGAGCGCGTCCGCGACCCGATGGCACTGAGTTGGGTCCAGGATCGCCGTGGTGATGCGCAGGCCTGGGGCGCTGCGAATTCGGAACCACGCACCAGGAGCCGCCGCGAACCCGGCTGCGAGCAGGGCGCTGAGCGCGGCGCTCTCGTCGGGAACCGGCACCCACACGTTCAGGCCGCTGCTTCCGTGCGCCTGAATGCCGCGCTGCGCTAACGCCTCGAGGAGCGCGGTACGACGCTCCGCATACCTTTCCCCGGCGCTGCTCACCAGCTTCTGCGTCGTGTGATCGGCTAGGGCGTCGACCCAAGTGCTCTGAATAATGTGGCTAACGTGCCGTGCGGTATGGCGCAGCCGACCCGCGACCAAGTCGTGCGTGATCGCGTCCGCCGACAGCAGCGCGATGCGCAAGTCTGGGCCATAGGCCTTCGACGCGCTGCGCAGATATGCCCACCGCCGGGTCGCCTCGGCCAGTGAGTGCGGCGGGCCGGCGGTGACGTCCGCGCCGTGATCGTCGTCGATCGTCAGAACGTCGGGGTAGTCCCGCAGCACTGCCCGCAACTGCATCCCGCGCTGTTCGCTGATCGCGGCGCCGTACGGGTTCTGCGCGCGCGTCGTGACGATGAACGCCTTCGCGCCTGCGGCCAGCGCGCTGGCCAGGCCCGCCGGATCAGGACCCTCGTCGTCCACCGGCACCGGCAGTGGCGTGAGCCGGTCCGCGGCGAGCAGGTCGAGCAGGTGCGCCCAGCCTGGATCCTCGACCGCGACGGTGTCGCCGGGCCGCAGGTGCGCGGTCAGCAAGCGATCGATGCCGTCAAGCGAGCCGAACGTGCACGCCAGGTACTCGGAGTCGATGCCATCGCGGGTCAGGAGCCGTTCGGCGTGGCGGCGCAGCGTGGGGTCGAGCACCGCTTCGCCGTAGAGATGAGGCCGCGTCACCGGACGAGGGCTCAGGTGCGGCAGCAGCGCCGGGTCCGGGTTGCCGGTGGACAGGTCCACGGTGCCCAGTGGCAGAGCGAGCGAGCGGCTGGCCGGACTAGTTGCTGGTCGTTCGCGCACCAGCGTGCCGTTGCGTCCGCGGGTTTCGACCGTGCCGCGGTCGCGTAGCAGCCGATAGGCGCTCGCCGTGGTGTTGGCGTTCACGCCGAGTTGCGTGGCCAATTCGCGCACCGGCGGCAGCGCGGCGCCCGGCGTCAACCGGCCATGCGTGATCGCCGCCTCGATGCTCGCCGCGATATCGCTTGCGCGAGATCCGGTCACCTCATAGTCTGCGATCCAAGAGCTTTGTTCCAACACAAATCTTATTATGTACTAGAACAATCGAGGGAGCAAGTGGTGGCGGCGATCGACAGCGACTACAACGAAGACGAGTACATACGCACCGAGCGCAGCACTCCGACCCGCTACCCGTCGCGCGCCACCTACGATCGCGCCGCCGTCCACGCGGTGATCGACGAAGCGCTGGTCTGCCACGTCGGCTTCATTCGGGACGGCGCCCCGGTCGTTCTGCCGACCGTCCACGCGCGCAATGGCGAGACCCTTTACATCCACGGCTCCTCCGGCAGCCGCTTCGCGCTCCTCGACGGCGAACCGGTCGGCGTGACCATCACACTGATCGACGGCCTTGTGTTCGCCCGCTCCTGGCTGCATCACTCGGCTCCGTTCCGCTCCGTGGTCATCCACGGCACCGCCCGCGTCGTGCGCTCCGACGAGGAGAAGCTCGCCGCCATGGCCGCGCTCATCGACCACGTCGCCGAGGGCCGGTCGAAGGACACCCGTCCGGCGACGCGCAAGGAACTCGCCAAGACCGCCATCGTGGCGATCGAACTGACCGAGGTCTCACTCAAGGCGCGTGGCTCTCATATCGGCGAGGAGCCGGAAGATCTTGAGCTGCCGCACTGGGCCGGCTTCATCCCACTCACCCTCACCGCCGGTGCGCCAGTTCCGGACGAGGCTCTCGCGGAGGGCATACGCATGCCGGATTATCTGGTCGGCTACTCCCGCGGGGGAATTCAGGCCTGACTCGGCGCGGCGCGGGAATCGCCGCCCCGCCGATCCGGTTGACTTCGGTTGACGCCGAGGCGAGCCGCCGACAAGGGAACTGATGGGTAGTCGGCGCAGCCAGGGGAGAGGGGAAACCCGTTGAGCGACGAGGTCGAACGGATCGCGCGGGCGCGCGAGTTCGTGGCCGCGAATCCGCGTGGCGTGCTGACGACGTACCGCCGGGACGGACAGGCGCAGATGTCGCCGGTAACGCCCGGCGTCGATGCCCAAGGACGCATCATCGTGAGCGTCACCGAGGATCGCGCCAAGACGAAGAACGCCCGCCGCGACCCACGCGTCGCGCTGTGCGTATTTGGCGAAAGCTTCTACGGGCCCTGGGTCCAAGTCGAGGGGCAGGCCGAGTTCGCGGATGGCCCGGACCGCATTGACGCACTGGTCGACTATTACCGCACGTTGAGTGGTGAACACTCCGACTGGGGTGAGTACCGCGCTGCGATGGTGCGTGACCGGCGAGTGTTGCTGCGGTTCGACATCATCAGGGCTTCGGGACCGGCTGCCGGCTAGCCGCTGACGGCTGCGCGACGGTGGACCGGGTGAAGTCCTGCTCGATAAGGCGCGCGGTGGCCAGCAATTGCGGCACGATCCGCTCGATTAATTCGTCGGCGCTGGTTCGTGACACGTTCGTCGCGACGTTGATCGCCGCGGCGACCTGACCGGACTGGTCCCGGATCGGCGCGGCCACCGAGCGCAGCCCTTCCTCCAGTTCCTGGTCCGCCATCGCCCACCCGCGTTCCCGCACCGCCGCCAGTTCCGCGCGCAGCGATTCGGAGTCGGCGAGCGTGTGCGCGGTGAGCGCCTTCAACCTCGCCGACGCCAGGTAGCCGTCCAACCATTCGGCCGAGCGCCAGGCCAGTAGCACGCGGCCCATCGAGGTCGCATACGCGGGGAAGCGGGTGCCGACGCTGATCGAGACCGTCATGATCCGCTTGGTGGGCACCCGCGCGACGTAGACCACCTCGTCGCCGTCTAGCACGGAGACCGAGGTCGACTCGTGTACCCGCTCCACCAACTGCTCCAGATGCGGCAGCGCGATCTCCGGCAGGCTCAGGCTGGAGAGGTAGGCGTAGCCGAGTTCGAGGATTTTCGGCCGCAGCGTGAACAGCCGGCCGTCGGTGCGCACATAGCCGAGCTCGACCAGCGTCAGCAGAAAGCGCCGGGCGGCGGCGCGGGTCAGCCCAGTGGTCCTGGCCACCTCGGAGAGGGTCAGCTCCGGGTGCTCGGCGTCGAAGGCGCGGATCACCGCGAGCCCGCGGTCCAGCGACTGCACGAACGCGCCCGCGGCGTCGCGGCTCGGCTGGGGCATGGCTTCCGGCGTCGGTTCGGACAATCCGCTCCCCTCCAGCCTCATCCCGCTCGGTATCCGACACAGTGTTGATCCGCACGCACGGTATGGCGGCTCCCACTGCCGGTCAACGGCTTGCGCCGACGCGCCCGACGCGTTCCAGTTGTACCGTCTAGTTGAACCGTTGACTACTCAGGCGTCCCGGCCTATGTTCGCAGCCAGCACGAACGTTCGCCCTGCGCACTCGCCACCGCGAGTGCCGCCCGCCCCGACCGGCCGCACCCGGCCGCACCGCAGCAGGAGACCCGCCGTGGCAGACCAAGCATTCCTCGACCAGTCGACCTGGAACGGACAGCTGTTCCTCGGCGGTTGGACCGAGGCCGCGGGCGGCGACGCCGCGGTCGTCGAACCGGCTACCGGCGCGCAGCTGGCCCGGATCGGCTCGGCCGCGCCCGCCGACGTCGCCCGCGCGAGTGCGCTCGCCGCCGCGGCGCAACCGGCCTGGGCCGCCGCTCCGTACCACGAGCGCGCCGCTGTACTGCGCCGTGCCGCCACGCTGCTGGAGGCTAATCGCGCGGAAGTCGAGCAGTGGCTCGTGCGCGAGGGTGGCAAGGTGCCCGGCGCGGCCGCCTTCGAGATCGGTCTCGTGCTCGGCGAGCTGAACGAAGCCGCCGCGCTGCCCTCCCGCCCCTACGGCGAGCTGATCCCGAGCGGCGAGCCGCGACTCAGCTTCTCCCGCCGGGTACCTGTCGGCGTCGTCGGCGTGATCGCGCCCTTCAACTTCCCGCTTATCCTCGCCAGCCGCTCGGTCGCCCCGGCCCTCGCCCTCGGCAACGCGGTCATCCTCAAGCCGGATCCGCGCACCGCCGTGTGTGGCGGTGTGGTGCTCGCCCGCCTCTTCGAGGAGGCCGGGCTGCCCGAGGGACTGCTTCACGTGCTGCCCGGCGGAGTCGCGGCCGGTGAGGCGATGATCACCGACCCGAACGTGCGCGTCATCTCGTTCACCGGATCGACCGGCGCCGGCCGCCGCGTCGGTATGCTCGCCGCCGAGCACTTCAAGCGCGCGCACCTGGAGCTCGGCGGAAACAGCGCGCTGATCGTCCTCGAGGACGCCGACCTCGAGCGCGCGGTATCGGCCGGGGCGTGGGGCTCGTTCCTGCACCAGGGCCAGATCTGCATGACCACCGGCCGGCACCTCGTGCACGAGGCCATATACGACGACTACGTCGCCGCGCTCGCCGAGAAGGCCGACCACCTGCCGGTCGGCGACCCGGCGAGCGGAACCGTCGCACTCGGCCCGCTGATCGACGCCGGGCAGCGCGACAAGGTGCACGGCCTGGTCACCGCGAGCGTCGAGGCGGGCGCGCGGCTGGCAGCCGGTGGCACCTACGAAGACCTCTTCTATCGGCCCACGGTGCTCGCCGAGGTGACGCCGGACGCCCCGGCATACGCCCAGGAGGTCTTCGGCCCGGTCGCGCCGGTCACCCGGTTCTCCACGCTGGACCAGGCCGCGAAGCTAGCCTCCGACACCGAGTACGGACTCTCCCTCGGCATCCTGACCCGCGACGTGATGCGTGGCCTCGACCTGGCCGAGCGGATCCCCACCGGTCTCGTGCACATCAACGATCAGACCGTCAACGACGAGGCGCTCGTGCCCTTCGGCGGCCTGGCTGCCTCGGGCACCGGAGCGCGCTTCGGCGGCGCGGCAGCCAACGTCGAGGCGTTCACCGAGACGCGTTGGGTCACCGTCCGCGCCGAGATCGCGCCGTATCCGTTCTAGGTCTTCGTTCTAACCGACCGCGCTAACCGCTAATGCGCTCAAGCACGGCGGCGGCCAGCGCGTCAGGAGCCTGATCCGGAATCCAGTGGCTGATTCCGTCCAGCTCAACGAACCGGTAAGGGCCGGTCACGTGCGCGGCGCAGTGCTCTGCTGCCGCGCGCCCGATCGCGATGTCGCCGGTAGACCAGACGTAGGTGGTCGGCACGGTGACCTGCGGCAGTGCGGCCGACTGCTCCGGCCGCATGGCGCGGTACCAGTTCAACGCCGCCGTGAGTCTTGCCGGATCGCTCAGGGCACGAACATGCGGCTCGGCCGCGGACTGCGGCAACGGCTCGAACACCGCGCGCAGCCGCGCCGCGTCGTCCTCCAGCAGCACGTCCTCGGCCTTGCCCGGCTGGCGGAACAGCTGAATGTACGCCGAACGCTCGCGTTGCCCGCTGCTCTCATCCGCGAGAGCGGCGGCCATCGCCCGCGGATGCGGCACCGACACCGCAGTCAGCGTACGTACACGCTCGGGCCGCGTCGCGGCGAGTGCCCAGCCGACCACGGCGCCCCAGTCGTGCCCGACGAAATCGGCCTGTTCGATCCCGAAGGAGTCGAGGACCCGTGCCGCGTCCGCCGCTAACTCGCTGACCGCGTACGCCATGACCTCGACCGGACGAGCGCCCGGGGAGTAGCCGCGCTGGTCCGGTGCGAGCAATCGCAGGCCATGCGGTGCCAGACGCTGCGCGAGCGCGTCGTAGCTGCGATGCGTTTGCGGAAAACCGTGCAGCAGCAGCACCGCGCGGCCGCGTGCGTCACCCTGTTCGGCCACGTCGAAAGTCAGGCCGTTTCCGGTATCGACCTGCCGCTTACTCCAGCCTGCCTGCTCCGTCATGCGCGCTCGTCCGCTCTCTGTGCCGGTCGCCGTTTTGCCAGGCTCCGTGCGCCTGGCCCGATCACGGACAGCGTACGACAGCAGGAAACGGCGGCACCGGCCCGCGGGTCCTCGCAGTCTGATCGCAGAGTTCGAAGCCGATCCGTCAGGGCTCTGGAATCTGTACGGGTTAAGCGGATAGTCTCCACGACAATGCGTTCCGTGATGATGGCCGCGCCGTCATCCGAAGTTGGAGGCTCCGATCATGCGCCCGGCTGACCGCCGACGCCGTACCACGCGGCTCGCCGACGGATGGGCGGCGCCGTGACCGCCCACCCGCATGGTCAGGACCCCCGGACCAGCGGCACCGGCCGGCTCGCCGACGACTTCTTCCTGATGGCGCACGAGGAATCCAGCGGCAAACTGCTGCTCGCGGAGCGGATCGCGGGCCTGGGCCTGGCCGCGGCGCTGCTCGGCGAGCTGGCCCTCGCCGAGTGCATCGAGCTGCGCGAGGGCGCCGTCACGGTGCTCGATTCGAGTGCGCGCGATGACGACCTGTCCGGCCGCGTCCTGGAGTTCCTCAAGCAGGAACAGCATCCGACGCGCACCTGGCTGGCGTTCTTCGGCCAGAGCGCGCGCACCGAGGTGGGCCGGCGGCTAGCCGACGACCGGCTGCTCGTGCGCGAGACGCGCAAGCGGCCGTGGCAGGAAAGTCGCTGGCTGCCCGTCTCTACGGCCGTAGCCGTGCGCCCGACCGCGTTGTTGTGCACTCAGCTCATCCGGGGCCACGGCCTAGAGCGCCGGGACCTGGTGCTGCTCGGCCTGCTGCGAGCAACCGGGCTCGACCAGCCGGTTCTCTGGGAGGTCCGGCAAAGCTCCCCGGACGCTCTGCGGCGGGCCGGGGAGCTGCTCGGCTCCCTCGATGCGTCCCTCACGGAACTGCTCATCCAGACCGAGGCGGCGGTCGGCAGCGCCATCGCCACCCACCGCTTCTGACTGCGAGGAATCGCTACCCACCACCATCCGACACAGGAGCCGGACCGATCCCACTGTCCGGCGATCCCGCCATCAAGGCCCTGTCCGTCCCCGATAGGAGCACCCACCATGGCAAGAAGCACACTCGCGCAGCCGGGCAGCGTCTCCGCGGCGCTCGCCCGCGACCGACTCGGCGTTCCGTCAGTGCTCTACTTCGTGCTGGCCGGAGTGGCCCCGCTGACAGTGACCGCGGGCGTGGTCACCACCGCCTACGCCGTCACCGGACTGACCAGCGTCCCGGCCGCGTTCATAGTCGTGGGCGTCGTGCTGAGCCTCTTCAGCGTCGGCTACGTGGCGATGGCCCGGCACATCAGCAACGCAGGGGCCTTCTACGCCTTCATCTCCCGCGGGCTCGGCCGGGAGGCGGGAGTCGCCGGCGCGCTGATCGCCCTGCTCGCCTACAACATGCTGCAGGTCGGCCTGTACGGGATTCTCGGCCCGACCGTCGAGGCCTATGTGCAGCAGAAGACCGGCACCGACATCAAGTGGTGGATCTGGGCGCTGGCCGCCTGGGCCCTGGTCACCGCGCTCGGCCTGATCCGCGTGGATCTGAGCGGCCGCGTGCTCGGCGTGCTGCTGACCCTCGAGGTGCTGGTCATCATCGCCCTGACGATCGACGGCGGCCTACACCCGGCCGGCGGGAAGGTCACGTTCACCACGCTCAACCCCGGCGACCTGACCAAGGGCGGCATCGGCGCGGTCCTCGCGATCGCCGTGCTCGGATACGTCGGCTTCGAGCAGTCTCCCGTCTACGCGGAGGAAGCCCGTGACTCCCGGCGCACCATCCCGGCCGCGACCTACTTCGCCCTGGCGCTCATCGGCGTGGTGTATGCCGCGGCTTCGTGGGTGATGTCAATCCACTACGGCGTCGGGAACGTCGCCAAGACCGCCGCGAGTGAGGGTCCTGGCATGTTGTTCGCGATGGGCTCGGACTTCCTCAACAACGCGGGCCAGGTGCTGTTCATGACCTCGCTGTTCGCCGCCGCCCTGGCCTTCCACAACGCCTGCTGGCGCTACGCCTTCTCGCTCGGCCGGGAACAGGTGTTGCCCGGCTCCTTCGGCCGCACCGGCGTCAACGGCGTGCCGAGGAGCGCGTCCGCGCTGCAGAGCGCGGTCGGTCTCGCGGTGATCCTGGCCTACGCCGCCGGAGGCTGGAACCCGCAGACCGACCTGTTCTTCTGGCTCGGCACGACCGGCGGCTTCGGCATCCTGATCCTGCTCGCGCTCACCTCGATCGCGGTAGTCAGGCATTTCGCCCTGCATCCAGGCGAGGAGAATCTGTGGCGCCGGGCGATCGCGCCAGGTATATCAGTGCTCATCCTGCTCGTCATGGTGTATCTGTGTGCGAACAACTATTCGCTGCTGCTCGGCTACACCTCGCCCTCGACGCCCGGCAAGGTGCTGCCCTCGCTGTTCGCGGTGGCGGCCGTGATCGGGGTCGGCTGGGCGCTTTACCTGCGCTCCAAGCGGCCCGAAGTGTACGAGGTGATCGGGCTCGGACCCGAAGCGCCCACCGCGCACAGCGTCGCCTCGGGCACGAAGGCGTCCGCCGGATCGCTGGCCGGGGAGGGCGCGTGAGGCCCGAACCGTGTACGGCTGAGGTGGTCGAGGCGCACCCGGCCGACGCGGCTGAACTCAGCAGCCTGATCGCCCTCGCGTTCCACGACCTGCCGGCCTCGCTCTGGCTGGTGCCCGACGCGGCGGAGCGCGAGGAACTGTTCCCGGACTACTTCCGCCTGTATGTGGATCAGGCGCTAGCGAGCGGAACGGTGTACACCACCGCCGACCGGACCGCGGCGGCGCTGTGGATCTCCTACCGGGACGACAGTCACGACGGCTACGAGGCTTCTGAGGACGGCGCCGACTACGACACGCGGCTGGCCGAGGTCACCGGCGCCCGGGTGGGCCGTTTCCGGGCCTTCGACGCGCAATTGGAGCGGCACCACCCCACCGGCGAACGCCACGACCACCTGGCGATCCTGGCGGTCCATCCCAAGCTCCAGGGCCGCGGCATCGGCACCGCGCTGCTCGAAGCGCATCATCGAGTGCTGGCACAGCGCGAGGAACCGCTCGCGGCATACGTGGAGGCTGCGGGCATCGACAGCCGCAGGCTCTACGCGCGGCACGGCTACCGGGACCTGCCCAAGCCGATCCCGTTCCCCGACGGGATTCCGGCGACCACCATGATGTACCCGATGTGGCGCCCCTGCGCAGCACACTGAGATAACTCCTTGCTGGTGGCGGACACCTGTCCGCCACCAGCAAGGCATCAAGTCATGGGTTCGGTCTGCTGCGCGCGGCTGATCCACGCGTCGATCTCGGCCCAGTTGTCGTGCAACCAGCGCAGCCGCGCGTCCTCCTCGACGGGAACGCGTTCGGCCGGGATCGTCCACCAGGTCACCTCGACCGGATGTGTCAGCGGCACGCCGCACCACGCCTGGTGCACCGACTGCATGTGATCCAGGCCGGTGTGCGCGACGAAGACCAGATCGGCGTGCGGAGCCGCGTCGATCGCGGCGAAGACCCCGGCCGGCTGCGGAGGCAGCAGGTTGCGCAGGTGATGCGCCCGGGTGCTCGCGCGCGACAGACCCCTGCGACGTAGGCTGGCGATCGCGCGCAACCGGCGGCGCGGCGTGAAGTTTCCGCCCTCTGGGAACACCAGCAGCGCATCGGCCGCGCCCATCGTGCTCGTGATCCGCCCGATTTGCTCCTTGGCCCGCTCGCCGCCGTCCGCACCCGGACTGACGAAGCAGTGCGGCAGCCGGCCGAGCAACACGTCGATGAACGGATCGAAGACCAGCGCCTCCTTGAGCACGATACGAGGTCTGCGATGCACGAGGGTGAGCAGCGCGTGCACGAGGAGGAAGGAGTCGCCGGGACCCGCGTGCCGGCTGAGCACGATCAGCGGACGTCCGGGTGTCGGCGGCAGCGTCGGCGAGGCGTCGCTGTGCGGCGTGACCGTCGCCGGAGGGCTGATCCGGACGTCGAAGAGGGTGCTGCCGATCCGGTAGAGCCGGCCCAGTAACGTCGCGAGCAGCGAGTAGTGCGCCTCCTGCATGCGCGGCGAGCCGAGCCGCCGGCCGAAACCGGCGCGCAGCCACAGCCAGGCGGCATAACCCAGCCCGGCGAGCTGCGCGCTCAGATAACAGAACGCGAACACAGCGATCCGGGCCGGCCGGCCGTGCCCACCGGGCCGCAACGCCAGCAGTCCGCAGACGAGTGCGAGGAGCGGTGTCAGCACCGCGAACAGCATCCACAGCAGCAGCACCGTCGCAATGGTCAGCGGCCGCCGCAGCACGGTATGCCGCAGCAGCAAGCGCCTCATTGCCCGGTCCGGTTCTGCTGGGCTCGTTCGAGGTACTCGCAGGACGCCGTGTATGCCCGCCTGATCCGGTTGCGGGTTTCGTCGAAGGAGCGATAGCGCACGTACTGCGACCAGGTCGCGGCCCGGTTGGTGTCCGCGCCCGTCGGCAGCAGGTGCACCGTGATGCCGTGCGGCAGGTCGGCCATGTCGCGGGCGAACCGATGCCGCCGCGCGATCTCGAAGGCCACCGCGGCGACCTCCCATGCCCGGCGCGGCGGCCGCAACGGCTGTTCGAGCCGTCCGACGTGCAGCACGTAGATCGTCCGCGCGCCCAACGCCACCGCGCGGCCGACCGGAACGCTGTTGACCAGCCCGCCGTCCAGGTAGTGCTCGCCTTCGATGGCCACCGGCGGCAGCAGTCCGGGCACCGCGCACGACGCGAGGACCGCGTCCGCGATCGGTCCCTCGGCGAACCAGTGCTCGGCGGCTCGTTCGATCGACGCGGCCACACACTGGAACGGCACCGTCAGATCCTCGATCCGCGAGACCGGCAGATCCGATTCGAGCATCCGGCGCAGCACCGCGTTGGAGTACATATGCGTGCGTGTACGCGCGGCTGTGCCAAGCCTGGTGAACAGATTCGCCTCGAAGATCCCGCCGCTGCTCAGCCCGGTCCACAGCTCGGCCAGCCGGGCCACCGACTTCTCGGTCGGATCGGCCGCGAGCACCGAGCCGTTGATCGCGCCGACCGAGGTGCCCAGCACCAGATCCGGCTTTATGCCCGCCTCCAGCAGGGCGCGCAGCATGCCGACCTCGTACGCGCCCAGGTGCCCGCCTCCTCCCAGCACGAACGCGGTCTCGTAGGTCGGCGTCGTGCCTGACCGGGTTGCCGCAGCCATGCCTGGAGTATGCCCCGATCGATCACAGACACGCGTCACGTCCTGGCGCGCGCCGCTGGCCTGCGGCGACGCGCCGGGACGGCGGTGTTTCAGCCGTGCGGTCTCATCCGTGCCAGAGCGCGATGTTCTTGAAATGGGTCTCGGACTTGCTGCCGCTCAGGTTGTACACGCCGTTCTTGAAGTAGAACGCGGTGCCGGAGGGCTTGGTGTAGTGCGTCGAGAGGGCCAGGTTGCCGTCGACCCAGATCTGCACCAGGTGGTTGCTCGGGTTGTACGCCGCGGCCAGGTGGAACCACTTGCCGACCATGTTCTTGGCCAGCAGCGTGTTCACGCTGTTGTACAGGTTGCCGTTCTTGGTCTGGACGTAGATCGCCTCGCCCGGGCCGTTCACGTGGACCTGCATGATGCAGGTGCCGGTGGTGCCCGGGTCGATCAGGACGTCGGCTTCCCACAGGTGCTCGCCGCTGGACCAGTTCGTGACCCAGCGCATCTCCGTGCGCGCGCCGGTGGATGTGCCGGAGGTGAACCCCTTGTCGCCCTTGAGGATCCAAAGGTTGTACTCGCCGCCGGTCACCGAGAACCGAGCCGACTGCGGAAGGTTGTACGGGTGCTGCACCTTGTAGCTGTCGGTGTACTTGGTAAGCCCGGAGGTCGGGTCGGCGGCGGACGCGGCCGCCGTGTGCGGCGCGGGCGGGGTCGCCTGGGCGCTCGTCGCGACGGCGATGGCGGTCACCGCGGCGGCGCTCGCGCCCAGCAGAATGCGTTTCAAGGTCCTACTTCCTTCTTCCGTCCCCCTTGTTGCGGACAGGGTGAACCGGTCACTTGCCCAGCGGGATGACTCGGAACAGCAGCGAGGCGTGTGGGGCGAGGGTCGCGGTGTATCCGCCGTGGATGAGGCCGAGGTTCTTGTGCTGCCACAGGTCGCGCACCATCGCCGTCCTGGCGCCGCCGGAGCCGAGATCGCTCCAGCTCGCGGTCACCGGGGCCGCGCTGTCGCCGAGGTTGAACAGCGCGACGGTGTAGCTGTGGTCAGGGTTGGCCGCGATCCACACCTGCTGCGCGGTGGCCTGCGAGACCGGGTGCGCCGGGTGCCCGGCCTGGTCCACCGCGATGACCTCGGGGTTGGTGATCAGCGCGAGGTCGGCGGGGTCGAGCTTGCTCAGGTCGGTGCCCAGCAGCAGCGGCGCGGACTCGATGGACCAGAGGGTGACCATGGACTGCCGCTCGTCCGGCGTGAGCCCGTCCGCGGCGCCGTTGCCCACCTCCACCGAGTCCAGGTCGTTCCAGTGCCCGGGCCCCGCGAAGGCAATCCACTGCGGCGCGTCGGTGAAACGCTTGGACACGCGCACGGACCAGTTAGTCAGCCCGGGGCAGTGCGAGTAGCACTCGACGTCGCCCTCGATCCGCCAGCCGTTGCTGTACTTCGCCCAGATCGCGGCGTTGGCGAGGCTGAGCGAGTTGGACAGCTCCAGGTGGATCGCGCGCCCGGTGCGCGCGAGCGCGGCGTGCCAGTGCTCGATGTCGGCGCGGTTGTCCGCCGCCACCTTGCCGCCGCCGGGCCCGACGAAGTCCATCTTGATGTAGTCCACGCCCCAGGAGGCCAGCAGATCGGCCTGCGACTGCACGTAGGCGGCCGCGCCCGGCTTGGCGTAGTCGATCGCGGCTGAACCGTCCGCGGCGGTGTTGCCCGGCTTGGTGGTGTCCGCGATGTCGGCGACGTGCAGAGCGGTCCCGGCGATCTGCGAGTTGGCGGTCAGCGCTGCCTTCGGGATGCCGGGGACGAGGTAGATGCCGAACTTGAGTCCGAGGGAGTGCACGAACTTGGCCACCGCCGGGATCCCGTCCGGGAACTTGGTCGCGTTCCAGGCGTCGCGGCCGTACTGGTCCACGTGATCGGACCAGCCGGCGTCGATGTTGACGTATCGGTAGCCGTACTTCTGCAGCGTGTTGTGCATCGCCGTGGCCTGAGCCTCGATCAGCGATTCGCTGATCCCGCCGTGGAAGGAGCTCCAACTGCTCCAGCCCATCGGCGGCCGCAGGTCCTGGTGCGCCGCGAAGCTTGGCGCGCCGGACGGTGAGGTGTCTCCCAGCGCCCCTGCGGACGCAGTGCCTTGGACGACTCCCGCGCACAGCGCCGCCGCCGCGAGCGGGCCGAGGAGCTTCGCGGTTGTCCTGGATCGCCGCATCATCGAGTGCCGCCTCCCTGCTGGTATAGACCTCGCCGTATACACGGCGACTTCTTACACCGGAGCCGACGCGCGGTCAACAAATCATCGGATGAGTGAGTTCGTCAATGGGGAACTCGCCCAGCTCACGACGGATGCTCCACTGAAACAACAATGAAACATCCTATGACTGCGCGATCCTTGTACTACGGCAGCCGGTCCAGCTCGGCGGCGAGGCTGGCGATCGCCGGGACCGCGTGCCAGACGTCGAGTTTGCGCAGCTCCTCGACCACCAGCGTGGAGGAGGTGCCGGTGCCCATCTCAAGGGCCTGAGTTCCGATCGCCGCCGCCCGGTCGGGCTCGCCGACCAGCGCGTAGGCGCGGGCCAGGCGCGCGA
>Ga0134126_10001137_pt1 | contig 33711 bp, 28 predicted proteins | sample KB31752_FD_96881 | JGI IMG/M metagenome (GOLD analysis project Ga0134126, IMG submission 96881) | Terrestrial soil microbial communities with excess Nitrogen fertilizer from Kellogg Biological Station, Michigan, USA - KB3-175-2 | ecosystem: Environmental > Terrestrial > Soil > Unclassified ...
AGTAAAGCCTTTTACTCCCAACTCCTATCTTTGAACCCTTCAACCGCTCTTTCTCTTTTGGGCCTTCTCTTAAAGGGGGTTACCATGCTCCGGAACAAGGGGGTACCATCACCGGAATATAAAACCTAATCAGAGGAAAACAACTAGATGAATTGTTAAAAATACCTGGAGGGGACATACATCCGACATTTCAAGAATATTTGGAAGTTATGCAGTTTAAGGATCAGTCAGGTGAAAATTTTATTGTCACTGTTTATGACAGTATCGAACTTTGGCAAAACCCAAAAGTAATTGACATTTTTGCGCTCAGCCAATAATGCGGCAAGCTATGTTGAAGACCAAAGGCAACTTTCTAAGGTGAATCGATAAATTTATGTACGCATTAGATATCAAAATAGAAAATATTGAAGTTCAGCCGCCACCTCGATAATCGCCATTGGCTAATGTAAAGTTTTTTCCAAATAGAAGGTAGATAGCTTTAAAACCGCCCAAACGATTTGGAGTGGCAAATGAGGGGGATGCTGCCGGCAGCGCAAATAGGCTTTTAACATTCAACGAGTTATACCGCAGGTAGGTGACTCCCAGCGGGATCACAGGTACCAGTTTGGTTACGAACAGTTAAATAAAGAAACCCGCGCAAGAATAGGGATATTGCTCCTTTTTTGAATACCTGTAAGGAATACTTTTGTCACGCTTCTCCCTTCTACAATCGATTATGCTTGAAATTGTTCAGTAAGTCTTCGTATTGCTCCTTCAATTCCGGCGAAAGCTTATTTACCACTGTCTCTACTTTTGGTTGAGATGCTGTTTTCCCTGGGGGATCCACCCAATTGTACCTTCCATTCCATTTTGACCCGACGTTGACGGGTGCGGCGTCTATTATCTGCTGAAATCCGTCTTCGAATTTATCTTTTTGCTCCTGCGGGGATGCCATAAAATTTGACTTTAATTCACGGGAAGGTCGCATTTTTTGAGCTATTATTTGTCTTTGAGTGAAGACGTAAGGAATGGAACAAAAAGAAAGAGGGTCAATCGAAAGCCAGACACTTTTATTTCAAATTATGCGTTAAAGTACGCTATTACAGCTGTATATAGCGTATCATTGCTTATTCAACCTCTTAGATAGGCCCCAATCACAATTTAAATCGCGAATATTTATGACTGAAGGGAAGTCCGTTGCGCTTTGGACGAAGTATTTACCAGCTATGAGAATCTTGCTAAAAAAGGCCATGAATGAAGAGCAGCAGCTCGCCTTTAGCAAAATAGAGCTACAAGCCGTCGATAATAGAAAGAATGTCAACTTCTCCTTCAATTTAGAAATCTCGAATGGAAAAGTCGAGAGTACCCTAGGTGTTTCCTCAATGGGTAAAGACCTCTTCAATGTGCTGAATAGCGATCTGCTCGTTAGAAGCTTTATGCTCGATAAAAAGATCATGATCCGGATGACAAGATCGTCTTTATTGACATTCAGATGCAACTGACGTTTGGTTTGAGCATGAATGTCAATATCGCAAACATTCCTGTTTCTCCCGGTAAGGACGAGAAAACTTATGTAAGTTTGCGGTGGTTTCGAGGCGCCAGCAGATACAACAATGGCGAACAAACCATAAAGGTAATGTCTCGAGAGTCGAGGCTGGAGAATATTACACGCACGAGGAGGTAGAACGGATGGCGAGACAATGGTTCATTAAGAAATTGGTGGGTCTCCGAATACTCGGCAACAGGCGCCCCATACATGAAAACACTTATAGTCGTAGACTATCTGCCCTGAACGCCCTTTACCCCCGGGGTCCGGGCATACCCCGTTAGAAGTATTTTTTTAAACGACCTTGATTTTCTCATCGAACATCGGCATATTGAATTCTTTCAATAACCGCTTTTACTTCTGCTCCCGTACCCAATTCCTCCCTGTACTTCACTTCGTTTCCGTACTCCCTGCGCACGACCTTCACTAATTTTTAAAACTAGCGTCCATGGAAAAGGATGACCTGAACAGTCATGCTCATGTGCCCGCGAACGCCCGTCACCATACGAGTGCTTCCGGACAAAAGGGTGAGAACAATTACGCGAAAGATAACCTCATCGAGATCCCCACCATTAACATCCCCAAAGGCGGCGGCGCGATAAAAGCATCGACGAAAAATTCTCGGTAAATGCGGTCGATGGTTCTGCCGCATTCTCCGTGTCTGTCCCGGTATCGCCGGCAAGAGGCGCCACACCTTCCCTTTCTCTATCGTATAATTCAGGGTCTGGAAACGGCATCTTTGGCCTGGGATGGGACCTGGCACTAGGCTCCATCAAACGTGAAACCTCCAAAGGGCTTCCCCGCTACTATGACGCCATCGAATCCGATATCTTCCTTTTCTCGGAGGCAGAAGACCTCGTACCCGAGCTATCGATCGATAGGAACGGCGCCGCTGCCTCCTATGCGTCTCTAAAGGCAGCAGGATTGGACGCCTTCGGCGATGCACTTGTCAACCTGGAAAATCTGTTCCCATTCACCAGCTCTATTGATGGACAAACCTCGTCGTCGTCTGTACCTTATAATTTGCTGGGGATAGGCCAGACCTTGTATTTCTGCGTTCCACCAAACGCGCAATTATTAGGCTGGTCTACGACATTGGCCGGCATTCTGCATCTGATTCCGCAAATTGCGGCCGATATCAAACCCCTTGGATGTGGGGCGGGACTTACAATGGGCGGTGACCAGATAGGCGCCGCAGCCGGTATCGTGGCGCAGGTCGCACCGATCATGGCCGCATCCTATACTCACAGCGCCGCACAGGCCGCCAAAATGGCAAGCTATATCCGGCGCGAACAAGAATGGGTCTTCCAGGCCAACCTCGTTATCCGGGAGATCGTCCAACTGGATAAACAGGCCGTATCGGCGCAGATCAAACTACAGATCGCCGAGAATGAGCTTGCCGATCATCTATCAGCTGGAGTGTTTGGAACCTTTTAGCACCAATTTTATCCAATACGGTTACTATCTCAGTTCTTATTTGGGTATTGGGTCGGGTGAGCCACTGCTGCTCGCCTTGAATCAAATGGAAAATTCGTTCATCGAACAGAATGTACGAAACCAGGAGATCGTTTTCCCCATCAGCCTGGCTGTCTTTTGTCCGCAAGCCTTGTTGTCGCTCAGCCAGACAGGCTCTTTAACCTTCACCCTGGACGAATTGTTCTTCGACATCTATTACCCGGGTCAGTACCTGCGAACGATCAAAGGTATTCGGGTAAGCATTCCTTGTGTGGCTGGACCCTTTACTAATGTAAGCGCCAAACTCACCAACCAGCGTGGCAGCATGCGGCAGCAAAACAATCTCAGCAGTTACAAAGGCAATCCGGTTAGCGATAACCTTACCAACTGGGCCAACCCGGCATGCACCTCGATGATGGCCAGCTCGGCACAAAACGACGCGGGGATGTTCGAGTTCAATTTCCGGGAAGACCGCTTTTTGCTGTTCGAAAACGCGGCCGCTGTTTATAGCGAATGGTTACTAGAACTGCCCGAGGCGATACGCAGCTTCGATTATAGTACCATCTCGGATATCGTACTGCATATCAGTTATACCGCCAGGGACAACGGGGATTTCAGGGACCTCGTGGAAAGCAATATCGCCAAGGCGATGAAAACGCCGAGCACGCCATTCCAGCGGCTCTTCGTGATGAAATCCGATTTTCCCGACGTCTTCTACCAACTCGTCAATATGAAATCGGACGCCACCCTGGAAGTTCACCATTCCCGCAGCCTCCTTCACAGCCACGGGGATCGATGACATTTTACTATTATTGAATTATAGCGCTGCGTAATACCGGGTCTGGCGCTTTGGTATCCGTTGCTATTTTATCATAAGGGAAGATCAGGATCATCTTCGCACCACCTTCATTGAGAAATGTAATATTGCCCTCCAACTGCTTTGCCAATTCTGTAACGAGGCTCATCCCCAGCGATCGTCCCTCATAAGCATCGAACATGTCCGGCAGACCTCGGCCATTATCGCTGACCATAAGCCTAAGATTATCCTCATCGGCAAAACCAAAGGAAACGGTGATGATGCCGTTATCATTTTGCCTAAATGCATATTTGATCGAATTGACGATCACTTCATTAAGAATCAACCCGACAGGTATTGCATGCGTTACGTCGAGCTGAATGGCGGCGACGTCCTGTTCAAAATAGATCCAGGTTGCGGAAACGAACATTTCCTTCAGATAGGTGATTAGTTCATTGATGTAGATCGCCATATCGATGACGGAAACATTGTTATCCTGATACAGTTTTTGATGGATGAGCGACATGGCCTGCATCCTTCGCTGACTATCCCTGATGGCTAAAATCGCGGCATCGTCATTCAGATAGGAGGATTGGATGTTCAACAGGCTGATCACCATTTGAAGATTGTTTTTTACCCTATGATGCACCTCCTTGACAAGCCATTCTTTTTCCTCCAATAATTGGCCCAATTGTTCGTTTCGCTGTGTTATAACAATGTTCGCCTTCCGTTTTTGTTTATACTGAAGAAACAGAATACCCCCCAGCAAAGCCAAGAGGAAGCTTGTACCGATCATCAGGTTCCGGGTAAATCTTGCCTGTTCCAGATTGGCCTGCCGAAGCCGCTGGGACTCTACGAGACCTTTGATCTCCTGATCCTTTAATCTGATGTCGTTCTCCTTTTTCTCCGCCTCGTATTGAATTTCCAATTTTCTCACCGCGTTCGTCTTTTCTGCATTCAGGATAGTGTCATCAATTAGCTTTTCCTTTAAAATATCGGCTACCGCGGTCCTATAATTGCCCTGGGTGGTATCAAGCGAGAACCAGAGGTTGTAGTTGCGGGACAAACCGATATTATCGTTGATCCGTTCCAGCAATTCCTTATTGCTTTTGAGATACTTCAGGGCAGCCGGCATGTTTTTTATGGCGATCATGTATTTGATGATCTCTTCATAATAGCCGTTCAGCCTGAAAACGTCAGTTCCCGGTTCCCTGGTCTTAATGATCAACTGGTCGCAATAATATTTACCGGCATCATAGTTTCCGAGCATCGTATAGAGACTGAGATACGTCTTATACAAAAAACCTTCCGTTTCCCAGCGGTTGGTAGTCGGTTTTGTAAACTCTCTTTCCACCGACTTAAAAAAAGTCAACCCTTCTTTGGGTTGCTTTGCGGCAATGTATGTTTCCACGATCTGAGCGGTCAGGGCATAAACGGTTTCATTGTCATGTTCCCTTTCCGCTATGTACAGGGCATTTCTAAAGTGAGGCCGTGCGGCCAGGGGATCATTCAATTTAAACATCGTAAGTCCCACATTGGCTTCGATCTCGCACAATTGCGGGCCAAAATCCTGGTTGCTATTGGTCGTCTTGAGGGCCATGAGTTCGTAGGCGAGCGCCTGTTCATAGTCACCACGGGCATAATACAACTGGCCGTACAAATCGTATACGCCTTCCATCCGTTTCCAATGACTTATCTTGTAGTATTTAAGAGAGGTATCGAGTTCCTGCAGGGCCAGATCGTAATGGTTATCGAGGTGATGCAGGTCGGCCAGTACCTTATAGGCATTGCCCAGGTCATTGATCGCCCCAGCCCTTTCAAAAGGAGGTATCGCCAGCTCGAGAACCGCGCATCTCGTTTCAATCGTATTCGGCTTAAAATTGTAGTCATAATAGAGGGACAGCTCATAATAGCCCCTGCCAAGCGTAGCATCATCCCTTCCATCCTTGAGCAGATCGATCATGGCGAGTACGATCTTCTTTCCCTCGTCCCGCTTGCCGGAAGTTCGATACCAATAGGACTTGGCCATCATGATCTGTATAGCTGCCGAGCTCAGTTTCTCCTTTGCATTCAATTTTTCGGCCTGCGAGATCAATAAGGCAGCCGTATCAAAATTTGGCTTATGATCATAGTTGCCTATTGTATGATATTCCGCAACTTTTATGAGCAAAAATAGCCGCGCCGAGTCGGTCCGGGCCATTCTCAGCTCATGTTCGAGCTCCTCCCCTTCCGCCCTCGTGATATCTTGAGCACCGCCAATGATAAAGCACAAAAGCAGCAGGTTGGTCAATACAGTTCGGAGCGTCATAAGAAAAATTCGTCGTCGGTGAAATTACGCTAATTTCGAATATGACCCGCACAGCCTTTACCAACGAACAACAACATACCATGACCAACGAAATGCAAATCAGAAACCGCGTCGAAGCGTGGATACGGTCCATACAAGAACACGACATAAAGGGCATCCTGGCCTGGCATCACCCCCACATTGCCATGTACGATGTCCCGCCCCCCTTCCAATCCAACGGACTCGATGCGTACCGCAAGACCTGGGAAGAATTTCTGCCCGCCCTTGAAAAAGGAGCCCATGCATTCCAGCTAATGGACTTGCAGATCACCGCTGGCGAAGACGTTGCCATCGCTTATTCGCCGATGAAATGCGTCTACCAGGACAAGGCAACCGGTCGAACTGAACTCGACTTCCGCCTGACCATCGGCTTCAAAAAGATCGACGGCGAGTGGTGGTTCATACACGAGCATCATTCCATACCCGCCGACAACTAAGTCTACTCCTTCCCGTCGGACCCGGCCCCGGTCCGTCACATCGCACGGTTATACCAATATCCTATAGGTATACGTACGACATTGGGATACAACACCTTGGGCCGCCATTTGAGCCGTGGAGCCGTCCAAAAGCAATAAGTTCATACCCTAACATATTGCAAAAAATTCTCTTGTCTAGCCATCCGGCGGCAGTTATACTGCGTTTTCTTATGAAACCCTTTACCTCTACTATGAAGCTTGCCCAGTATCCCCTTTTTCTCTTGCTCCTGCTGGCCTCCTACACGGCCACCGCCCAGGATCAAAACCTGAAATTCGTCCATCTTGGAACCCAGGAAGGTCTTTCCGCGAACAATGTTACCTGTATCCTGCGGGACGGACAGGGTTTTATGTGGTTCGGTACCCGCGATGGACTTAACAGATACGATGGATACGATTTCGATGTCTACAAAAATGATCCTGCAGATACTCAAAGCCTCAGCAGCAATTTCGTGACCGCGGTGATCGAAGATCGCAATGGTGATTTTTGGATAGGCACATGGGGCGGCGGGTTAAATCGCTTCGATAGGGCCACCCGCCGTTTCATTCGTTATGACAAGCTGCTCCATTGCAATTTTATCAATACGCTGCTGGAAGATGGTCAAGGGCGTATATGGGTGGGCTCGAGCGATCAGGGGGTATTCGTTTTCGATCCCAAGACCGCAAATCTCCTGCGATTGATTTCCCATAAGGGTGATCCGCGTGGCTTAAGCGACAACGATGTCCAATCGATCATGGAGGACCATTCACATCATATTTGGCTCGGAACGGCACACGGCGGTCTGGATTGCTATGATCCCCAGTTGAAGTCTATCATAAGATTCGTGCACCAAACAAGGGATACCGCATCACTGGCCTCCAATACGGTTACAAAGATTATGGAGGATGGCAGCCACCGCCTTTGGATCGGTATGCGGAATGGCGGTTTGGACCTTTATGATCCTGTGCATGGTAACTTCCGGCATTTCAGCACCGACCCGCCACATCCTGCCACGCTGGATGTGGTGCTTGCACTGGCGAATGACGAAAGGGGAAACATCTGGGTCGGAACGGAGAACGGCGGCATCAGTATCCTGGATCACGATCTGGGCAATTTCCGGAGATGCGCCCACGACGATGTCGACAAGACCAGTCTCAGCAATAATTCCATCTTCGCGTTGTACCGCGATCCGCAGGGGAATATGTGGGTGGGAACCGCCGACGGCGGTATTGACTTTTTTAATAAAAGCGCCAACAGCCTTATACATTACAAACATACTTCTTCACCCGCGAGTCTTGCCAACAACAACGTGCTGGACATTCTGGGCGACAAAGATCATTTATGGATCGGCACCAATGGCGGCGGTCTCGACGAGCTCGACCAACGCACGGGGCTCTTCACCCATTTTGTGTATGGTGCGGCCGGCGGTAAAAGCATCGGGGGCAATTATGTTCTTAGTCTTTGCGAAGATGCGACGGGTAACCTGTGGGCCGGGACTTGGGGTAACGGTATCTCGGTGATCGGCAAAAACGGAACGGTCCTGCACCAATATAAACATAGCGACGCCGACAGCAATAGCCTCGGCGGCAACAATGTCTACGCGATCACCGACGATGGCGAGGGTACGATCTGGGTGGCGACCTATGGCGACGGTCTTAACCAGTTCAATACAAAATCGGGCGGTTTTCACCATTACAAACACGTGGCTTCAGATCCAAATAGTCCGGGCAGCGACCGGCTCAATACGCTTCTCTCCGATAGCAATGGTATTCTCTGGATTGGCACCTATGATGGCGGACTGGACCGGCTGGATGTATATACCGGCATCTTCAAACATTTTATGCATGATGCGGGTAGGAACAGCTTGAGCAACAATACAATCAATTATATTTATACCGATAGCAAACACAATTTCTGGGTCTGTACCGCGGACGGCTTGAATCTCATGGACCGGAAGACGGGCCATTTTAGGGTATACGGGATCAGGGACGGCTTGCCCAGTTCGGTGATCGTCGGCATCCTGGAAGATAACGATGGGCGACTGTGGGTGAGCACGGGTAATGGCCTTTCGCAGTTCGATCCTCAAACGGGCCGGTTCAGAAATTTTTCTGTCGCCGACGGCTTACAATCAAATCAGTTCAAGTCACATGCTTGCTACAAAGGTCGTGACGGCGCCCTATATTTCGGCGGTGTCAATGGATTCAATAAGATCTATCCGGACAGCTTACACGACTATGCCTTCGATCCGCCCCTGCTTATTACGGGGTTCTCCATATTCAATAAGGAGGTGCCGATCGGTGATACACGGCACCCCTCACCGCTTACCAAGGATATTACGCTCACCGATGCCGTCACGATCCCTTATAAGAGTTCGGTGATCTCCTTCGAATTCGCTTCGCTAAACTATACCATCACGGATAAAAAGCACTATAGTTACCGGCTGGATGGATTCGATGCCGGCTGGAACGACGTCGGAACAAAAAGAACGGCTACCTACACTAATCTGAATCCCGGCACCTATACGTTTGAGGTAAAGGGATGGGATAATGATGGCAATTGGTCGACGACCGCGGCCATGCTGAAGCTAACGGTCTTGCCGCCTTTCTGGCAGACCTGGTGGTTTCGGCTCCTGGCGGCTGTCTGCATCCTGGCAATCGTACTTTCGATCTTCCGGCTGCGATTAAGGTCCATCGAAAACCAGAAGAACAAACTGGAAAAAGAAGTGGAGCAGCGCACTCATCAGCTGGCCATGTCAAGGGATGAGGAACGGCGTGCCCGTGAAGTGGCCGAAAAGGCCAGCCTTGCCAAGAGTGAGTTCATGGCTAACATCAGTCACGAACTTCGCACGCCCATGAATGCGATCATCGGGTTCACGGAGCTTACCCTGACCACGGACTTACACCGTCCGCAGCAGGAGTATCTCGAAAATGTACATCGATCCGGTTATAACCTGCTCGGCATCATCAACGATATCCTGGATTATTCCAAGATAGAGGCCGGCAAGCTTACCATCGAAAACAGGGCCTTCGACCTATGCAAGTTGGTAGAGGAGACGGTAGACTCCCTGGCTATAAAAGCATTCGAGAAAAAGCTGGAGCTGATGTGTACGATCGATCCCTCGTTGCCGACAAAACTATCGGGGGACTCCGGTAGGATACAGCAGGTCCTGATAAATTTACTGGGCAATGCCATCAAGTTTACCGCTAAAGGGGACATCGTCGTATCGCTCAAAAAGGGTTCTGTTATCCCAGCAGGTAACAGTAGAAAGCTCCAGCCGGTAATGCTTTCTGTACAAGACACCGGTATCGGTATCCCGCAAGAAAAACTCGAACGGATATTCGAGAGCTTCACTCAGGCGGACACTTCAACCACGCGCCGGTATGGCGGAACGGGTCTCGGACTGACCATCGCGCGAAAGCTGGCGGAGATGATGCAGGGCACACTGGAAGTGTGGAGCGAACCGGGAAAAGGCAGTCTATTCACACTCACATTGTCACTGGAACTAATAGAAGAAGCGCCGACCGTACCGGTGATCCGGCGCCAGGACCTCAAACACGTACTCGTAATAGATGACAATATGACCAATAGTCAATTGCTGAAGAATATTTTCGGCTATATGGGAATAGGCTGCACCATCTGCACCGGCGCTATGCAGGCGCTGAATATTCTCGATGAAACGCAGAATGGTGAAAAATTCGACCTCATTATTACCGATCACCAAATGCCGGACATGGATGGCATCACCCTGGTGGGCAAGATCAAAGAAGCGTTGAAGCATCGGCCGCAACCGTTCATCCTCATGTTATCATCGTTGGATAAAGGAATGTTCCTGGAAGATGCCGAACGGGCCGGTATCGACCTTTTTTTGTCAAAACCCGTAAAGTTGCATGAGCTCAATAATATCCTGCAGTCGATCTTCGGCACGACGCAGGATCCGGCAGTGATTCCTGCAACACCCGGGATCCACCCGATGACGGCCGACAACGCGACGATCCTTGTAGCCGAAGACGATCCCGTGAATATGTTGCTGATTACCGAAGTGCTCACCAAAATGGGCTTTACCGTCATCAAGGCCACAGACGGCAAGCAGGCCTTGAACTTGCTGGAAGACCACTGGCCTGCTCTTATCCTTATGGATGTCAATATGCCGGAGATGGACGGACTGGAGGCTACGCAGATCATCCGGACAATGCCCCAGCCCCGGCGGGATATCCCGATCGTGGCGCTTACAGCCGCGGCAATGAAGGAGGACCGCGAGCGCTGTATGGCGGTTGGGATGAATAGTTTCGTTACCAAGCCATTTAAACTGGAGGAATTGGAAGAGGTGTTGAAGAAATATATTCGTGCGGCATAAAAGACATGGGGATTTTTCGACATCTTACAGTCAAACTTCTATGCTATGGATTTTGACTTCTATACGCTCTACAAGGACTTCTCCACAGCGGAGTTGTTGACGATCACCCAACGCCCGGACGAATATCAACCCGAGGCGGTGGAGGCTGCCAACCTCCGCCTGTCGGAACGAAATATCGCCCACGAAGACCAGGTTGCCGTTCAGGTATTTTACGCAGAAAGCGATCGTGCGGCGAACCGAAAAACCGAACGAATAGACCAGCTTAAAGGACAGGCTGCCGACCTGTTCCAACCTGTGTTCCAACCCAGTTCCGAGGTCGCGCCTCAGAAGTGGTTCAGGTTGTTCCTGCTCGTGCTGGGTTTGCAATACGGTTGGTCCCTGATCCAGACCTTGATCGCTGTATATAAAACCATCGCCGGGCAAGGTTCCGACAGATTTGACCTCTTCTTTCTGATCGATATCGGTACTATTATCTACCTCCCCTACTTCTACTATCTACTGTACAAAAGAAAGCGCTGGGGTTGGATACTCGTTTTCGCAGGAATCCTGGTTGGCATCCTCGGGTTGCCTATGCAGGTCTATGCCTATTCGGTTTTCTTGCGAGCGTTCGGGCAAGGGCCCATGGACATGGGAACGATCGCCGGCTTTGTGTTCCAGGGAGCAGTTAAAATCGTTTTCGCGATGTTTTTGTGGAGACAGGATGTCTGCGATCTTTTCGGAATCCGCCAACCTATCAAGACCCGGACGGTTGTCTATACGTCGGTTATTACATTGCTGGTATCCGGGGGGCTATTGTTTTTGACCAGGAAATGATTTTTTATTTTCCAGCCAATTTGTATATTTGTAATACGAGCCTGCAAAAGGGCCACTCCTTCGAACTATCTCCTTGTACATATCCCACCAATCTTACGAGTATTCTATTCGTTAATTTTTCTTATGTACAAAATTATTGTCTATGCAATCTCCCTCTCAGAGAGATCCATTTCCCGCGGGCGGTATGCCTACCGGCTTTTTGCAAACAATGCATTTTGACCTGGAGCTAAACTACCTCGGAGAAAGTATTGAGAAGATTATAATTGTTCCGAATGCACCGGTTAATTGGGAATCGGAAAGCTGTAAGCTGACACCGCATGTTCGGTACGAGTATACCCGGGTGAGTAAAAACAATCCCCTAACCAGCGGATCCGGCCAGGCCAGAATAAATCGGGCCTTAAGACATGTAAAAATTTATGTTAAGAGTGCGAAAGGTTATAGCTCGGTATTGAGAGCTATAAAAACTCCTATTGTTGTACAATTGCAGCCGGGTGCAGAGGATGCCTTTATCGTAACCAATTACTACCTGGAAGAATCTCTTGGCAGTCTAAATTCCGACCCGATTGCATCGGAAAGGAAAACCAGGGATGTACCTGCTCATCTGAAAGACAAGAAACAAGCGGTTGCGAAGAAGAGCGATGCGAAATCTAAAAAGCGCCCTGGAAAGTAAAAGGCGAATAATTATTTCTTACCGGTAAATGAAAATATCAACATGCTTGATAGTAAGCTCATATTGCCTTATAAGGACGACGAAGGGATTATCCGGGGCGAAACGGTGATGGCAACCAGAGAAGGCAATTACTATAGAATAAAAAGCATTCCGATCTATGCGTCGAAGATCGCCCTATATGACCTCATTGGCGTTCGCAAACGAGAAGGCGTTCTCTATTTTAAGGAGATCATTGAAAGCTCCGAACGCAATGTCATTCAGATGATGGTTTTTAATGACCGCCAAATCAAAGCGATCGGAGAAGATCTGGAGCAATTCGGATGCATGTGGCGTCGCGGAGGCGACAAATATTTAATTGCTTTCGACGTGCCAAAACATGTATCGTACCAACCTATAAAGGATTGGCTGGATCAGGGCGAACGGGAGCTGCGTTGGGGATATCGGGAAGCTTGTTTGTCACATGACGGCATAGAAAAACCGCCGGGGCTGGGCCGTGTCAGCAAAGACACAAGACACCCCGGCGGCTAAGGATCTGTTATTGGATCACATTGAGCTCGCCGATCCCCGTTCGGCTGCCACTGACCCAGCTCAAAATATCAAACCGGAAATATTGAGCCTGCACAGGCGCCAGGAAATCGATCCACTTGTAGTCAGGGTTGGTCGCGGACGTGCCGGTCGCCGGACCGGTGCCCTTCCAGATACCCTGAACGGTCCAGGAAAGACTGTCGGCGCTCGTAGACACCCGGATCTGCGTCGCATTGTCACCGGTGCTTACATAGTCGGGCGTCAGCTCGAAGCCGGCGATCGTCTGGCTGCCCTGCATATTCACGATGACGTATTTGGCGGCGGTACTGCTGTTGCTCGAGCGCCAGACCGTAGAGTTACTGCCGTCTAGCATGTTAGCGGCGGGAGAACCATTGGTCATATTGCTTACCGTGATCGTCCAGCCCGTGCGGCTCAGCGCGGTACCGGAACTTGCCGCATCCGCCGTATCGATATTGGTAAACATGTGCGGCACATACAGATAAGCGGTGGCGCGATTCGTACTGATGGTCACCCCATGATCCCTGCTGGTTACTTTTTCGATCGTCAAGGGTAGTACATAGCCATTGGTGTCGGTGAGCGCCGCCGGATCGGTGATCGTCACGGTGATCGGGTCGGATTGTATCGAGTCCGCTGGTATCGTATGCTGATTCGCTTCGATACTATAGGTGCTCGACGGCAACAGAATGCTATGTTTCCCGGCGCTAAGGTTAAAAGCCGCCACACCCGTGGAGTCGGGCAGGATATTGACCGTCGTCGCGTCTACAACCCCGCGTGTCGACCAGGCGCTGAAATGAAAGATCGTATTACCCCAAACCGAGATGGGTGTGAGCGTGAGCGAGGCCGTCACCGCATTGTGGACGTCGCCGATATTACCCTGCATGTATACGACAAGATCCTTGGAGTCGAGGCCCGTACTTTTCTTACAGGCGTTGAGCGAGAGCGCGAGTACGACCAGAGAAAGAATATATTTAGTCATTGTATTTCGAGTTTATTGTGCGCATTTGTTGACACTATCGGCATTCCAGACCACAGGAGCCTTTGTCCAGAGGATATTCCGGCCATTACCGGTGGCGTCATAGAAGGTCTGGCCCGATCCCTCGTTGAGCTTCCAGTAAGACACGAGGCCCGGCGCGCTTGGGTCGGCGCCGCAGAGATTTTGCTGGATCTCCGTTTGCGAAAGCGGCCGGTTCCAGAACCTGATCTCAGCCGTTCGGCCCAGGAAACGCTGTGCATTTTGATAGCCCGCATACGACATCCCGAGCTCTAGGGCGCCCCAGGTAAAGCTCTGGCCCGACGCAGCGAAACTGTTGTCGAGATTACCGTTGACGTAGAGTTTGTACGTGCTGCCGTCGCAGACGCAGGAGATGTTGTACCACGTACTCTTCGCGAAATGAGTGTTCGAGAACATGCCGCCTGCGGAGTTGATCCATTGCAGCTGACTGGTATCGCTACCCGCTTCGCCGAAGCGCAGGAGATTGAACGTGGTCTGATCGGCAGGCCCCCAGTTACAAAGCCTGCTAATGGGCGGATTGCCGGTATGCCATGAATTGATAAAACATTTGATCTCAAAGGTAAACTGTGTAATATTGGTGATGGGCGTCGCGAAGGTATCGACATCGTAGAAATTATAGTTCGACAGGTCTATGGAGTTGAACTGCTCCACACGGGCGACCTGGAGGAAGACGGTACGCGAAGTCTCGAGTACTTTGAGCGGACCGCTCACACTGGTGATCGTCAAGGGGATCAGGTAGCTACGGCCATCGCGGAGACTGTCTGTAGAAACCACGCTCACGGTGATCGGGGCCGAGACATTGGTGCCCGACTTGATGACGCCGCTGGTGGCGGAGACGGTAAAGGCATTGGCGGGTGCGGCAAAATAATTGCCGTTGACCTGTGCATTGTACTCGGAGACGAGGCTGGTGTCGACGGTGAAATTCACCGTGATGTCCTGGCTTACGATGCCGGTGGCGCTTGCGGTGACATTCATGCTCGATGGTGTATTCTCTACCGTGAACTTGATGATATTATTCGTTTCCGTACCGGTGACCAGGATCACGTCCTGGAACTGTTTGTATTTCCGGCACGCCACGGTGAGGACGGCGCCAAGGGCGACGACACCGAGCAGAAGGCCTTTTAAATTATTGTTGCGGTTCATAATAGCAATTTTGATTTAACGAACACTGGGGTTTACGATCTGGATACTCCGGCGGGTATAGTAATACGGCGGCGTATTGTTATAGTCCCGACCGAAGTAATAGCCGCCCCAGCCGGCTTTTTGTCCCTGCGTCGGATTCCAGCGGGCGAAACCTTCCAGCGAATACATCTGTGTTCCCTGGGCTGTAAGCGTATTGCCATTGACTTCGGTGAACGGCGCGCCGCCCGTTTGCCACCAGTCGCCGAGATTTTCGGTGACGATAAATTTGTTCGTGGGACAGAAACTTACCGCATTGTACCGCGATTGCAGAAAAGTAGCCGAAGTCGTGGTCACGCCTTGTGTATACGACTGATTAACCAGGTAATTGATATAGGGCTCGACGCTTGGCGGGATAGGATCGGTGTAATAGTCGATGATCAGGTATTTATCGGGATGCGCGCTCATGGGCCCGATGGAGTCGCCGAGGATCTGTACGAATTGCGCGAAGTTGGCGCCCGACAGCCAGTCCGTCGTCACCCCGTTATTGGGTTCATAATCGAGATCCAGTCCATTGAGTCCATTGTTGAAGACCATGCCCAGCAGGTAGCTGGCATAGGCCTGCATACCGGGGACATCCAGGGTGAATTTGCCGTTGTATTTCTGGATGCGGCAGATCTCGGGGATGACGAATTTGATCCCCCGCTGCGTCATGGACTGGTGCATCTCGTTATAGGCAATGGGGTTATAGGTCGTCGTGGAATCGCCTTGCTTGAGGCTGGGGATGCCGGACCAGAGGCTGCAGATATCGATGCTGTCCGGGATGCCGGCGATATGCTCACCCCACGAGGCACTTTGTTTGTAGTCGGCGACGACGCCTTCGGCATTGCCATAGGCGGCATACCAGCCATAGAAGATCTGGTGCGGCGAGTTCTTGTAAGCCCGGAGATTCTCGTAATATTCGGCACTTTGCGTCGTAGGCTGTTGTATAGACAGTGCCTCCGGCGTAGTTTGTTTTTTGCAGTTTGCCAGCGCCATGATGACAGCGAGGCAGAGAAATGTATTTATAGTTTTGTTGCTCATAGTTTTTATTTTTTGTCCCACCAGATTTTCGTTCCGCCGTTGTCGGGGCCGCTCAGTTCGGTCACGCCGGTGGCTACCCCTGCGGCATTGCTTTGATATTCGCTTTGCGGGAAAGGCAGGCGTTGGATCTGTGCGCTGGTCGAGATCAGTCCGCCGCTGTTATTCACCACTACAGGGAGCACCTTGGGATAGCCGGTACGACGGAATTCGGACCAGGCTTCCTGCCCATCCGGGTACATGGCGATCCACTTTTGCGTGATGATCCGCTCGAGCTGCGTCTCCATGGGATCGGAGGTCTTCCAGTGAACGGTGATCGTGCTGATGCCGGAGCTCAGGTTGTTGCCGCTATTGGAAGGATCGACATAGTTCGCTGCTTTATCGGTGGAGTCGAGGATATAATTGGCGGCCGACCCTGCCCCCCATTGATTAAAGGAGGTCTGGATACCCGTTTCGTAAAGGCTCTGTGCCGTGCCACCCATGTTCCAGCCTCTCAATGCCCCTTCGGCCCGCAGGAAATACAATTCGGCGGCGGACATCCAGCGGATAGGCGTCGTGGTGGCGACGTTGAGCGTCGAGAACGGATCGGTGTACAGGGCCACATTGGTGATCGGGATGCCCGTCCGGATGCCATGGTATTTCCCGTCTTTGACGGCGGGGTTGAACATATACGAGAGCCGCGGGTCGCTATAACCTGTGAGCAAGGATTCCATCGTGGCGCCCATCCGGATATCGTTAAAGTTGAAACAGATGATCTGGAGCGGATTGTGGATATTGATCCCATCCGCACTGGCAAGCAGGGCGTCATCCGCGTCGCTGGTGAAAACCCCATAGGAGTTGGCCACGGCAGACTCGGCATATTGCTGGGCGCGGGTGGGATCGACATAGGCCAGCCGCATGGCAAGACGCAGTTTCAGCGAGTTGGCGAACTTGATCCATTTCGTATAGTCGCCGCCATAGATCAGGTCGTAGCTCGCCAGCGGCATCGAGCCGGGATTGTTCTGCACATAGGTGCTTAGCGTGGAAATGGCCGAATCCAGATCGGTGAAAAAGGAATAGTAGATCGTATCCTGCGGATCATAGGATGTCGTCAGGCCGCCGTTGCCGAATTGTTTATAGGGCAGCGGGCCATACATATCCGTGGTCCGGGAGATCGATTCGACTTTGATGATCTGCGCCAGCGCATAGATATGTTGCGTTGCGGCGTTGCCTTCAGTTTGCCGTTTTATCGACAGCCACGCGGGCATGACGCTGAGAAAGGCGCGGCCAAAGGCCTGACCATACCAGGAGGGCGTCATGGAATAGGTGGTGCTGTTGACACCTCCGAACCAGTTGTCGCTGGCACCCATATAACCCGAGTAAATATCCCCGCAGAGATTTTGCACTTCCTGGTACATCTCGTCGCCAAAGGCAGGTTCCTGGGCGGTAGGGAAGATATTTTGCTCCATTTGAGAGAAGAATACACCGGTACCGAGGTTGTCGTATTTCAGCTGTTGCTGCGTGGCGTTATTGGGGTTCGTGTTGTATTGCTCGAAGTTCTTGGTACAGCTGGCGATGAGGAAGACCGCCAGACCGGGCAAGAGCTTTTTTAATATATTCATTGTCATAATACTTTTGTAGGTTATAATTGAACTTTGACGCTGAAACCGATGCTGCGGAGACTGGGCTGCATGAAGTAGTCGATACCCTGCCAATAGGTGTCGGTGCTGGCGGTGGTTTCCGGGTCAAAGGGCGCCTTGTTGTAGAACATGAACAGGTTTCTGCCGGTGAGCGCCAGCGTAAGCCCCCGAATCTTGTTGTGAAAGAATCTCGCCGGAACATCATAGGCCAGCGAGGCTTCACCCAGCCTCACATTGGTGGCGCTATACACATACATCGAACCGATCCCCGCCACACCGCCTCCGGCGACCTGGTAGTAAGACTGCGCGGGTATGAGATAACCGTTGACCTTGACCCCCCCCGCGTCGCGGGCCTGAGCCGAAGCTTTGGATACACCAAAACGATCCATGATGGCCTGGGTGACCGAAACGCCTACGCCGCCGAGCCTCGCCGCAATGAGAAAGCTGAGGTTAAAGTTCTTATAGCTAAAGCTGTTGCGGAAGCCCAAATTGTAACGCGGCGCCGCGTTGCCGGCCTTGATATAGGTATTGTTCGGATCGGCCAGCACCGTTTTATTCGTGGCGTCGACGAAGATATAGCCATGTTCATCTGTTTCCAGGGTGGTGACATAGATATCGCCGATGGAGCCGCCTTTTTTCAGCACCATTTCGTAGCTGCCCGTGCCGCCTACATTCAGGCTATCGACACTCACCGTCTCTCCCGTGGTATGATCGGTGTAGTTGGAAAGCAGCTTCATGATCTTGTTGCGGTTCAACGAAAAGGTCGCCGCGGCATTCCATTCGAGACCGCGGGCCAGCGGTCCGTTATACGAAAGCGTCGCTTCTACGCCTTTGTTGGTGACTTGTCCGGCGTTGATGTAAAAACTGCTATAGCCGGTACTGGGCGCCAGGTTGGGGTTGAAGAGCTGGTTATAGGTGTTGGATTGATAGGCGGTGACGTCGAGACTAATGCGGTTTCGCAGGAACTTGGCATTGAAGCCCGCCTCGGTGGATTTCGTTCGTTCGGGCTGCAACCCAGCTGCGGGCATATACGACGACGTGACGGGGAAGCCGCCCTGGATGGGATAGGTCTCGATGGTAATAAAGCGTTGCGGTGGATTACCCACCTCGCTGTAATCGCCACGGACCTTGAGGAACGAGAGCACGTCCGAGTGCATGTGCAGCAGATCGCTGAGTACGGCGGAGCCGCCCACACTCGGATAGAAGATGGAGCTGGCCGTAGTATTGACCAGCGCCGATGACCAGTCATTCCTGCCGGTGAGGTCGAGGAACACGGCATTGCGCCAGGAGAGCTCGGCGCTACCAAAGACGGCCTGTGCCTGATCGTGATAGCCATCCTGGGCGACGTTGGCCAGCGATTGATTGACATTGGTGAAGCTAAAAAGGTTCGGCACGCTGAGCAGGTTGCCGCCATAGCTTTCCGCGTCGTATTTAGTATCGAGATAGCTGCTGCCGATATTGGCGTTGAGCGTCACCGTGTGGGTCAGCTTCTTGTTGATATTCAGCAGAACGTCTGCATAGAGCTGTTTCGTACCCGCCGTCGCACGGTAATAGGCGCCCGCAGGCGAGGCGAACAGACCGCTGGTGGAGGCGTAATATTTCTTTTCACCCACTGCGTTGTTGTCATCGAGCTTCACGCGCGCGGTGAGATTGACCCAGCTATTGATGTTGTATTTCGCTGCGGCATTGACGACATACCGGTCCTTATGATTGATAAAGAAATCGCGGTTGATGATCCAGTAGGGATTCTGCATCTGGAATCCTTGGTCGCCATAGGGCCAGAACTGCGTTTTGAAGTTACGGGTGGCATCGTAGCGTTCGTAGATCTTGTATTTTTCGATGTCATCGCCGCGGGGGAAGAGATAGATCGGGATCAGCGGATTGAAATATTGCCCCTGCGACAGCATGTTCTGTTCGGTGACATTGATATAGGCGGCGCCGAGATCGAGCGTGACCTTGTTATCGAGAAAAGAAGCGGTGTTGCGAAGCGAAAAATTGTTCCTGCCGAGCGTATTGTTGGGAATGATACCGGCGGCATCCACGCGGGCGGCGGAAAGATAGGTCTGGTTGTTGTCCGTACCGGTGGAGACGTTGATGGCTTCCGTGGCGTTATAGCCGGTATTGAAGAAATCCTTGGGGTTATAGCTGCCGGGTGTTTTCAGCTTATCGCCCCAGCTGTCAAAATCACCCTGAACGGAACCGTATTCATTCTGGAATTGCGGCAGCACAAAGGGACTGAAGAAATTCGTATTGTTGGTGACGTTGACGCCCAGTTTGCCGGCGATGCCTTTTTTTGTCGTCACGAGGATGACGCCGTTGGCGGCCTGGCTGCCGTAAAGTGCGGCCGCGGCAGGACCGGTAAGGACCGAAATGGAGGCGATATCGTCGGGGTTGATGTTAGAGATGCCGTCGCCCGTTGCACCGGCACCCGAGAAGATATCGGCAGCCTGGCTGGTGGTGAGATTGGGTAGCGGGATGCCGTCGACGACATAAAGCGCGTTGTTGTTGCCGGTGAGCGATTTGGCGCCGCGCATCACGACACGAACGGAACCACCGATGCCCGCGGAGGCATTGTTTATGGTGACGCCCGCCACTTTACCGGTAAGGCTGTTGACGAAGTTGGCGTCCTTGACGGTATTGACCTCGGATCCATCGACCTCCTGGACATTGTAGGTAAGCGCCTTGGTTTGGCGCTTGATCCCAAGGGCAGTGACGACGACCTGGTTGAGCTCGGCCAGCGCTTTTTGCAACACGATATCGATCGTTGTCCGTCCTTTTATGGGCATCTCGAGCGATTGATACCCCACGAAGGTAATAAGCAGTGTCTGATTGCTACCCGCGACGATGGTGAAATGGCCTTTTTCGTCGGTGACAGTGGTGGCGCGGGTCCCTTTTACCACAATGGTCGCGCCCTGCAGGGCCTGCCCTTCGGTGCTGGTGACGGTACCTGTGATGGTGAGCGGTGGCGGCGAGGCGTCCGTCGGAGACGCGGCTGCGGGCGTAGTCGTTTGTGCCTTTTCCTTGATGAAGATCGTCCGGTTCTCGATCTCGAAGTCGATGGGCTCGTCTTTGAGGATCGTGGCGAGGAAATCCTTGATGGGCATTTTTTTTGCCGAGACAGTCACGGGTTTGACGCCCTGGAGAAGGTCCTTGTTGGCGAAGATGGAATAGCCCGTTTGACTTTCGATCACGGTGAAGAGCCGGTCCAGGGTTACATTCTTACCGGAGTACGTTACGGTCTGGGAAAAGCTTCGGGCATTGGCATTTAACAGACCTACGATAAGCAGCGCAATAGTTAGTTTCATTACTAACAGAATTTTAGTGAAAGACTGCACGACATTACCGCTACAAAAAGCAGTTTTTTGCATAAATTCGTCTTGGTTTCGTTAAGAAAAATGTTTCAGACCATGAATCGTTGGGATTGACGTAAACCTTTGGCCGCCTGGATTGCACTCCATGGCGGCTGTTTTTTTGCCGATCCCTATTAGGGTAATACGACCAGTTTCCTGCCTTCCAGTTTGAAGTGTACTTTGGACAGCTCGAGGCCGCCGAGCACTTCGGATAAAGAGAGGTCCCTGCCCATTTTACCGATAAATTCTATTTTTGGTATTCCTTTTTCATAGGTCACGTCGATATCATACCAGCGTTGCAGCTGCCGCATGACCTCTTCCAGCGTGGCATCCTGGAAATCGAAGATGCCATTCTTCCAGGCCATCACTTTTTCGGTGTTGGCGTTGGTGACGGCGATGCTGGTGAGTTTCGTCTGCGCTTGTTCTCCGGGTTTTAGGATGACTTTCCCGCTTTGGCTGATGACCTTTACCGAGCCTTCGAGCAGTGTAGTGTTGATCGAAGCTTCGTCGGTATAGGCATTGATATTGAAATGGGTGCCGAGTACCTGGACCTGGGTGGTTTTGTCGATGTTGACGAGGAACGGATGTTCATTCTCGGGCGCGACTTCGAAATAGGCTTCGCCGGTGACGTCTACCTCGCGCCGGGGTCCTGTGAAGACGGTGGGATAGTGCAGCGAGGAGGCTGCATCGAGCCAGATTTTGGTGCCGTCTGGCAGGGTTAGCTGGAATTGACGGCCTTTGGGCGTCGTCATCGTGTTATATGCAGCGGCTGTGGTAGTTCCCACCCCTTTTGTTGCTGTTCCGCCGTCGGCCCGTTCGTTATAGCTCAAGCGGCCGTTGGTAAGCGTGATGGTCGTTCCGTTCTGGGTGGCGACCACGCCGTTGCCGAGGCTATCGAGGACCATGGTGCTGCCGTCCGCCAGGGTGAGGATGGCGCCTTGTTTCCCCGGGGCTATGTCCTGTGTGGCGGGGGCCTTTGCCATCACGGTGGGTTTTTGTTGTTGGCGGCTGGCGAAGAAATAGATGCCGGCGCCGATGAGGAGCACAGCGGCCGCTACGGAGGAATAGCGTATCCGGGAAGGGATCGACAGCTGTCGCGATCTTCCGAGGATAGCCGGCAGATTGGCTTCCATCTTATTCCGGAGCTCGTCCGTGATCTGTTCTTCGCTGACGATTTTTTGTAGTTGGGCCAGGAGCAGGGACCTGGTCTCGGGGTCATGCTCATCGTGCGTTAGCCATTCGATGAGTGCCCGGGCCTCCTGTGGGGAGATGCGACCTTCCAGCAGTCGGTTGAAAATATCGGCGTAGGGGTTTGTTGGCACGCTTTCGGTTTTGGTTTGATCCGGGAACGCGCGAGCGCACAAAATGGGGGGGTGGGTGAAAAAAAAATAATTTAGCTCAGGACGTCGAGCACGGCCAGAGCGACCAGGAAGAGGGCGCCGGAAGCACCGGCGAGATTGGTGCGAATGGATTTGTTGGCGGCGGAAAGGTATTCTTTGACCGTAAGCGGGGAAATGCCCATTTCCTCGGCGGCCTTTCGGTAGGTCTGACCTTCGAGCTTTACAAGCTGGTAGGCCCTTTTTTGTTGTTTGGGGAGCCGCTCGATGGCCTGGTGAAGGATGGTCGAGAGCTGTTGCTGGTCGACCTGTTGTTCGATGTGTTCATAGAACTCACCGGCCAGGGTAGCAAAGCGTTGCCGCAGGCGGCGATCGCGTTTCAGCCGGCGAAAGAAATCATAGACGAGGTTAAGGGCAATACGATACATATAACCGGTAAAATCTTCCGCGATGCCGCGGCAATCGCGTTTCTGCCAGATCCGGGTGAAGAGTTCCTGCACCAGTTCCTCCGCGAGCTGCGGGTCGCGGACCATGCCGAGGATGTTGAGATAAAGCCGGGGGCTATAGTAGCGATAGAGTGTAGTGAAAGCCTCCTGGCTGCCGGATTGCATGGCTTGCACCAGCTCGGGTTCATTATGTAGAATAGTATGGCGCAATCTTGACCTTAACCTGATTTCGCGATAAATATATAAAAAATCAGGAATTGTAGACAACTTTTAACTCCATTTTGCCCAAACCAGGTCGAGGAGGAGCAGAACAAAAGAGATCGCCCCAATGATTGCGCTTAGGGCGCGCGAATATTCCCATTCTGTACGGAGCCAGGACCAGTTGGCGTCCGGCAGGTAGCTCCAGTTAAACGTAGTAATATTGATGGGGAGGGTAAAAGCTACATATAGTACGACGATGAGCAATTGCGCAATGAATGCGCCGCGTATGGGCCAGAATACCCGGTTGTGCTCGCGCTCAAAGAAAAGCAGCACGATAATGGAGATAAAGGAAGCCAGCCGGATGAGGTCGAGCCAGGCCAACGATTGGTTCACTTCCTGTACCGCCGCATAGTCGTCCTTTGGAAGGTTGATGACTGACGGCAACATCGCAAATTCAATCGCCGGCCGGAAAAGCGCCAGACCGGCCAGGACAACAGTCAGGACCCGGAAAATATTGATGTAAAGCTTCTTCGTCATGCCCAAATGTACAGACTTTGGCCATGGGCCGAGCTAGTCAGTCCGCAAACTATGCACGGGGTTTGCCATCGCAGCCCGCACGACCTGCAGACAAATGGTCAGTATGGCGATGGCGATCATCCCGATGGCCGACAAGGCAATGATCCACCAGCTGATGTCGATGCGATAAGCGAATTGCGTCAGCCATCGATGCATCGTCCAAATGGTGAGCGGCGTGGCCAGCACAATGGAAAGCAAGATCAGCCGGATGTATTCTTTGGAGAGCAGGACGACGACGCCGGGAACGGTTGCGCCGAGAACCTTTCGGATACCTATCTCGCGTGCCCGCCCGCGGGCTACCAGTGCGAGCAGCCCCAGCAGGCCCAGGCAGGAGACAAAGACGGCCAGCCCGGAGAAATAGCCGATGGCCTTCCCCAATTTTTGATCCCGGGTATATTGATCTGCCAGAGCCTTATCCAAAAAGTTATATTGAAAGTCTTTGCCGGGGAACCAGGCATCCCAATTCCTTTGCAAGAAGGCGATGGCCTCTTTTGTCCGATCCGCGCGGATCTTTATAGAGAAGCTGGTCAGGCTGGGGTAGTCGACATCCATGACCAGGTCGTCGATGGGTGTGTAGAGCGACTCGGCGTAGAAATCACGAACGACGCCGATCACGACCCCTTCTTTTTCTTTGACATCGCGTTTGCCGATCAGGCTCATGGTTTTGCCGATGGCCTGCGCGGGGGTGCCAAAATGATAATGTCTCACGGCCGTTTCATTGATGATGAAGGCATGGTCTTTATCCGATCCATAGGATTCGGAGAAATTCCGGCCTGCGACCAGCTGCATCCCATAGGTTGGGATAAAATTGTAATCGACCCGCAGGTTGAGGGCAAAGAGATTATCGCTGAATGCAAAGCCTTGCGGGAGCACACCTCTACGTAGTACGCCCAGCCCCGGTTGTTGGTCGGACAAGGTCATACCCGTGATATCCGGGTTAGCGAGGATCTTTTCCCGGAAGGCCTGTAACCGGTGATACAGGCTATCATTGGGTTGGGTGAAGATGGAATTGATACTCCAGGCCCGCACCGGGACGACGAGGGTATTTTCCTTTTCGAAACCCAGGGGTTTGCTTTGTATGAAATTCAATTGCCGGAGCATGATGAACGTGGCGATCATCAAGCCCATCGAGGCGGAGAATTGAACAACCAAAAGGGTTTTGCGCAACAACCCTCCCCTACCCTTGTTCCCGGCAAGATCGCCGTTGAGGGTCGTCACCGGTTCAAAGGCCGAGATAAAGAAAGCCGGATAAAGACCAGCCAGCAGCCCTGTGAGCAGAAAGATGGCCACGAAGCCAAGCCAGAGCGGGGCGTCTTTCAGGAGGTCGTAGAATCTAAAATGTTTGTCGGTAAGGTCGTTGAATGCCGGTAGAAAAGCCGCCAGCAGGATGATCGATGCAAAAAAAGCCAAAAGGCTGAGCGTAAGCGATTCCGCGAGGAATTGAAGGATCAGCTGTTTGCGTTCGGCTCCCAGCACTTTCCGCATTGCGACTTCCCTGGCGCGGCGCAGAGAGCGGGCGGTGCTCAGGTTCACGAAATTGATACCTGCGATGACAAGTGTAATCAGGGCGATGCCGCTAAAGATATATACCTGTGTGATGCTGCCCACCGGTTCGAGCTCGCTAAGCAGGTCCGACCGCAGGTGGATATCCCGTACCGGTTGCAGATGATAGATGATACCCTTGGCAAATGCCGCCGGTGCATGGGCATTGATGAAACCGGGGAACCCCGCGTCGATCGAGGCGGCGGCCACACCGGGTTTGAGCAACAGGTAAGTACAGGAATGGCTGATGATCCAGTTGTGATCCAGGTTCGCTTTGGCTTCCGGCGTGATCGTCGCGAACATGGTTTCGTAATTCGTGAGAAGGTCGATATGAATGTGCGAATTGTCGGGGAAATCGGCGAATACGCCCGTTACCAACAGCGGATATTCGCCATCCAGCCGGATCGACTGACCTACGGCGGGAGCATCGCCGAAATATCTTCGCGCCGCGGAAGCGCTGAGGACGACGGTAAAGGGATTGGTGAGGGCGTGCCTGGCATCGCCCCGGAGGAAATGAAAGGTAAAGATGTCGAGAATGGTGGAGTCCCCAAAGAAGAATTGTTTTTCTTCCGTTTTGTTGACGCCCTTTTGCATGGTCGCGCTCCGGCGGAATAGACGGGCCGAGGTTTCGATGCCTGGAAAATAGTCCTTGAGCACTGGGGCCGCGGCTATCGAAAGCACCGGGAGACCTTTATCGAGGCCCGCGAATTTGGGAGTATAGGTTATGCGGTAGAGCCGGTCGAGCTTGGTTTGAAAATGGTCATAGCTGAGTTCGTCGCGGACAAAAAGCATGATCAGGAAGCAGCAGGTCATGCCAACGGCAAGCCCCATGATATTGATGAAGCTAAACACTTTGCCCTTGCGGAAGTTGCGGATGGCGACGAGCAGGTAGTTTTTGATCATTGGACCGGGTTTCCCGGAAGATAGCGGATTTCCCCGACGCTACGAGGCGATTTTTCAGGAGCGGCGCCGGCCATCGACCGGCGGTTATTCTTAAAATTTCAGCGGCGGCCCCACCACCTCCATTCCATGCATTTTCATTAGATCACCTGCCCCGTGCGCCTGACCATGAATGCTGCTACCCAATTTGCTCACTTGTAGAAAATAATCTTCCATTGACCCCGCAGGCTGAAAGAGTATGAGCATCTGCCCCTCTCCCTCGCTTATCATTGCAAAAGCGTGAGGGACTTTCCTTGGCGCAAAAGCGGAGTCTCCTGGCTTTAAATGCAAAAGGTCATCTCCTACCTTGACAATAAATTCTCCTTTCATGATGTAAAACCATTCATCCTGGTTATGGTGAAGATGAAATGCCGGACCGCCCTTTTCTTGTCTCAAGGTATCGTAGATCAACAAGTCCCCATCCGTATCTTTGCCGGAAACTTTACAATCGAAACGGCCGCCCATAATTAAGAGCTCCTCCTGATAACGGTCCTTCCCCGCCCTTACTTTAAATCCTTTATCCACCCTGTTGGTTAAGGGCTTCCTGGCTTTTGCAAGCAATGCGGATGCAACAAAAGGGAATTGTAGGAAAACGCTGCGTTTCATGATCGTTAGTTTTGGGGTTAATGCAGTCTAATATAGTCAAAGTTTAGCACATGGCTTACTTTATAACCAGGTTGATGCTCAAACCCCAGCTGTTCGTAAAACGCTGCGGGGCCCGGGTTGGCCGTAAACAGGCGGAGGATGCGGAAATGCGATCGTGCCTGCCCAGGTGGATGCCGAACAAGCGCAGGCAAAGTAAATTCTTTTTCATATGGGATTAACCATTTTCCAATGTCCTTCCGAAATCACGTCGATGACACCGTCCCCCACTTTAATGGCAGTTTGGTCATCGATCAGATAAGAAGGCACGGGTAGCGTAGCAGCCAGCGTCTCCAGGCTGGCCAGGGAGTTATCAGGGAACTGCTCATGATCCAGATGCGGATGAATTGCGATATCTACCATTCCCAGCGATTTGTCGCTTTCGGCCGGCAGCGTATGGTTGCCAAAGGTCGTGCCATAACCGGTCATTATCATACTCCCGGCACTCAAACCGACGTATACGGTCTTGCGCGCCAGCGAGGGCAAGAGCTCCGCCAGCCCCGACCGCTGCATCCAATACGTAAGGAACTGGCAGTCGCCGCCTCCTACGAGTAATGCGTCGGTCTCCTCGAGCAAGGCAACCCAGATCTCACGCTTAATGCTGGGCAATGCGGTAAGTTCCAGCAGCCCCAGCGACTTCCAACCCAGTTCACAAAAGGGGTCTCCCAACGATCCGCAAATGACCCTTCGTACGATGTCCCCACCCCGGGGCAAGCCATATATGGCGGTGGGAACAAAAAGAGCATTGGCCTCGGAAATCGGTTTGCCCAGGAGCTTGATCAGCGCATCACGGATACTGGTGTTGCTGATGCCGGCGGAAGTAAGAAGAAGCTTCATCATTTGTTTCTCGAGTTATAGCAAAGTTACTATCGGTTTCCCCTGAGCGAATCGAATGCCCATCGCCCGGTTCGTAGCCAGGAATTCTATCCGTTGACCTAAGAGGAATAAATGTACCGATATTTTGCTGGCTCGATCTACCCATGAGCTATAATTACGCCACTTTCAGTATAATCTTGCCGTTGATGCGTTGTTCTACAAGTCGTTCGGCGGCCTCCGCCACACTCGTCCAGGGTAGTTCGACATCGATAGGTGCAAGGAGAGAGCCCTGTTTCACCAGGCCGATGAGCCGCTCCAAAATAGGCGTGTAATTGGAGGCAACCGGTTCGCGCCCCATCCAGATACATTTGATGCCATGAAGAGGCCATCTTGCGGACCGAACATCAAAAGTGGTCGGTTGACGGGAGGAGTTACCGAAGTTGACACAGACACCGTTGGGGGCGAGGGCGGTAAGAGCGGTGGCTAGCGTATCGCCGCCTACGGAATCCAGGATCACGTCGTACGGTCCGTTTGCTTTGGCTTCGGCGATGCTGGTAAAGACGTCAGCTGATTCGATATTGTCTTCGATGAGTTGACCAGACAGGCCCTGGCGCCTGCTTATCGCAACTACTTTGGCATCGCCCAAGGCCGCGAATTGACAAGCGAAGCGACCTACTCCGCCGGCGGCGCCTGTGATCAGAACCCGGCGTCCGGCGAGAGGACCACTCATCTCTATAGCCGTCAAAGCAGTGCCTCCTGCGATCGGAAGGCATGCGGCTTGTGCGTCGCTGACGCCATCTGGTATTTCTGCCATCAGCCAGTTGGGGGCGGTGAGATACTCAGCCCATGAACCCTCGGCTACAAAGCCAAATACCCGGGTGCCTTCTTTCGGAGTACTGCCATCTTCAGCCGCTTTCTCTATCACACCAGCGAAATCCCAACCGGGTATGTAGCTCTCTGTCGCTGCAAGTGCCGTTCGCGTTTCGCCTTGATTCAGTGAGAAGGCCGCTACCTTTATCAGCGCCCGGTCCTCGCCGGCGTAGGAACGGCAATCTCCCGCAATCCTAACCGAGGAATGGTTCCGGGGTCTGTGAAAATAGCCTGCATTGTCTGTCCTTTCATTCTTGTTGGTACTTCCATTAATCCTGATTTCCTGTAAAGCTATTACCAGCCGTTCAGAAAACCATTGATCTCAATCAACAAAAACCTACTTGACAGGATTTCTAAGCCTGCTTAATGTTTCTTTGGTCATTCCCAGGTAATTGGCAAGGATATAATGGGGTATCCGTAAAAATAATTCCGGGGCAGTCATCATCAAGTGCTTATAGCGTGTTTGAGGAGATTCATAGTAAGCAGCTACAAGCCGTTCCAGGCAATAACATGCTGTGTGTTCCGCCAGATGCCTGCCTATTTTTTGCCAGGAAAAAGTACTGTCAAACAATTGAAGCAACTTATCGGCATCAACACAAACCAGGATCGATCTTTCAATGGCGATGATGTCTACTTCGGATGGTTTTTTGGTGAGTATACTATAATAGTTCGTTACAAACTCCTGTTCTATGGCAAAATCGAAGGTCCTTTCTTCGCCATTATGGTTTTTAACCCAGCGAAAGCATCCCTCCATTACAAACCCGACCGTCTTGCATTGTTTACCTGCGGCCTGAAATATTTCCTTTTTATCAAAGTGTCTGATAAAGAGCAGTTCATTGAAGCTTTGCCATTCCCGCTCGTCAAGGAGGGCGAACTTATTTAAGTAGGTTTGTAATGGTTTATAATCGAGGGGCTTACTCATAATAACATTTTATCGCTGGCTGCAAATCTAATAGAATGATAGTTGACGAATAGAAATATCCAAAGGCTCCGATGTCGTCTTTCTGAATTTTGCGATGTGCGGAGAAGGGTGATTTTTGCATCGCCGTCCCGAAAAATTGCAAAAAAATACAATATTTAACCTAACTTACTGCCATGGGGTTAACGGAAGGTGAATGGCTGAGGGCTACCCAAAAGGCGACAGACAGATATCTCACGCTCTTCAACCATATGGACCAGGGTTTTTGTATCATCGAGATGCTCTTTGATGAAAAGGGCGTAGCGTGCGATTATCGGTTCCTGGAGGTGAACCCCGTTTTTGAAAAGCAAACCGGCCTGAAGGACGCGGTGGGAAAGAGAATGAAAGAGCTACAGCCCGCCCACGAAGACCATTGGTTCCAAATTTATGGCGAAGTGGCGAAGACCCGCAAAGCGCTCCATTTTGAGAACGAGGCAAAACAACTCGTCGGCGGCGTCTGGTACGAGGTATACGCCATCCCTTTTGACCGGGCGGAGGCCCACCAGGTAGCTATCTTTTTCAATGACATCACCGAACGCAAAAGGCGGGAACGGTGGCAGGAATATCTGCTCAAGCTCACCGACGCGCTACACCTGCTGTCGGACCCCATGGAGATCCAGCGAACCGCCATGCGGGTCATCGGCGAATATTTGAACGCCAATCGCGCCTTCTATGCGGAGTTCGACCCCGACGGCAGAGCATACACCATCCTCGAAAATTATGTCAGCCCCGGTTTTTCCGAACGTGTAGGCCTCTTCCCTGCCAATGGATTCCCCTCGATTATCGACTGGTTCTGGCGAGGTGAGATACCGGTGGTCAACGACGTAAAGGAATCTTCCGCACTCACCGACCTCGAAAAAGAAGTGTCCGTGAGGGCGCACATCCTGGCTTTTATCGCAGTGCCGCTGATAAAAGGCGGCCGGCTGGTAGCACAACTGAGTATCCAACAAAAAGTCCCGCGGAAATGGACCACCGATGAAATTATCTTCGTCCGGGAAACGGCGGATAGAACCTGGGCCGCCGTGGAAAGAGCCAAGGCGGAAAAGGCCTTCCGCCAAAGCGAGGAGCTGCTCAATGGACAAAAGGAAGCCTTTCAGGCGGCCATGAACGGAAAGCCGCTCGCCGAATCGCTCGAGGTGCTTAGCCGGACGGCGGAGGCCCAGCTGGGTGGGAAGGCAAGAGCAGCGTTTTTTCACATCCCGCAGCACAAGAAAGGTCTTTACCTTGTCGCCGGGATGTCGGCGGAGTATGCTCACGACGTCGAGAATTTTTTGGTAGGCCCCGAGTCCATCTCCTGCGGTCTGGCGATGCATACAGGGAAACCGGTGATCACTCCCGACATAGAAAAAGATCCCGCCTGGAAACCCTGGGTAACCCTCGCCCGCAAGCACGGCATCCGGGGCTCCTGGTCTTTTCCCGTTCGCACGGAAAGCGGTCCGGTAGTCGGCACCTTTGCCCTGTATTTTCCTGAACCACGGGAACCGCAATCCAAAGAGCTCGAGAACGCGGGAGTTATCGCGCATGCTGCGGCGATCATCATCTCGAGATATACCGCCGAGCAGATCCTGCATGAACGGGAACAGCAGCTGCGGTTGCTGGTCAAACAACGGGATGAATTCATTGGAGCCGCGAGCCATGAACTCAAGACGCCGGTCACGAGTATCAAGGCTTATGCACAGATCGTCCAGCAAGAGCTGGAAGAAGAAGAGGGAAGCACGATGAAGGGGGATCTCATGGCCCGCCTCAACGCACAGGTCAACCGGCTGGCGACCCTCATCAACCATATGCTGGATACCACGAAGATCTCGGAGGGCAAATTGCAATTGACGCTGGAACGGCTGGACCTGAATGAGCTGCTGAAAGAGCGGGTAGAGGAGATCCGCCATACCAGCTCCCATGTGTTTGTGTCCCAAACGACGCGAGTCCCGCCGGTAATAGCGGACAGGGAACGGATCGGACAGGTGATCACCAATTTTTTGTCGAATGCCATCAAGTATTCGCCCGACGAATCCACCATAACAGTTTCAAGCAGCGCCTTCGCGGATGGAGTGAAAGTAAGCGTTAACGATGAGGGATATGGCATACCGGAATCGGATCAGCCCAAGGTATTCGATCGCTTTTTCCGGGTCACCTCCAACAATATGGACCGCTATCCGGGAATGGGGCTCGGGCTGTATATTTCGGCGCAGATCATCCACCGGCATGGGGGAACCATCGAGGTACAAAGCCGTCTTGGCAAAGGATCCGAATTCTCTTTTACCCTTCCCTTTGGTCTTTCGCTGTCAGAAAAAATAAAAGACTCTTAAAAAATGTTATTATTTTGCGACACCAAAGACTAACCTGATGCTGAACGACGATTGCCCTGGTGGTTCAAAAGATATGTTGGAACAGCTTTTTAGCGAACTGTTCCGGGAATATGAGCATCCGCTGTATCTTTTTGCTTTAAAGATGTTGAAATCCGATCTGGCGGCCAAAGATATCATCCAGGATGTTTTTTTAAAATTGTGGTTGATCCGCGACAAAATATCGGAGATCAAAAGCATATCTTCCTTTCTATATAAGCTCACTGAAAATAAAGTGATAGATCATCTCCGCGCTTCGGCTTCCGACGAAAAGAAAAGAAGGGATTTGTGGTACCGATTGCAACAAAGCAATGAGCCCAATGTTGGTATTCATGTAGAATCTAAAGAATATCATGCTGTTATACAACAAGCCATCGAACAGCTTCCCCCGCAGCGGAGAGCCGTTTATCTTCTTAGCGAAGCTGAAGAAAAGCCACGTAAAGAAATAGCCTCTCAGCTGGACATCTCTCCCAACACCGTACGAAATCACCTGGCAAAGGCGATAGAAAACATCGTTGCCTACTTGAAAAACAATGCCGATTAACGAGCGGCATACCCTTTCCTGAATTTTTTATTTTTTGCCGATAGTACATTTCTTCCCCGCTAACGTCATAGCAGCATGTCGCGTATTTACGATTTGCTGGATAAATTTGCTTCAGGAACTTGTTCCAGGGAGGAATTCGAGGAACTGATGCAGCTATTGCAAGCAAATGAAAACGAAGAAGCTATCCGCAACTATATGCGGAAATTATACCTTACCCTGGATTCTGGAATTATCTCGGATCTGCATATCGATGGACAAGGCGATATCTTCCAAAGCGGAGAACCTGTTCTTATGCCGGCTGCCCGGCCGGTGTTTTTGAAAAGAATGCTGATAGCCGCATGCACCCTCGCGGTCCTCTGCATGGCCGGGCTTTGGCATTATGACAAGCCGGTTAAAAAACCGGACACGGCAAAGACCGTAAGCAGGATCTATACACCGGCGGGTTCCAAGACAAGCATTGCACTTCCCGATGGCACGGAAGTTTGGCTAAACTCCCTTTCCTCCCTGACTTATACGACGGCAGAGTTCAATAGCGGCAGACGCGAAGTTTGTTTGATCGGGGAAGCCATGTTCCGGGTAAAACATGATTCCCTTCATCCTTTTGTGGTTCATACGAAGAACTTCGATGTGAAGGACCTGGGAACGGTATTTAATATCAGCGCATATCCAGAGGATAAGAGTGCGCAGGCTTCATTGATAAGCGGTTCGATCGAAATAACAACCAAAGGGGGGCATTCCAAAAGGGTCACCCTGGCGCCCAATCAACGGATCATCGTTCAGAATGACAGCAAGGGCACGATAGCAATAGCCAGATCGGATAAAAAGCGCATTGACCCCATTGAGCCGACTATTAAGCCAATTACGTTTAATCTTCAGGCCCGGGTGGTGCCGGATACTGCCTGGATGGCAAACAAATTGATCTTTACGGATGAATATTTTTGCGATCTCGCGCTGCAAATGCAAAGACGCTATAATGTAACCATCTTCTTTAGAAGCTCAAAGGCCAAATACTTCAAGTTTACCGGCAGATTCGAAGATGAAGATGTAGAGGATGCACTCCAGGAGTTACAGGCCATCGCGCCCTTTGGCTATAAAAGATCCGACAATGAGATCGATATCCAGTAATGATTATTCAACCAAAATCACGCTTATGACATAAATCAACAGTATCCATAAAACTTATAAAAAAAGGCGGGAAATGAGCCACATTCCCCGTCCCTGTTATTCAATTGTAAAACCTTCGCTCAGACAAATAAGGGAGGGCTTTTTAAACAATTAAACTCCATGTAAATGTATGGAAAAAATACTATTTCCATTCCGCACCTGCCGTATACCGCTCCAAAAAATGCTTCTTATTAT
>Ga0134126_10001138_pt1 | contig 33697 bp, 44 predicted proteins | sample KB31752_FD_96881 | JGI IMG/M metagenome (GOLD analysis project Ga0134126, IMG submission 96881) | Terrestrial soil microbial communities with excess Nitrogen fertilizer from Kellogg Biological Station, Michigan, USA - KB3-175-2 | ecosystem: Environmental > Terrestrial > Soil > Unclassified ...
CTCCTCGGTGGAGCGCTCGCGATCGGTGTCCTCGATGCGCAGGATGAACTTGCCGCCGCAGTGGCGCGCATACAGCCAGCAGAACAGCGCCGTGCGCACCCCGCCGATGTGCAGCATGCCGGTGGGGCTTGGCGCGAAGCGGGTCACGACTTGCGGAAGCGAGACCATAGGGGCGCGCATGGTAGCGGGCAGCCGGGGGTTCGTCACGTCAAGCTAGCGCCAGATTGGCGTCATTGTGCGGTGTGGCTCGGAATGAGCCGACAAGGGACTGCGCGCTCGCCCACTGCTTCTCGTCCGTGTTTACCGTTACGCTGCCGCATCACCGATCGGGGGCCCGGCATTGACTGCGCTTTGCACGACCGGCTCAGCACAGGCGACGGCCAGGCCTTCCCTCGAAACACCGTCGTTCCCGCTCTGCGTGCCGGATCTGGAGGCCCTCGAGGCGACGCAGCTGACGGCGTTCATTCGATACTGCGAGGCGGCACATGCCCGGCGCTTCCCGCAATACCGGGACTTCGAGCAGTGGAGCATCGCCGAGCCCTCGGCGTTTTGGACCTCATTGCTGCAATGGTCGGGTCTGCGCTGCGAAGGGGCTCTCAGCCCCGCCATCACTGACGAGCGCTGTGAGCACGCCCGCTTCTTTCCCAACCTGCGCCTGAATTACGTCGAGAATCTGCTGACCGATGCGGGGGCACAGGGCAGCCGCGCCGCGCTGACCGCCGTGCACTGGGACGGTACTGTGCAGCGCTGGCCACTGTCTGCCGTGCGCGAGCAGGTGGGCGCGTTGGGGGCGGCCTTCCAGGATCTCGGCCTGCACCCGGGGGAGCCCGTAGCGCTGCTGGCTCATAACAACGCCGCGGCTGTCGTGGCTGCCCTGGCGGCCGCCGCGCTCGGTTGCCCCGTCGCGACGGTGGCGCCCGATTTGAGCACCGATGCCCTGCTGGCGCGCCTTGCCCAGATCGCCCCCGTGCTGTTGCTGACGGATCTGAGCGCACAGGCCGCCGGGCTCATGGAGCAGCGGCGCGAGCGGCTGGCCGAGCTCGTGCAGGGGCTCGACTCGCTGCGCGCGGTCGTATTGCTCGACGATGGCGCCGAGTCGCTGCCGCCTCTGGCGCGGCCGCTGCTGAGTTCGCGCGAGCTCATTGCCGGACACGCGGAGCACCCACTGCGCACCTGGCCCCGGCTGGCATTCAACCATCCGTTATTCATTCTATTTACCTCCGGGACCACCGGGACGCCGAAGTGCCTAGTGCACGGGGCCGGCGGCACACTGCTCGAGCACCTGAAGGAGCATCGGCTTCATTGTGATATTTCCAGCCGCGACCGGCTGTTCTTCCACACCTCCACCGGCTGGATGATGTGGCATTGGCAGTTGTCGGCGTTGGCGAGCGGTGCAGAGCTGGTGCTCTACGATGGGCCCATCAGCTCGGCGGCTTCGCTCTGGCGCATCGTGGCCGACCAGCGTGTCACGGTGTTCGGCACGAGCGCCGCCCATCTGCAGCTGTGCGAGCGCAATGACGCCCGTCCAATCAAAGGGCTGGACTTTGCGGCGCTTCGAGCCGTGCTGTCGACAGGCTCGATCCTCAATCCCGCCGAGCAGGACTGGGTGTCTGCCCACGTCAAAGCGCTGCCGGTGCAGTCCATCTCCGGCGGCACCGATATCATCGGCTGCTTCGTGCTCGGCAATCCGAACCTGCCCGCCTACAGCGCGGAATGCCAGTGCCGCAGCCTCGGCCTGGACGTACGCGCATGGCCGGTACCCTCGATCAGTGGCGTGCGCGATGCCCCCGCCGCAAGCCCGGGTGTCGGCGAGCTCGTGTGCATGAACCCGTTTCCGTCGCGTCCGCTGGGCATTGTGAACGATCCGCTCGGCGAGCGATTTCACGCATCTTATTTCGCGCGCCACCCCGGCTGCTGGACCCATGGTGACCTGATCGAATTTACCGAGCGGGGCACGCTCCTCATCCACGGCCGTACCGACGGCGTGCTCAATGTGCGCGGCGTGCGCATCGGACCTGCCGAGATCTATCGCATCCTCGGTCACGTGGCGCAGATCTGCGAATGCATGGCGGTCGAGCAGTGCGTCCCCGAAGAGGTGGGTGGCAGCCGTCTGGTGCTGCTGGTGGTGCTGCGCGAGGACTGTCAGCTCACCGATGAGCTCACCCGACGCATCAAGCAGGAGCTGCAGGCGCGCGGCTCGGCCGCGCACGTTCCCTCCGTCATTCTTCCCGTCAGCGAACTGCCGACGACCTACAGTGGCAAGCGCTCCGAGCGCAGCGCACGCGACGCCCTCAACGGCATCGAAGCGGCAAACCTGCAGGCACTGCGCAATCCGCACAGCCTGGAGCCGCTGCGCCGATTTGCGCGGCAGAGCCCCGGTAGCGCTGAGACGGGGCCGGTAGTCCTGCGCAGCGGCCAGCTCGATGAACCCGAGATGATTCGAATCTGGCAGGAGGTGCTCGGCGTCAGAGGACTCACGGGGCAGGACAATTTCTTTGATCTGGGCGGTAACTCACTGGCAGCGCTGCGGCTGCTCGCGAGCCTGCAGCGCTACTGCCGCGGCGAATTGACCCTGTCGCTGCTGTACGACGCCCCCACCGTCGGCGGCATGCTCGAGGCCGTGAGCCGTATGCGACAGCTCACAGCGCGGCCAGCGGATTCTCTGCGGCTGCTCAGTGAGCCCGCCGCAGGAGCGGCGCTGTTCCTGATCCACGGATTCGGCGGCACTGCCATGGAATTGCGGCCGCTGGCACGGAGTCTGCGCATCGGGGCGCCGGTCTATGGGATCGAAGCGCGCGGCTTTCGTTCGGATGAGGTCCCACAGGATCGGGTGCAGGACATGGCGCGGGCCTATGTGGCCGACATCCGTGCGCGTCAGCCACATGGACCCTACCGACTGATGGGCTATTCGTTCGGCGGCCTGGTGGCCTATGAAATGGCCCGGATTCTCGAGCAGTCTGGAGAGCCGGTCGCACTCGTGGCGCTGATGGACTCCACGACGCACGAGCGCTTCTGGCCGGCCAACGCCCGCTGGGAATACCTGCCGCGCCAGGCGTACCGCTACCTGCGACGACTGCAGCGCGCCGCCTCAGGGGGGCGCAACGGGCTGGCGCGCGAGCTCACGCACGGCGCCCGCGAAGTGCTCACTAGGCTGCGCGCCCGCTCGATGTCACGCATCACGTTGCACGAGGACCCCGGCAGCCTGCCGCCCAATGTGCTGCGCGTGCGTCAGGCAGCGCTGGTCGCATTTGCCCACTACCGGCCCTGCGCCAGCAACCTGTCTCTCACCCTGTTGCGATCGGAGCTGCGGCTATCGCATCAGTGCGATCCGCGACGTATCTGGCGCGCGCTCACCCCGGCACTGACCATTGTCGATGTGCCCGGAGACCATCTGACGATGATCCGCCCGCCGCATCTTTCCGTGCTGGCCGAGCGTATTTCCAAGCAGATCGCAGCGCTGACGTTCAGGGCTCCATGACGCCGATCTTGAAGGGATTCACGATCCGGATGCCCACGATCAGCTGACCGCCGTTGAGCTCCTCGCTCAGGATCTGCTCGGCAGCGACTTCCTCGGCGGAGGCGACAATCAGCGCATCCCAGAAGCAGATCCGGGCCACTTCACAGAGCTCCGCGGCACGGGCAACGGTTTCGGCCGTCGTGACACCCTGAATCCAGGCGCCATAGGTCTTGATGACTTCCCGGGCCGTGCCTCGCCCCACAGGCGACGCAAGCTGACGCTGGCGCTCGAGATCAAGGCGAATCACGACCTCTCGTACGGGGACAGCGCCATCGTCGCGGCGGCCCGCATGCTCGGGTGCGGGGTGCTCTATTCCGAGGACATGACCCACGGACGGAAGATCGAGGGGGTTCTGATCGCCAATCCCTTCCGGGGCCTCACGGCGTGACATCCTCGCGTGGCACTTCTCATTGCCCCGCCAGCCCAGAGCACTTAAGATCCCAACCCCTTCGCGGTCAAACCGCGGGCGGTTAGCTCAGCGGTAGAGCACTGCCTTCACACGGCAGGGGTCACTGGTTCGATCCCAGTACCGCCCACCACGTAAATCAAACAGTTAATCGTTCGTTGCCGGCCTGTCGCTGCAGCGTTATGGAAGTATTTATGGAAGACATGGCAGAAATTCCATGCCGAACCGCCGCCGAGCCCGTGCCGGCACCTGACCTGCCCTGCTCGCCGAGCACATGCGTCTGACCGCCGAGTACGCGTCCCCTGCTCGAGCGCTGAGGCCATCTGCGCTCGGCTAGCCGAGCTCGACGGTTGCCGCGCCGCTTGATGATCCGCCGTGGCTATACTGCAGGCATGGGGGACGCCATCCGCTTCAAGACCGCCAACCTTTGGTGGGTGATCCGGTTCGATCGGCAGAACCACCACACGACCGCCACCGTTGATGGTCAGCCAACCCCTGTCGCCCGGCCCGGGCCGATAGAGCCCAAGCGCGACGAGCATTTCAGCTTCACCGACTCCAACCAGGACACGCTGATGCAACGCATCCGCGACGAGATCGAGCGCCGCGATGGTCCGATCACGAGCACCGGTCCGGACGACGACTACTGAGGAGGGTCTAACCCTCGGGGTCTGGGCTGCTTCGGGATCAGGTAACCCGGCATGTCGTCCAGCCTTTTCTTGACAGCCGTATGCTCCTCATGGATCAGTGCACAAACTGCGATGATTGAGTACGCTCGCAAGAAAGTGCGAGGGATTAATGCGATACCACGGCGCAACGGTCGAGAGCGTTGATGAATTGATTGCATCGCTGCAGACGCTGCGAGCGAAGCTGATGCGCGAGGGCATACATGATGCGCCGGGATACGTCCCACCGAGAATTCGCGACCAGGCGGCGCAGCGGCCCAGAAAGCCTCCATCCGAAGCGCCCGCAAAGAGGATGCGTCCTACCGCATGACTACGCCGCCTAGCATCGCCCCAATGATGGTGTTCCAAGTGCCGGATGATCCTGCGTGGCTGCAGGCGTTCGGACGCGTTTCCATTGTGCACGCGCACCTGGATCACATTTTGCGAATGCTCATTAAGTCGCTCACAGGCCTAACTGTGGAGGTGGCGCTCGACGCAACTGAGCGGGAAACCTCAGCCGTCTTGCGAGACCGGATCAAGAGGCTTGCTAGACAGCGGCTCGGTGAGGGAGCGCCGCTGCTGCAGGTGCAAGCCCTTATCGAGCGGTGCCGACGCGCAACAGAGCAAAGGAACAATCTGGTCCATAACATTATCGCCAGCGACTGGCTTGGAGAGACGCTGATGCGGAAAGCAGGCAGCAAGTGGGCCCCCCTTCCGACGCAAGACGCACTAAACGCTCTAGCGGAGCAGATCGTTCAGCTAACTCGGGAAATAAACAATTCGCGGTTGAACGGCGGCTGGTTGGAATTAGAGCTCGCCAAATCATCGGCGGCAAAACCAGCCGCGCAGTAACTGATAAGGCCGCCCCGCAGATGAGCGGCCCCAAGGATAGCTCCGGCGCTTCGGGACCACTGCGCCGGGAGTGGTAACTGCCAGCAGGTGACTCTGCCGCTCCCCGTACCTGCGCCAGGGCTACTTACTTCCGAATCGCTGCACCGGATGGCGGTTCACGGTGCAGACCGTGTTGATGTGCACACCCAGCTCCTGGGCGATGCGCTTGGGGGCGTTCTCGCGGTAGAGGCGAAGTCGCCGCTCGATCTCGGCGACATCACGCTCGAGGAGCATGCGGAAGGGACGGCGCACGCTCACGACTGCCTCATCGGCTGAATCTCGCGAGCATATCCGAGACCTCACGTTGAATATTCAGCGGTATGTCCGCCGAATGTTCGACATCGTCCCTCTCCGGTGCCAGCACCTCCTTGGCCCCGGGTAGTCGCTCGAGGCGTTCGTACGGTTTCCAGCGAATGAGACGGTGAAAGCGCTGCGGCCCGCGGTCTGAGCCAACGCCACGGTAGTACGTGTCCAGATGGAATCGATCGCCGTCGGCGTCTCGGTTCGAGCGCTGCCTACGGTCTGGATCCCGGCTGAGCATCTTGGCAGTGGCCACCCCCAGAGCAATCATGGCCTCCGGGCATCCGTAGTAGACAATCGCCGGGCAGTCTTTGCAGCTATCCCAGGCCAACACCCTTACCACTTCGACAGGGGCCCGCTGCGCCTCTCCAGGGGCGAGGCGGTATGGAACACCGCTCATGGCTGCACCTGGCTGGCGATAGGCTGCGTGAAGCGCCCGCTGGTCACGGCGATATTCGGCTCGCCGGCATGCATGTTCATCGCCAGGTAGTCCGTCAGAACGGCAGCGAAGGCCATATCGCAGCGGGTGTCCTGCAGGTCCCGGAGCTTGGCGAAGTAGGCAGCTACGACGTTGTGCTGCGGCCGGCCGTCACGATAGGTGTCCTCGTAGGTCATCTCTTCGAAGCTCCCAGCCTGAATCTCGCGCAGCATCTGGAAGGCGAGCGCATTGCCGGTCTGCCAGGCGGCGGTGTCGGTGTTAGCCATTGCCCACCTCCTGTGTCCCGATGCGCTGGAACTCCTCCTCGCGCGCGATCCAGTTCTGCAGGTACCCGGCGCCTTGAGTCCCGATGGAGCAGGCGAAATGGCGCAATCTGGTCAGTTCGGTTTCGGCCTCCTCGATGAGCTTGCCCAGGGCCTCGGCCCCGGGACCTCTGGCAGGTGCATCCGTAAAGTAGAAGCCATCCATAGCGCTGATCGACATGGCGCGCTTTTGCAGCTCCGATCCCAGCTCGGACAGGCGCTCTTTCGCCTTGACGTCAGGCCGATGCCGCCACAGTAGGTCACTGAGGCCGACCCGGTGCGCATACTCGACAGGATCGCCGATGCTCGGTACACCGGCGGCCATGCGGGGGCGTGTGGCGATCCGGTAGCGATCCTCGACGAGTCCCCGGAACTGCTCGATGCGCTGCGCGTCGAGCCGGTGGCCGTCGATTTCGATGCAGCCGTTCACGAGCTCATAGTGGCGCTCGCAGATTTCGACTTCGCGCGGGCGATGGATGGCAGCCTTGCGTCCAGATTTGCGCTTAGGCGCCCGATGGCGGGTAGACTTCGACTTAGCCATTTCAGCCTCCAATACAGGTTGTGGTGGTCAGGCCCTGGGCGGTGTTTCCAGCACCGTCCGGGACCGCTTCTTCACTTCTTCGGCTTCGGCCCCTTCTTGAGCTTCCCGTGCTTCACTAGCAGGTCGTCGACTGCCTCGCGCAGCAGAACCGCCCTCGCTATACGCGTCTCGTTTGCCAATGCGGCAAGTAGCGCCGCCTTTTCAGGATCGAGGTACAGAGCTTGAGTGTGGAGCTTACGCGGTGACACGCCAATGATTATCCATGACTACTCATAGGCAGTCAATACACTGACCCAGGACCCATGGTTAGCTCAGCAGTCGGCACCGCGCTAAGATTGCGGCGCACAAAAGGCAGGATGGCATGCGTCAATTCAGTTTCGTCTGGGCTGCGCTCCTGGTTGCCTGCTCGGACCCGCACGGGGCCGCCGATCGACAGCAACTGCAGGGAGAAATAGACGCGCTGAATGCCCGCATGACTATGCTGGTAGATCAGCAGACCAGGTTAGCCGCCGATGCGGCTGCGGGCTCTTGGATCTTATGGCTGCGGTCCGACATCGTCAAAACAAGCGTCCCGATATTTGGACTCGCTCCCGCAAGACCGATGGGCGCATTCTCATCGAAGGATGAATGCGAGCGGGCGGCACAAGAAACCGCTGAAGGTCATGGTGCGCGCCCTGGCGCCACGGAATACCTGAAATCCACTTCAACTGGAGTCGATCGCATCTTTTTCAGCTGCTTGCCGAAAGGCATTGACGTTCAGCGATAGCGTAGGAACGCAAATGGCAGAAGACCGTGTGCACGCGGGTTTCGTTCGATACCGAAGGTTCCTGATTGCAATCAGTATTGCACTGGCCTGCCTTGATGTCCTGGGTCTAAAAATCAACCAGCTGACACTTTTGGGAAATACGGCGCCAATCGCCCATCCCGAGCGCGTGGCAATGCTCGCTTGGATTGTGTGGGCTTGGGCTCTACTTCAATACCTGGTTTGGTTTCACGATGTCGAGGCTTGGAGGGACTTTAAGCAGGCGATAGTCAAAGATTGCGAAACACGGCTCGGGAACAGATTGGCTGGCGAAGCTATACCGATGTGGCTCAAGGGACAATTGCGAGCGGAATTCGCTAGTCGCCATGCGTCACCTGATCGACTGGAGAATATTCGATATGTCACGGCGTACTCAGCTGTACATGGGGACGGGATAAGGCGGGAGCGAGCGGCAGACATCCTCGCCACAGCGTATATTCGACTACCTGATCACAAGGGGGAAGATCAAACAAGCCAAGTGCGTTTCGAGCGCGAAATCTTGACGAAGGAATGGCGTAATCAGTACATCATCTCTCTTCTGAGAATACTCATTACCAGTCGCTTTATTCCCGAGTACTTCGCGCCCTTTGCAATCGCATTTGTCCCAGTCGCTGTGCGGTTCTGGAGCCATGTTTGGCCTAGGTAGCAGACGCTGCGGAAGATCGAATAGAGGCCCAATTATGAGCGTTGTTCCGGATGATCCCGAAGGACTCCAACGAGAGTTCGAGGGCTTTGCCTACCATGTAATTTCCCCACGACTAAAGCGGGGGAAAGTCGACATTGACTCCTGCGGCCTAATTAGCACCCGCCTCAGCGAGCGTCTTACGGCGGCCATAGAGCAATTCAAAAAAGAGGGCGCCCGCATTGATTGTAAGGCGCGCTGTACGTGGTGCTGCTCGCTCAGAGTAGAAATTCTGCCGTATGAGGCCATTGCGCTCGTGCGGTTTATTAAGAACAAGTTACCTGAGATTGCAGCGGCTCTCGAAGAGAAGATCTTGGCGAACGAAGACCGCATCCGGCGCTTGACGCCGGAGCAACACAGATCGACCAATATGGAATGCGCGCTGCTAGTAGAGGGCAAATGTAGCGTGTATCCAGTGCGCCCGATGCTCTGTGCTGGCCATCATTCTTCTGACGTTGTTGCGTGCGAGACAGGTTTCAACCAGCCCGATAAAGAGGAAGACAGCATCCCGGAATACGCGACGCTTGTCATGGCTAAAGCCTTTATGATGACCGGTGCCGCAGAAGCACTTAAGGTGGGCAAACTTAAGGCCCAATCGGTTGAATTACACACAGCCCTTGCGGCGCTAATGCGTGACTGGGCAAATACTGTAAATGCATGGCGCTCTGGAGGGAACCTCGTGAAGGGCGCGCCGGACTTAGGGCCAACTTCGATTTACGACACCGAGTCGGCCGATTCCATGGGACCGAAGAATTCGACCTAGCCGGCGCTAATATTGCGCTCACCTTCTAACCGGAAATCCGGCCGCCCAGTCCGGATACATCTTGTCGAGCGACGGCAGCTTCATCCCGTCTCGGAATTCGACCGCATCCAGGCGGCTCGCCACTGCGAAATATCGGAAGGCATCGGCGCCATGGGAGTGCTGGTCGTGGACCGGCTGCGTGTACTGTCCCTGCCTGTCTTTCCACTCGCGGCGGTAGAACTGCAACGCCCGTAATCCCGCCTCGCAACGCCGCTCATCGAACCAGCACTGGGAAAAGATCATGCGGGCGGCTGAGATGCCTTCCTCGATCCCCAGGCGCGGCGTAATGCGCGTCTGGACTCCATGGCCCTGTAGTACCTCCTGATACGTGACGCCGGTGCCTCGCTCGCGTGCTGCGGCGTCGTGGGGCAGGTAATGTTCGCCGTAGGCGTAGCCGCTGGACTTGAGCCAATGAGCAGCGTCAACGGCGGTCTTGCCGCGTTCCTCGTAGTAATCGATCAAGTGCCATTCTCGCCCGACCCGTTGAGCGCACCAGATGGCGGTCGCGTCGGATATGCCGATGTCCCAGTACGTATGGACCACCGAAGCTCTGTCGTACGGAACGCCAGTGATGCGCTTCTGCTCCCTGGCTTCATTCAGCACATCCCGATAGATCGCACCCGGCACGTCCACCACTCCCCAACGTCCCTCGAGCAGCGCCGCCCGCTCTGCCATCGGCAGCCGTTGCAGCTGAGCCTCATAGGCCCCGTCCTCGGCCAGGAACGGATTGTCACGCAGCAATGCCTGGATGAACCGCAAGCGGCGCATTACCGTGCGGCCGTCGCCAAGCGTCACTGAAATCGTCCCGGCGCTGTCCTCGCCAGAGTCCGGGATGTTCCAGCGCTCCTGGATCCACTTGGGCCCCGGGTTACACGTTGCGCGCATGTAGCATTTGAGAGTGGGATCGCTCGAACGCAGGCGGCTGGTCAAGTATTCCCAGACATACGGGCTGCCGTAATGACCCAGCTCATCGATACCGATCCACTGGAACTCGTGTCCCTGGAAGTTCTGCACGTCGATGTCGCGCTCGCAGCTGGCGAAGATGATCTTGGCGCCGGATGGCATGCGCCACTCCGACCACGGGCGGTCATAGAACTCTGCGCCAGGCACCACCCGCGGGTAGAGTGCCATCGTGCGATCGAGTAGCTTTCTGAGCTGTGGGAAAGTCTGGCGAAGGATCAGGGCCCGGTAATTCGGATTGCTAATGGCCCCTTGCTGCAGCCCCAAGGCATCGACCACCAGGGCATCGGACTTGCCACCCCCGGCAGCCCCGCCGTACAGCACCTCATCTTCAGGCGCCGACAGGAACTCGCACTGCTTGGCCGTCGGGCGCCAGTAGTCCATCAGTTGCCCTTGCTCGGGTCGCGCTTGTCATACATGCCGGTAAGCACCGCAAGGTCAGCAGCACGCCATGGGCAGATGTCAGGATACTTCCGCTCGCACTCCGCATCGCGATAGTCCGCCCCATGGCAGGCGCAGGGCTTCTGCTTCCATAACGCTCGGAAGGACTCGACGTCATTGGCCTGATTAAGTATGCGAGCAGCCTCCACGTCCGAGGCTGAAAGGCGTCGAGAATCGCTCATCGGCTACTCCGTCTTTGGGGGAACGAATAGCGTGAAGTTTATGGGCGTGCCGTCTGGATTGGAGATCTGCTGCTCAGTCGGGATGAGCCGGCTATACAGCTTGTAGAACTCGGTAAGGTTGTCGCGACCCCACTCGGTCAGTCCCTTGGCCCCCCCAAGGTTATCGAATGCCAGGGCGAATGCCTCCTTGGCGCCGCGGGTCAGCTTATTCGGCAGCCCCTTCGGCCGGCCTGGACCCGGCTTACCCTTCCCAATCTGGGCGTTTTTCGCCGTTTTCTTATCGGTCACGGGGTATCCTGCCGGGGCAAACAGTCAGGGGGACTATGCATGGACTTAGGCAGCATCACTGCCGCTTGGGGCAGCATGAAAGCGGTGGGCGAGCTCGCCAAGGGCTTCGTGAGCCTTCATTCGGCCGCTGAGGTTCAAGCGAGGGCCATTGAGCTCAATCAGAAGATCATCGATGCCCAGAACGCCATTTTTGCGGCACAGACGACGCAGACGGCATTGGTTGATCGCGTACGAGAGCTGGAAAGCCAAATCGCTCGCATGAAAGATTGGGACGCTCAGAAGCAGCGCTATCAGCTTGCCACGCCCTTTCCCGGGTGCATGGTATACGCGCTGAAGAAAACGATGAGCGATGGCGAACCACCGCATTACCTTTGTACTTCCTGCTTCCAGAAAGGTCAGCGCTCGATCCTGCAGGGTGTTGAGGGTCGGGGACACCGGAACACGAGCACGTACCACTGCCCCGTCTGCAATTCTGATGCGATCACCATTTGGTCGAACGTGATAGCGCCTCAGTATCTGGAAGACATTAAGCCAGCGGGATAATTGGCGGCGGCACATCACTGCAGGTTTATCCCGAATGCACTGCCGAACGCCTTCAGGCAGATCGTCACGCTCGAAGCCAGCCGGTAGCAGCTCCAGGCAGCGAACGATCTTGCCGACATTGGCCGAGGGGCCAGCGACCACCAGCGCCAGGTCGCCTGGCTTGCAGTTCATCGTCCAGCCCGCGGTATTACAACCGCCAGGGCTTCCTCGATGGGCGCAAATTCGTGAGCGTGCATCATCCGCCACTGCCGCCTGACGTACTCGGCGCTCACGCCGAAGTGCCGCCCGATGCGGTCAGGATGAGTCTCGAGGTGAAGCTGCACCAGGCGGGCCATAATCTTGAGGGCCTCCGGTGGCAGCGGGCTATGGCCGGGTCGCGTGATGGGCGTATCCTCGCTAGCCGTGATCTCGACATTCGCATTGAGTTTGGTGGCGCGTCCGCTGCTCTTTGTGCTGCTGTTCGGTACGGCCGCTTGGATCGGGCGTGCAATCCTTCGCCGTGTTCCAGAAGGGACCGTAAAACGCATCCTGGCGCGCCCTGTGCCGATCAGACCTCGTACCGAGGCTGAGCGCCGGAGTTGGTTTCCGCTCCTCACATGGCTCGGTATGACGGCCGTCGTGTGGGGCGGCATTGCGCTGCTCATGTACGTAAACCGGTGACTACTGCTGGTCGGGCGCCGAGAGCAATCCGCCGCCCTGTAACTGAGGCTGCAGCAGTCCGTTGAGTAACCCCGTGCGCGCATATCGGCCGATCGCTTCCTTGGCCGCCGGATGCATCGCTTGCAGTAGTCCCTGGACGGCTCGCTGCGGGGCCGTCTGGCCGGCGAGCAGTCGCAGTCCGGGACGCGTATAGGCGCCGTAGAGCGCTCCCAAGCCGCCAGCGACACCGCCCAGAGCCACCGGATGGGCTGCGATGAAAGCCGGGTGCATCGCGCCCTCAATGCCGGCAATGATGGGGCCGATCGTGCCCGCGCCGGTTGCACCTGTGTTGGGAACGGTGGTCTTGCCCACTGCGGTCGCAGCCTTGAGCAGATCCCGATTCCAGCCACCGCCGCTCGCATAGACATTCGGCGGGGTGGTCCGGGCTACTGCCGTAGACCAGTGCTGCAGCGTCGGGGTTTCTTTGTCTTTGAGGCTCTTCGCGACCTCGCGGACAGTGGCGAACTTGCCGTACTGCGCATCGATGTCATCGAGTGCGGAACTGACGTCCGGCGGCAGCTGCGATTTCATCGCCTGGGAGACCAGCTGCTGCGCGGAATCCCAGAATCCGCGCTGAGCTCGGGACGCATTGTCGACGGGCGAGACATCGCGGGAAGCATCCCGCAGCGCGCTGCGTAGCGACTGCAGGTCGGTTGCCTCCAGTCCGCCGGAACGCTTGGCCACGCCGAGCACCTCGTTCAACTGATCCTGCAGCTGCTGGCCCATGCTCGATCGCATCTGTGCGGTCAAACCCAGCGCAGGCCTCGCGGCAAGTCGCTGAAAGGCATCCGATAGGGCAACGTCCGGTCCCTGGGAATTCATGATTGCCGGGCGCATTGGGAAGCCATTGCCCTTGGTGCCGAGCGTGCTCTGATAGGCGTTGTCGTAGCCGGCCTTCAGGTCGGCAACGGCATCGTTGAAGTCCCCGGTATGCGAGACGGTCGCCCCCGGAGCGGCAGCGTCATCGACCATCAGCCGCGAGATCTGCGGCGTAAGGCTCCCGCGGACATTGGCGATCTTGCCGCCGATGATGGGAATGTGCGTAGCGGCTTGCTCGAGGCGGTTGACCACCGTGCCATCGGGATTGAGCTCACCCGGAGAGAGCTGCACACCGCGATTCAGTAGCGCCTGGGCTTCCGGCGTGCGGGTCAATCCGGTCGCAATGGAGCCGACGCCTCGAGCGGCCAGCGGCAAGACCGGAGCGAGCGCCGCACCGAGTCCGGCTCCTTCCAGACGCTGGCCCGGGTTGGCGGTGATGGCGCCTTGCACGGCCCCTTGGACCGCAGCGTTGCCCAGTGCGTTGCCGGCGATGCGGGCGCCGATGCCGCCCAACTTGGCGAGCCCCGATGTGGCCGCGCCACCGATCGGAGCGGTGATCGCCATATCGGCCAGGTCTCCCCCGACCTTGCCGGCTGTCGTGCTGAGCTCCTGCTGCGACACCGCTCGAAGTAGCGGGTCGGTTTGCATTCCGACCGTCTGCTTTGCGCCCTGGCCGAGCCGGACGGCTTCCCCGCCGGCGCCGGACAGTCCCTGCGCAAGCCAAGTGGGAATCGGGATATGCGTGTCCAGGATGTGCCCCCGCGAGTAGCCGAGCTGAAGCGTCGGGTTCGCGTCCGACTGTGATGCACCGGTTGCGGCAGCCTGGGCGTACGCGCCCGGCGAATCCGGATTGATCGGCCCCGCAGAGCTTGCGGTTGGTTGCTTCAGAGCCACCAAAAGCTGCTGATCAAGGTCCGCCGGTGCAGCTGCCGCCGTGGAAGGCGTCTGCTGGCTCATGAGCGATGCGAGATATGCGCCTGTGTCAACGCCGTCCATCAGTAGGTCCCCGTGGCGCCAGCGCCCTGCTGCAGGCCCTGGAGTAGCTGCTGCTTGACGTTGACCGGCAGCGATCGCAGCACCTGCGCGCGCATCGACTGAGGCAGATTGCGCATTACCGCGATCGCGTCATCATTCGCCATCACCGGCAACGCGGTGGCTATTTTCGTCGTGCCAATCTGGCCCGCGAAGCGGGAAGCCAGATCAGGGCCAAGCGACAAGTCCCATACCCGAGGATCAATCTTGCTGGTCCAGGTGGCAGCAGCCTGCAGGGCGCTTGCCTTGTCGGTGGCCACACCCTGAATCGCGGTGTTCTTGGCAATGGCGTAGTTGTTCGCCGCCTGCATGGACTGCACCAGGCCCGCGAAAGCCTGGGGCATCAGAGCCTTGTTCGGATTGGAGCTCATCTGCAGGTGCACGATCTGCGCGGCTTCACGAGAGCCCATTTGACGAGTCGCGGCAAACGCGATCTGGTTGGCGTATTTGTCGAGCTCCTGGTAATTCGTGAGCTCCTTTGCCGGCGGCGTGACGCCAAACATCTGGGCGAGTGCTGTGGCGCTGTTTTGCAGCCACTGGCGGGCCGGGGCGGCAGGCCCGAGCATCACATTCTTGGCAGCTGCATTCATCTGGGCCAGCGAGTAATTCGTATTCGTTGCAGCGTCGGCCTGATCCTGCAGTTGCGAGAGGTAGGTGCCGGACTCCTCGCCGGTCTTCGCCAGCTGCGACTGCTGCGCCGGGCCGAGCTGCGTGATTGGAGCCTGACCACTGGCCGCCTGCTGCGGGGTGAAGCGGCGCATGAACTGCAGGTACTGATCCATCGGCACAGCCGTCTGAGCGCCCGAGTGCGGATCGGTCAGGTTGATCGTCTTGCCAGCGGCTTCACCCGTCGCCTGTGCGGCGGCTCGCTGCTGCTCTGCGCCCGCATATCCGGGCATGAGGCTCGCCTGCCCATTCTGGGTCTGCATTCCAGTGCTCGGGCTGAAGGTCGACATGCCCAGCTGCTGCGGCGTGAGTCCTCCAAAGGTCGTCACGTTGCCGTTATAGGCGGCGGGATTGACCAGCTTGGAATCGGTCAGATATCGCATGCGAGCGGCCTGCATGGCCACGGGATCTCCCCCGGCTTGCGCCTGTTGCATGGCGTACTGATCCTGCGCCAGCTCGCTCGCCGCTTGCGCCTTGGACGTCACATAGCGAGGATCGTTCTGCATCAGCGCATCGGCCTCTTTGATCATGGCCTGACCGCGCTCGCGGTACTGCGGAATCATGGAGCCAGACAGCAGCACGCCTTGCTGATAAAGCTGCCCCGGATTGACGTTCGGGAATCCCAATTGATTGGGAGGTTGCCCAGAAGCAGCGGGAGCCGATGGCATAGCGGCAGAGCCACCTGGCGGTTGCCCAGGGGATCCGACCGTCTGGGCGGCCTGCGGTGGAAGCAGTCCTGTCGGAGCGGGCTGCTGTGGAAGCAATCCACCGCTTCCCATGGCGGCCATCATCTGCGGATCCTGCAGCGCCTGGAAATACAGCTGCTGCATCAAGTTCTGCTGCTGCAATCCCTGATTCTGAAGTTGGGCCTGCCGTGCACCCATTATCGCCTTGCCAGGATCACTGAACGGCTGCGCGGCACTGAGCATTCCCATCCCAAGCGAGAACAGCGGCGAGTTCATCCCAGCGCCCACGCCCTGATTGAACGTGTTCAAGCCGGAGGCGATGCGCTGTAGAAGCGACGGCGGCACCGTGATTGTCGGGTTGGGCGCCGCCGACGCCACCGCGTTCGGATCAATCTGCGTCATGTCACTGTCGAGAAGACCCATCAGCCCCCCTTCAGCCACGGGACCAGCGACGCGAGCGATGGCGCCTGCGTCGGAATATGAGCCATCCTCAGCTGCTGCATCCAGTGGGCCGGCTGAAACTGCGGCGATCCCTGTCCTGATTGAGAGAGAGAACCTGTCATGTTCGACAGCGCCTGATTGGCTTGGGGCGCGCCCATGCTGTACTGAGGATTGCCGGTGAGGGTCGCCATGAGAGCGTTATATGCATTGGAGTTCGGGGTCGCGGTGGGCATGCCGAGCACCTGCAGACCTGTGGAGGGATCTGTCATGGTCGGGGTGGCTAACGTGGAACCTCCGATAGTCGTGCCTCGTGAGCCGCCGCTCATTACAGGAGCCCCAAGATGCCGGTCGCCAGTCCCAGGGCACTGGACATCCCCCCGCCGATGGAACTCAACAGACTTGGGTTGTTCTGGACCGTGCTCGTGCCAGTCATATTGGACTGACCGAACGGCGCTGCGGTCTGGCCGAGGAGTCCTGAGTACCAGCTCTGCAAATTAAAGGGCGTCTGGCCGGCCTGTAGCTGCTCCTGACCCGGCGTATAGAGTCCCTGCGTGACACCGGGTGCCAGATTCGCTGCCTGTAGCTGCTGGCCCTGCGCGTTCTGGGTGGCGGCAAGATTGGTGTTATAGGCACCGCCATAAATCTGGTTCGCGAGGTTATTGAAGGCATCGGCCTGGACCGGCATCGAGGACGTGACATTACGACCATTACCCGCAAACTCGCTCGCGATCTGGTTCTGCACTCCGTTGGCAGCCTGCGTGAACGTGCCCGAGAGGTATGGGTTGCTGTTCGGGTTCATCAGCGAACCGTTGGCTTCCTGGCCGACCGTCGAATTGGGTCCCATGACGCCGTTCAGGAAACTGTCCGCCGTGCCGATGGCCTGGGGATCAACGCCGTTGATAGCCGACATGCCAGAGCCAAGCATGGAGGGACCGGCAGAGGTGGCGCCGAGGCCCGCGTTGAGCAGGTTCATCCCGTTCGTGAGATTGGCCTGATAGGAGGGTATGAGCCAGGAGGGCAGCGAGTTCTGCTGACTCTGGCTTGATTTGGTCGTTTGTGAACCACCACTCATCAGTTCATCCTCTCGCGCCGCTGGCGCAAATCTCGCTCGATAACCAAAGCAGTGACCTGGCCCGGTATACGCCCCACCATGGCTGGGAAAATGTTGATCGAAAGTGCGCAGCAGCCCTGCTGCCTGGCGAACACCTCTACTTCGTCTACCAAGGCGCTCGCTATCGATTCCGGCGCCTCCGGTCCGACGAGCAGCCACGTAGCACAAGTCTGCGTCGTACCTGTAAAAAGAGCGGCCATTGCGACAAAGATGTTTCCCAACAAATCGCGAACTGCGAATAACCGCAGGGTTCCATTCGTCAGCGGTGCGCGCAGTTCATCGGCTGGCAGCAACTGCGTCCAGGGCGACAGGGAATGAAAGAGTCCTTCAAGAGCTGCCCAGTTCTCAGCGATGTTCGTGGGGTGGACCAACACCGCCACTCCAGGAGGTGGCAGCTGCTCGGCGACGTTTGTCGGCACTTGGGTCACGCCGCGCATTCCTCGCCGCGGCAGAGCTGCTCAAGCGCGTCTCGAGGCACCAGGCGCCGCTTGCCGATCTTGACCGTGCGCAGGTGCCCGGCGTCGATCAGTTCATAAAGCTTGCGCCTAGATAACGACGAGGACTGCGAGGCCTCGGCGACCGAAAAGGCGAAACGCGGTACCGGCTCAATGCATGCTTTCATAGTTCACAACATGCGATAAGGCGCGCCGCGTCGCAATTACTACGGTGGCATCACGCGCGTGATGCCGCGGTTATTGACCTGCGTGAGCCTATCCGCCCATCTGCAATTGCCTGGCTCGTAATTGCCGTCGTTGTCGATGCGATCGATCGATGTTCCTGGCGGTCGCTCTCCCATGTCGGCGAGAAACGCCTCGAAGCTATTGAGCCATCGCTGGCAGACGGTGATCCCGCGTCCTCCGTAACGAGGCCATGAAATAAGATCAGGGTTGGTGCATCGCCTAATCATGGCGCTCCAGCTGATGTAAGTAGGTGTCCCATGCATGCCACGAGGGAGTCTGTTGCGAATTAACGCGCGCTTACTGCCGCGAATCATCGCCATGTGCACGCGAATCGCTCGCAGTGAGAGCGTTGGGTATCCGAGCGCTGCCAGATCGAGCGCGCGAAGCACGTGCTTGGCGGTAATGCGTCGATGTTGTGTCGAGCCGCCCATGACAGCCCCGATGGCCGCATGCAGACCGGCGGCCTTCGCCTTTTTCGCAGCGTTGTGGCGTTGCAGGGCGTCCATTGCATCCTCTGCCCGCAGCCGGAAGCGTTCGAGTGCAGCGAGCCTGCGCTCGTGATCCTGGAGCAGCATCGCTTCAGCAGCCGAAAGGCCCATGACTTCCAATGAAAACTCCGACGACCCGCAGCAGTGCCGTCGGGATTTCTTGCCGCCGCCGGGTATCGAGCGTGTGAACGGCGATCGATCGGCCCCGGCGCTCGATGAAGCGACGCAGCAGAACGCTGCCGTCCTTGAGCGTGATCCGGATCCGGGTGCCGCGCGCGAACGTGGTATGCGGGCAGCCAGTCATGGTCAGGCGCTCAAGTGCGTGACAAAGCGATCCAGCCAGCCATCGATCAGCTGCACATGCTTGCGCAGCTCCACGGCATCTGTGGCGGGAATGGCCTTCGCGATCGAATGCGCGTCGTGCGTCTTGCAGAATTCCGCGAATGCCCACAGCGCGCTCTGCGTTTCGTCGGCTTCGGCAGGGTCGGCCGGCGGCGGTTCCGGTTCTGGCGGTCGGATCGCCGTGCCGCGCATGGCGAGTTCCGTGATCGTCGGCGGCCGTTCACTGTGGATAGCCGCGACAAATTCGGTTTCCGGCACGTTGGCGAGTCGAAGCGCCGTCTTACGCTGACGTTCGGATAGGCCGGCTTCATTCGCTGCTTGGGTGCGAGTCACCGGAGGGACGGCACCGTCCCGCCGGTGCTGGCGCAGGTTCACGCCATCCGCATCGCCACGAGGTATCTGCTTCAGCAGCTCCCCCATACGGCGGGTCGCGCGCTGCTGGATGCGCAGCGCCATGAGCCGCATGGTGTCGTCCCTGGCCTGGCGCGCATAGCTGGCCAGCGCCGCGGACTTGTCCGCCCAGCTCTTGCATTCGTCGATGCGGTCGCACTGGGCAATCGCTCTCTGTGCGCTCTCGTAGGTGTCCGGCAGCCGGGCATCGGTGCCGGTCGGCAGTGCGGGTAAGGTCTCAGTCATGGGATGCTCCTGCGCCGCCGTTGCGGCTCAATAGTGCGTCGTTGAAGTCTTTTGCCGGCGATGCCGGTACCCGCAGCTCGAAGCGAACGCGCCCCTGTAGCCGCTCCATGAGCCGGCCGGCCGCAAGCAGCCCTGCCTCATCGCGATCCGCATAGATGCGAAGGGTCTGAACGGCTGATGGTGGCTCGAACTTGGCGAGCAGCGATGTAGTGAGCGCCGACCAGACCGGAACGTTGTCCAGCGCCGCGGCAGACAGCGCCGTTTCGATGCCCTCGGCGACGCCGAGCACCTCGGCCGGCTGCATTAGCCGAACGGCGCAGCCCTCGCGACCCTCGACGCCGGATAGCAACTTGCGTGGCGCATCGGCCTGGAGCTTCTTGCCGCCCTCGAGGTAGGTCACATGCACCGTGGCGAGCTCTCCGGCAGCGTCACGCACCTCGGCAATCAGTGCCGGATAGCGGCCGATCAGATTACCTTCCTGCCAATACTCAGCACCCGGATGCGCGCGTAGCTGGCAGGCATCTGGAAGCGGCCACAGTCCGCGACTGCTCAGGTACTCGATCGCGTTAGGGCAATCCGCCACAGCACACGCTCCGCGGGCGAGAGAGCGGACACGAGCCGGCGGCACTGCTGGGGTAGGCTCTGATGCGATCGCCGCTCTGGCGACACGAGGCGCAGCGCTGGGCGCGGTATCGGCGGATAACCCCGATGCGGCGAGCACATTCCGGCGCGCCTCAGCGAAATTCCATCCGTGTACCCGCTCGAGCAGTGCGAATCCATCGCCCGCCCCGCACCGACGACAGTAGAAATCTCCGCGCCCTTTGCGGTTGTCGAATACATAGCGATCGTGACCACCGCAGGCAGGACACGGGCCGGCCTTCTTCCGGCGCAGGTATTCCTCGGCGATGCCGCACCGGGCGAGCACCGACGGCCATGCGTTGCCGATGCGAGCGTGGATGTCGGCGGCGCGAATCATGCAGCCCTCGCATTGCGCTTGGCGAACCTGATGCGGCGGTATTGCAGGTAACCAGCTGTCTCGAAGCTCGGCGCCATCGGGGCAAGCGCTGCGTATGAACTGGGCGGCCAGTCCGCACGCAGCTTGAATTTCTCCTTGGTGGCAAACCAGCACGCAGCTTGTGCCTTCCTGGGCTCCGTGCGCCAGATATCCGGCTTTCGGTGCGCGTAATCCCCAAGCGCTTCGCTGTAGAAGCGCTGGACACTCGGGGAAAAGGCCGTGACGTGGGCGTCGTCCTCGGCTAGCTCAGCCAGCTCCGCCGACTCAACGGTCACTGCCTTCGCCCTCGGTGCCGGCGCCCAACCGCAATGCCGGCATCCCGGGCCATCCTCAGAGACGAGCCAGATGTGCTGGCATTCTGGGCAAGTCCGTGGCTGCTCGATTGCCTGCCGGCGAGCGCGTGCCTCGGCTACCCGGTTGACGTTGCGCTTCTCGTCGAGCGACCACGCAAAATCCGCGGTCGGCAGACCAAGTGTCTCAACCACTCGGCCGTGATCGATCAGCGTGCAATGCTCCTTGCAATCGGCAGATCGAAGCCCGCGACCAGCCATCTGCAGGTACATGGCCAGACTGCGGGTCGGCCGTGCTAGGACGATGCATTCCACCAAGGGAACGTCGATGCCGTAGCTGAGCAGGAAGCAGTTGACCAGCACCAGCGTTTGCCCGCTCTCGAGCCGCGCGATCGCCGCCTCCCGGCTATCGTCGCTGTCCTGATCCGTCAGCAACTCCGCGGCCACTCCGGCGCGCGTAAATTCTTCAACCAGTGAAGCACCGTGGGCTTTGTTGACCGCGAACACCAGAGTGCGCTTGCCGGCTCCGATCCGCAGCCAGTTGGACACTACGTCGCCGACCAGCTTCGGACGGCGGAGCAGATCGGCCAGAGCGCCGCTGGCGTAGTCGTTGGCGGCATCCTTTGGCAATGCTTTCAGTTCGGCGGCGCTAATGACCGGCGTGTTGAAGATCCGCGGCTTGACCAACCGCCCTTCAGCAATCAGCTCGAGCACCGTTGGTCCGAGAATGAGGCAATCGAAGGCTGCCGACAGGGAACGCCCTGACTTTCGCGCAGGCGTTGCGGTAAATCCAAGCCAAAGCGCCTCGGGGTAATGATTCAAGATCGCCAGGCGGGACTCGGCCGTCGCCAGGTGCGCCTCATCGAAAATGACGACGTCAGCCGGGGGCAGGGGGCGGCGCTGGTCGGCTATGCATCGACGATGCAGCGTATCGGCCGACGCAACTTGCACTGTCAGGTTCGCGTTGACCATGCCCGGAAGGCTCGCGGCGATCACGCCGTGCGGCAGGTTGAACTGAATTAGGCGCTCACTGATCTGGCGCACGAGGCGCGTACGGGTCGCAAGGATCAGTATCCGGAGGCCTGCGACGACGGCAGCAGCGGTGATTGCCGCAATGATGTGCGTCTTGCCGAAGCCAGTCGGCCCATGCAGCAGCACTCTGCGGTAGTGGGCATACAGTGCCCTCGCGAGCTGGACAAGATGCTGGCGCTGGAGCCTGTCCAGCACATCGCAGCTCGGCGGCAGCAAATCCAAGAAGCTTTCGATGGAGAGAGTCGGCTGCCCAGAGGAATTGTTAGCCCCTGATGCTGAAGCTCCTGCTACAGGTATATCTCCCCCCTCGTAAGCAATTCCACTCCACTCCAACGCGCGTGTCATCGATTTGCCATTGGGGTCGCTAATGGGGTTGCCATTGGGGTCGCCATTGTGAAAGTCATTCATGGCGTCCCTCCTGAGCAGGAAATTGGACGACGTTGCCGGCTCTTTTCCATCGCATAGCGGCGCCCTTGCGTCCGCTTTCGGCTTGATGCCGGCGGTACTCGAGATAGTTGCGGCGGTGGGCCTGCATGCGGGCGTTCAGCAAGCCCTTTCTGGTGTGCTTGAACTTCTTGCTGAGAACCGGCCAGATGCCAGTCATTTCGGACTGATCAAGCCCTGCGATGCCAGCGAGCCTGGCCAAGTCATTCGGGAGTACCCCGAGCTCCCACTGCGCGAACAGCAGCATCATGTAGGCGCCGCGCTCGAGCAGAGTCCAGCCGGCGGTGCTGCGAAGGAAATCGCCGTGGAACCAGGGAACGTAAGGCGACGAGCTGTCACAGCCGTGCCTCGGTGATCGGTCGTATCAGGTCGGCGAGCAGCCGCAAATAACGAAGCTGTGCGCCAGAGGTTCTGGCGGCCTGGAAATCAGCTTGCGCGGCCAGAATCTGCGCGCGGCGATCGGCCGTGAGCCGATGAGTAGCGTGCTGCCATCGAGAGCGTTGCGCGGGACGCAGCGGGAAGTCTAGGATCGCCATGTTGATGCCTTTCTGCGTGGGAGCAGATCTGACGCCGCACGGTGGTAGCCGCTGCGGCGTCTCTGTTTTGGGGACGCTTAGGCCGCGATCTGGACCGGCAGCCTGGAGCGGCGCGCTATCTCGCTGCCGGGAACAAAGCGCCGCTTGCCTTCCTTGATCGTGGCGATGCGGCCCTGCTTGATGTCATCGAACAGCGTCTTTCGTGAGCTGCGCAGATAGGCAATGGCTTCCTCGATCGAATAGCGCTGGCGCTCATCGAGGGGAGCAAGGGCAGGACGGACTTTCATACCGACTCCAGTGATTACGGGTCGGTCTCTAGGGTATAGCCCGATTTCCGGGCTAAGACGCGATAACTAGCCGGGCAGCATTTTTATTTGGCTAGAGATAGTCCGGCGACGGCCTTATGTCGGCGCTGCAGGCGTCTCCAGCAGAGTGCGCAAGTCCGAATAGCTGTAGACCTTCAGGACGAGGGCACGCTGGCACATCTGCTCGAGCCGCTCGGCGCTAAAGTTCTCGGCCAGACACAGGATGCGGGCGGCGCTGCGCAAGGCTTCTTCTCGGCGCTTGTGTTTGGGCCGACGGATCTGAGCCCGGATCATCTTCGTGGTTGCCGGACCGATACCGCGGGCGATTCTGAGGATGTCTTTGATCGCCAGTCTTTCGGCGTAGGGCGCAATCGCCTCGCGCTGGGCTCGGATTGTCGTCAGATCGTGGTCTGTCACGATGAAGTCGCATCCTGCAGCGGCGAGCACGGCATTTGCGGTCTTCTGAAAACCCCGCGCCTGGAGATCGTCACCGCGCGCCGTCATATAGGCATCGAACAGATCCGTCATGAGGGTGTGCCTGTGCGGATCGGCTGGACGATGAGCTGCTCGGCCAAGCACCTCAATGCTGCTTTCATCGTCCGTAAGGGGTAGCCACGCGACATACAGCTCGACGGCCTTCAGAGCATCCCGCATGAACTGCTTTTGCGCTTCTGGAGACACCGAGGCCGGGAAGGTAGCGCGAATGTTTCCACTTCTCTCGCCTACCTTGCGCACCGCATTGCGGCTGCCCTTCACAGCATCGTCACCGCGGCCAGCCGCTGGCGTGCCGTATCGCCCACTAAGTGGCCATAGTGTTTGTCGATCATCGCCAGTGAGGTGCCGACCATCCGCGCCACCTCGAGCGTGGTCATGCCGTCGGTGATCGCCTGGCTGATGAAGGAGTGCCGCAGCGTGTAGAGGCACGTCCCGCGGGGGAGCTTCGCCTTATCGGCAGTCTCGCGTACGAGCTCATCCCAGTCGGAATGAGCCCAGGGCTTGCCGTCGTTACGCGTCAAAAGAGGTGCAGCAGGCAGCTTGCCCCTCGCGAGCCGCTTGAACAGGTCCATGGCCGCCGGCGATAGCTGCACGTTCCGCGGCCCTGTCTTGCCGGCAAAGGCGAGTGTACCCAGCCGGGAATCGAAGTCAGAGCGCTTCAGCGCGGTCAACTCCCCTGCCCTGGCCCCGGTCAGGGCGGCAGCCTCGAGCAAATCGCGTAAGCCGCCATTGGCCGCGTCGATGAGCTTGCGACGCTGCTTTAGGTCCAGAAACAGCGTGCGGCGCTTGCTGGCGTTCGGGAAGTTCTTAACATCCATCCATTCCCGGGCTGACCGAGAATCCACGCGCCGGTGCGCCACGGACAGATTCAGCGCAGCACGCAGAGAGGTCAGCGTGCGGTTGGATGAGCCTTTGGACAGCGGCAGCTCATCGCGCCATTCCTTGATGCGTGGCGTCTTGAGCTTGTCGAGCTTGAGAGCGCCGATCGGCTTGCCATAGATGGTGCGGTTGAACCGCCCCTCGGCATCGTCGGCGCTCTTGTCTCCCTTACGGGTGCGCAGATCTTTGACGTACTCGCGGCAGGCCTGCTCGACTGTGATGACGTCGGAATCCACGCCGGCATCGCGGCTGCTGAACCACTCCGTGGCAGCTTGCTTGGCTTTCTCGTAGTCGAAGTCGCGCGACACCCGGCCCAGTGCCTTGTACTCGTACTTGGACCCGCTGCCCTCGGGACGCATGCGAGCGATCCAGGAGGCGTTATCGGCGGCGATCTTCCGGTATCCGAGGCAGCGGCCCCTAGCCAGCGGAACCCCCCAGTAGGGCTCATTAACACGCGGCGGAAGCGAGTCGCGAACCTTAGTTTTGTGGATGTCGTAGGCCATCACACCACTGTATGGAACTATTATGGAACACCGACCTGGTACGGTGGGTGACTGAGCGTTACCGGAATCCCCTGCCGCGCCGAGGTTTATAGACTATCAGAAACCCCCGGAAACTGACATCCTGCCTTCACACGGCAGGGGTCACTGGTTCGATCCCAGTACCGCCCACCACTCAGAATCATCGGCGGAACAAGGATCTAGGAAGTTTCCTGGATCGCTGTTGTTTTCTGAATGGTCGCTCTCGAGCCCTTTTGGGACAGTTCTGGGACAGTACCGGTGCCGCGCCGCGTGGCTGGTGTCGTCGGTGTTTGCCGGCCCCGAATGGATGACTGAATTGGGTCGCGTTGACGGGCGAGACTGTGAATCCGGTGGGCGGCCATACCTGGACGCAGCACTTGATCTAAGTAAGGGCTTTCCTTACAGTAAGGAAACTCCTTACCAGGCATGAAACATGATCACGAGCAAATTGACCAGCAAAGCACAGACGACAATTCCCCAGCCCGTGCGCGCGGCCTTGCATCTCAAGGAAGGCGACGAGTTGGTTTACCAGCTGGAGAAGGGTCGCGTCATTCTAATGAAGGCGCGGCAGCAAGAACCAAGCGACGATCCTTTCCGTACCTTTAGCGAGTGGGATTCCGAGGCGGACAGGAAGGCATATGCCGACCTATAGGCAAGGAGACGTGGTGAAGGTGCCCTTTCCGTATTCCGATAGGGCTACACGTCAATTCCGGCCAGCGTTTGTCGTCTCGACTGGCGAAATTGACGACTCTCATGGACTGCTTTGGGTACTGATGATCACGAGCGCTGAGAACCGAGGCTGGCCTGGTGACGTTGCCGTGAGCAATCTGCGATCTGCAGGGCTCCCAGCCCCTTCTGTTATCCGGACCGCGAAGATTGCAACGATCGAGGCATCCGATGCAGCTGGTCTCGGCAGAGTATCCACGGCAACCTTGCAGCGCGTCATCACCAGAATCGCTGCTGAGCTTGGCCTGGAATGACAGCGCTAGACCGCGATCGCGCTCATCAGCTCGGCGTCATTGTTCCGCGGCGTGTTGACGCGGGGGCTCACCGCGTGCGCCACCATGGTCTCGGCCGGATATTGCGCCAGCGCGCGGCGCGCCTCGTCCGCTGATCCGCTCAACCACGCTTCGATCTGATCGGCCGCCAGGATCGCCGGCATGCGCTGCTTCGCGTTGTGGATCTCGGCCATCAGAGCGTTGGGCGGCATCGTGATGACCGTGCAGCTGAGCGTCTCAGTGCCTTCCGCCGTCATCGATCTGTCCCAGAGGCCTGCGAACCCGAACGCCGGCTGATCCGCGCAGGTGATGTAGTACGGTCGCTTGCTGCCATCGGCCAGCACGTGCCATTCGTAAAAGCCGCTGGCAGGTAGCACACATCGCTGCCCGCGCTGCCATGGCCCTCTCCAGCAGGCACCATCCTCGATGCGCTCAATCGTGGCGTTGATGGTGCTGTACTTGGGCGCGATGCCCTTGGCGAAGAATGGCACCAGGCCCCAGCGCATGTGTAGGCCTTGTCGCGCGCCCTCGAACCAGCGCACCACCGGCACGCGCTGGCTCGGCGCTACGTTGTAGCAGCGCTCATACTCCAGCCAGTGAACCATGAGGTTGCGTTCCGCTTCGGCGACCTCGGGCGTGACGTATCGACCGCACATCCGACGATTGTAACGGCCCTGTCAATAGTCGCGCTTGCCTGCGCCAGATCTAATCGGCCAGGATCGGGTCAGGCAGAATTGGCCCGGTGATGGAAAGCCGGGCCTTCAGATTTTTGAAATTGGAACACAGGGCAGCGAGCTTTTCGTAGGTCTCGGCGATCTCTTGAAGCTGCTCTCGCACCTCGGCTGAGTTCGTAGCCAACGACATCAGGCGCAATCGTTCGGCCACATTCAGGTACGTCAGCAGCGAGGAGGATGAAAGCTCCCCGTCCAGCAAAGAACAAACTCCCGTGCGCTCGGCCATGACGTGCATACCCTCCAAAAATCAGGCCCTGGTCCGCCTGCACAGGATTGTGAATTGCGCCCACGTTGCTGTGGCGCCTTTACACCATAAAGCGCAAGGGGTGGCGCTAGCCGGCGACACCAGGGGACAACGGGCTATGTTGCCTCCGCGGATGCGGCCAATGTTGGATGTCGTCCAGCGTAGCCGCAATAATAGAACTCCAGCCGCAGCTGCTGGCTGAAGGGCATCAAGCGCTCCCAGGGAACGCTCCAGTCGAGCTCGGGCATTGTTTGCGACGCAAGCTCAAGCGCCACGGCGCGTCTTTGGCTTATGGTCAGGCTGTCCCACCAGCGCTGGCTCCTGCCCCACCTCTCGGCAATCTCCTCGCTGTCCATAAGGATCCCCAGTGATAAAAAACAGCCCGGTTTGGTAGTTGGTCCTCGCCGGGCTCAGGGTTTGTCACCAGTCGTCTTCGCGAAAGGACTGTGCCGCTTCTACTCGCTATAGACTGAGAAGAGATTCACATGCCGCAGGCCCAAATCTGCCGGCTTTCAGGTCGGACACGTCTTACAGTCGCGTCGGAATTGTCCCGCGACGTCGACGTCGCAATCGCGATTGGCGGGTGCGTCGGTGAGCACATGAGGCAAATTCAGGCGCGCCTGACCGATCGTGATATAGTATGTCAGCTGTCTCACTCTGCTTCTGCTGCGCACCACGGGCAGAAACGGTGTCTCGGCCAATTCCAACGGCTGCCCGGAGAAAGTGAGATGGAACGCGCCCCGCGGGATTTTTCTGCCTTACAATCTGTTCCAGGGGAAGGCATCGAGGAGCGCCGCAGACGGATGGCCCTCTTGCAGGCCGAAGCCGTCGAGCAACGCCAGCGGGAGCTGGCCGAGCAATCCTCGCCACTCAACAGCGCCTCCATCCGCATCAAGGCCTGGGAACGGTTGCATCAGGTGGACTTGCCGAGCAATCCCGCCCATCGGCTGGTCACCATCATCGCTGCCAATACCGGCCTGAGCATCGATGAGGTGCGCGACGAGCAATCCTTGCGCGCCGCGCCATCCAAGTGAAGGCATTGGCAGGCAAGCGGCCTTCGGTATCGCGGCGAGAGGACATGCTGCGAGTTCGCTCGCGAGCCGCGGCCATACGCAGCGTCTTTCCGCAGGTCAGCCAGTTGCGTATCGAGCTCACCTTCAGCGATTCGCGTGCCCGTATCCCTTCCCCCCAGGCGCACACTCTCTACCCCGGGGCGCCGGCGTTCTTTCGCTTCGCATGTCCGTGCGCCAACTGCGATGGCTATTTTGATTTATCGGCTGCGGTTGCGTCACAGGTAGGCGGCTCACCGAGGGCGCGCCCCGAGCTCCTGGGGACCATGCGTTGCGACGGTAACCCATCGAATGGCTCGGGCGGTGTCGCCTGCTCGATGGAGCTGCGCTATCGAATCATCGTCTTTAGGGTTGACGCTGCGTAGCGCAGCCGGCTCAGGGTTGCGATCGAACTTCAGCCCATTGTTGCCCAGGATCAGGAGCACGTTTGAAGAGAAACTATCGTCAGGCGAAGAAGCAGAAAGAAGCGGCGCGCAAGGCGCGACAGGCCGAGAAACAGCAGCGACGACAGCTGCGCGCCGCTGACGCGGATAATCCCGCGCCGCTTACGGTTGAGGATCCCGCGCTAACGACGCATGAGGATGCCCCCCCCGAGTCGGCATAATTCTCTGGCCATCTGGCTCGACGCCAAGGCTACGCCGCCTTCGATGCCGAGAGCTCCCCGAGCAGCCGGGTGCGTTCTTCGCGGTGCACCGATTGGGATTGTTCATGCACCCGCAGTTCCTGCCGTGTCTTGACCGCTACATCGCCGGAGCGCTCCAGACGCGTCACGTCTTGCCACAAGCGTGCAACCTCGCGTTCACCGGCACCTATTTTCCGTTCGGCCTGCGCCAGATGTTCCAGAATTTGCTCTCGATCCATGTCCGGCCTCGCTGCATTGAGTGACAGGCGACGCTAACACGATCAGGAGGCAGGCGATGCCCTTTGGGGCTGGCGAGTGTCCTACAGACCTTTCTGACACTGAGAGCTGAGGACAGCCATTGGCAGGCCGAACGAGGACCACGCGTGATGTGCTGACGCGCCGTACGGTTGAGGCCGTCGTCGTGTTCGTCGCCTCGCTCGCCCTCGCCGAGGCGGCCGAGCATTTTCCGCGCCATCTGTCCCTCACGGGCCGCGCGCTGGCCGTATTCATTTGGGTTCTGGCCGCCGTATGGGTGTACGGAACCCCCTGTGCGGCCTGCGGGAAGGCGTTGCGTTGGGAAGCGTTCCGCTGGGCCTTCTCCGCCCGCTACGCACAGCGCTGCGCCAGGTGTCCTCGTTGCGGCGTGAGCATCGACCAGTGAGGCAGCGCATGCGTCGGTGCTAGGATCGCGCACGCCACGGTCTCAGCGTGAATCCCATGACCACAAAAAATCGCTTCACCCGACTCAGCCGGCGCGAATTCCTGCATCGATCCACCCTGGCGGCTGTTGCGGCCGGTACCCCCGCAATCGTGCGCGCGGTGCAGACCGCAAGTCCGGCGCCGCGCGACTTGACCGCGCTCACCATGACGCAGGCGGTGATGGCTCTGCGCAACGGCGATATCAGCGCAGAGGCCTACGCCGAGGCCCTGCTGGCGCGAGCCCAAAGCCTCGAGGTGCTCCATGCGTTCGCGACACTGCATCCGGATGAGGTGAGACGGGCTGCGCGGCAGGCGGACCGGCAGCGCGCGCAGGGACGCGCGCTCGGCCTGCTGCACGGCCTGCCCATTCCGGTGAAGGACAGCATCGACACCAAGTTGCTGCCCACGACGAGCGGCACCCCCGCCCTGGCGCATTTCCGCCCCAGGACGGATGCTGCAATTCTGCTTCCCTTGCTCGCCCAGGGCGCGATCGTCATGGGCAAGACCAATCTGCAGGAACTCTCCAGCGGCTGGACGAGTGACAATCCCCTCTTCGGCGCCGTCCTCAACCCCTACGATCGCACGCGCACGCCCGGCGGCAGCAGTGGCGGCTCGGCCGTGGCGGTTGCGACGCGCATGGCGCCTCTGGCAATCGGCGAGGACACGTACGGCTCGATCCGCGTGCCGGCGAGCTTCTGTGGTCTTGTGGGCCTGCGGCCGACTTTCGGGCGATACCCGGACGACGGGGTCATGCCGCTGAGTCACAACCGGTTCGATCAGCTCGGGCCGCTCGCGAGGTCCGTGGCCGATATCATCCTCTTCGACACGGTATTGACCGCAGACCCCTCCCCCGTCCGTCCTTTGCCGCTCCAGGGCGTGCGCATAGGCACCGTGGAATTTCTCATGCAGGGCATCGACCCTGAGTGCGGACGCATCGTGCAGACGGCGCTCGACAAGCTGCGCGAGGCAGGCGCTGAGCTCGTGCCCACGCAGCTGCCGCCCTCATTGCGGACGGCCTCGCAGGTGGAGAGCGCGCTGCTTCGCTATGAGATGCTTGCTGGCATCGCGCGCTTTCTGGCGGCACAGGGCAGCGATGTGTCGGTGGACGAGGTGCTCGCCCAGGCTGGCCCGAGCCTGAAGGGCATCCTGGCCGCAGGCCACGCTCCTGGCACTCCGGAGCATTATCGCCAACTGCAGCAGCAGCAACAGCAGATCAAAGCCGACGCGAGCGCGTTGTTCCGTGCCAACCGTATCGATGTGCTCGCCTTTGCGCCCTCCCTGACACCCGCGCCGCCACTGGTGGGCCCGGGCAAGCCCGCGACCAACGCCCGGCCGGTGAATGCGGGCTCTGCCATCGGCCGGCAAGTCGCCATCGGCAGCTGTGCGAGCCTGTCTTGCCTGGTGCTGCCGGCGGGCATGACGGCGGCTGGCCTGCCCGTCGGACTCGAATTCGATGCGCCGTCCGGTACCGACCGCCGCCTGCTGGCGCTCGGCCTGTCCCTGGAGGCCACGCTCGGCCCGATCCCGCCTCCACCGCACGTGGGATAGAACCTACGTTGAGGCGGATGCCGCCTCCGCAGCGTGCTCGCAGCGCGCTGGGTATATTGGCTGGATGAATCGCAACGCTGACGTCGACGAACCCGGGATCGGCCAGCACGAGGAGCGCTTTCGGCTCATCATCGAGAGCGTACGGGATTACGCCATCTGCATGCTCGATCCGACCGGGCGTGTGCTGACCTGGAACCCGGGTGCCGAGCGATTCCATGGCTACCACGCCGGGGAGATCATCGGACAGAACTTTGCAAAGTTCTATCCTGCCCAGGCCCGCGAACGTGGCCTGCCCGCGCATGAATTGACGCTCGCGGCGCAGGACGGCGTGTTCGAGGATGAGGGTTGGCGCGTCAGGAAGGACGGCACTCTTTTTTGGGCGAACGCGGTCCTCACTGCCGTGCGCAATGCCGAAGGGGAGCTGGTCGGCTTCGCCAAGGTCGTGCGCGACATGACGCAACGGCACATCCACGAGGAGGATGTACGCCGCAGCGAGGAGCGCTTCCGCCTGCTGGTGGAGGGCGTGAGCGAATACGCCATCTTCATGCTGGATCCCAACGGTCTGGTGGCCACCTGGAATGTCGGCGCCGAGCGCATCAAGGGCTACAGCGCGAGCGACATCCTGGGCAAGCACTTCTCCATTTTTTATCCCGAAGAGGTGCGCGAGAGCGGCTGGCCCGCGCACGAGCTGCAGGAGGCCGCGGACAAGGGCAGCTTCGTCGACAACGGCTGGCGCGTGCGCAAGGACGGTACGCGGTTTTGGGCCAACGTCACGATCACCGCGCTGCGCGATCGCACCGGGCGCCTGATCGGCTACGCCAAGCTCACGCGCGATATGACCGAGAAGCGGCGCGTGGAGGCGATGGAGCTGGAGAACCGCGACCGCGAGGAGATGCTGGAGGCCGAGCGTAGCGCGCGCATGGCCGCGCAGCGCGCCACGCGCCTGAAGGACGAATTCCTCGCCACGCTCTCGCACGAGTTGCGCACGCCGCTCAGCGCCATTCTGGGCTGGACGCAGTTGTTGCTGCGCGCGGGTGTTGCCAGGCGGCCCGAAGAGCAGAGAAAAGCCATCGAAGTCATCGACCGTAATGCGCGCGCCCAGGTGCAGCTGATCGACGATCTGCTCGACCTCAGCCGCATCATGACGGGCAAGCTGCGGCTCGACATGCATCCGGTCTCCTTTGCGAGCGTCATCGAGGCGGCGGTGGACTCCGCCATGCCTACCGCGCAGGCCAAAGGCATACGGCTCAGGGCGATGCTCGGCGCGAGCCAGGACATCGTCAGTGCCGACAGCACGCGCCTGCAGCAGGTGGTGTGGAATCTGCTCAGCAACGCCATCAAGTTCACGCCCAAGGGCGGCCAGGTGCAGGTGCTGCTGCAACGGGTCAACTCGCATATCGAGCTCAGTGTCAGCGACACCGGCATCGGCATCCCCCCCAACTTCATTCCGCAGGTATTCGAGCGCTTCTCGCAACGCGACAGCTCGGCGGCGAGGAACTTCGGCGGTCTGGGGCTCGGTCTGGCGATCTGCAAGCAGCTGGTGGAGGCGCACGGCGGCTCGATTACCGCGGCGAGTCAGGGCGAGGGCCTGGGGTCCACATTCTGCGTCCGCCTGCCGTTATCGATCGTGCGCGTGGAACAGCATGCTGGCCCACGCGCCCATCCGACCGCAGAAACCCACCCGACCGAGCCACTGGCGCTGCCGCGCCTCGAGGGCGTGGTGGCCTTCATCGTCGATGACGAGGCCGATGCGCGCGATCTGCTGCGCACAGTCCTGCAGGAGCAGGGCGCCACTGTGAAGAGTTTCGGCGCCGCGCAAGAGGCGCTGGCCGAGCTCAAGTCCACCAGGCCGACGGTGCTGATCTGCGACGTGGGCATGCCACAAATGGACGGCTATCAGTTGATCCGCACGCTGCGCGCGCAGGAACCGCCCGGCCAGCGCATTCCGGCGCTCGCCTTGACCGCCTTTGCGCGCGCAGAGGACAGAAAGCGCTCGCTGGTGGCCGGTTATCAGGCCCACCTGGCCAAACCCTTCGACGTCGGTGAATTGATCCTGCTCATTGCGGATCTGGCTGGCCGATAGCCGCATCGCCGCGACCTGCGGCGGCGTCGCGGCCTCAAGGCAGGCCCGCGGCGAGGCCCCGTTGCCGCTGAGCTTGTCAGTTCGCATCGCATATCGTTGTAAGCTACGAACCATCGTTTTGCGGTGCAGCGGCTGCACCCCGTCGCTGCGCGCGCAGGGTCGAGGGAACTCAACCAGTTAATCGTTCGTCATATCCCCATACGGTGTACCGCCGCGGTGACGTGGAAATTTGGGGTGGCGGGCACCTTGGTGGTAAAAATATGTCCATTCCTAGGGAAGTGGTCTGGAGCGCCGGCAGGCGCGTTACCCATTGGGGGACAACCGTGAGTAAGCAGACAATCCAGGTGATCTCGTCCGGCAAGCGTGCCCTCGGACCCGTGCTCTCGGGTCTGGCGGTGGCCTCTTGCTGCCTCTCCCTCGCGCTGCTCAGTGGCTGCGACAGTGCAGCCGCCTCGAGCAACGCGAAGGCAGCCGGCGCGTCGAAAGCACCCAGCCCTTCGGAGGTGGCCGCGCGGCTGGCCAAGGAGACCGCAGGGCTGAAGCCCATCACCGGGCCGATCGATTTCAATGAGCAGATCCGTCCGATCATGTCCTCGGGCTGCTTCGCCTGCCACGGACCCGACGCCAATATGCGCAAGGCCGGGCTGCGGCTGGATTACGCTTCTCCCGCCGAGGCGCCCCTGCCGGACAACCCCCACGGCCATGCGATCGTCCCGGGTCACCCCGAGCAGAGCGAGATCATTCGCCGCATCACCTCGAGCGATCCCAAGGTGCGCATGCCGCACGATGCGCCGGCGCTCAAGCCCGCGCAGATCCAGCTGATC
>Ga0134126_10001139_pt1 | contig 33692 bp, 27 predicted proteins | sample KB31752_FD_96881 | JGI IMG/M metagenome (GOLD analysis project Ga0134126, IMG submission 96881) | Terrestrial soil microbial communities with excess Nitrogen fertilizer from Kellogg Biological Station, Michigan, USA - KB3-175-2 | ecosystem: Environmental > Terrestrial > Soil > Unclassified ...
ACAGGCCGTAGCGCGTCTGGCCGGGCCTGCGACAGGCACGAGCAAATGGCCGGCTATACTGCAAGGCCCGCGGCGCCCGTTGCGCCGTCCTGCCCGCAGGCCCGCCATGCTGCTGATGATCGAAAAATAGCATCGACATCCAGTGTAGTCCGTGGACGTCTGTTGAAGACACATAAGTCACTTAAAAACAATGACTTTATGTCCGCCCTTGTCCAAGATGGTTCATGGCAAGTCGGCGAAATTGCGGGTATCGTTGCGGGTACCGAGAAGCTGATACCCGCACATGCCACTGACTGACGCCAAGGTACGTACCGCTAAGCCCGAAGCCGCGCCTATCAAGATGGCTGATGGTGGAGGGCTCTACCTAGAAGTGCGCGTGACCGGGGCGAAGCTGTGGCGCTACCGGTACCGCATAGCGGGAAAGGAGAATGTCTTTGCCATCGGCGAGTATCCCGTGGTCTCACTGGCGGAAGCCCGCGCAGAGCATGCTAAGGCTCGCGCGCTGGTCTCCAGCGGCGTCCACCCTTCGTACAACCGGAAGGTCGAGCGGTTGTCGAACCTCGTTGCGAATGCCAATACCTTCGAGGCGGTGGCCAACGAGTGGATTGCAAAGAAGGCCACGAACTGGACGCCGTACTATCAGCGACAGGTAGTGAACGTCCTCGGTGCAGACGTTTTCCCACATATTGGAAAACTCCCGATTCGCAGCGTTACTGCGGCACACCTGCTTGAGATCATCCGACGTATTGAGGCGAGAGGCGCAACAACAATTGCACTCTTGGTGCGTCAGTGGTCGTCGGCCATCTTTCGATACGCGGTAGCCACGCTACGTGCCGATGGTGATCCGGCAGCTGCGCTGCGTGGTGCCGTCGAGCGCACCAAGATCGAGCATCACAGACCGTTGTCGCGCAGCCAGATCGTTCGTTTCGTGGGTGAGCTGGAGAAGTACGGGGGTTACCGCACGACGGTGATTGCATTGCGTTTGATGCTGCTGACCTTTGTTCGGACAGTCGAGCTTCGCAAGGCCCAATGGAGTGAGTTCGACCTAGATGCTGCGGAGTGGCGCATCCCGGCAGAGCGCATGAAGATGCGCGAGCCGCACATCGTTCCACTGTCTAAGCAAGCGGTGCAATTGCTCGAAGAGTTGAAGACCTATACGGGTGGGCGCGGCCTCTTGTTTCCGAATTACCGTCGCCCTAAAGAGTGCATGACCGCCACGACTTTGAACCGAGCCCTAGAGCGCATGGGCTTAAATGGCAGGGATAGCATTGGGTTCTCGGCGCACGGATTTCGCGCCACTGCATCAACCCTCCTCAATGAACTTGGTTACCGCTCCGACGTGATAGAGCGGCAGCTTGCACATGCCGAGCGGAACAAGGTGCGTGCGAGCTACAACCAGGCAGAGTATTTGGGCGAGCGCCGGGTGATGATGCAGGAGTGGGCGAACTTCATCGACGGCTTGTTGAAGAAGGCAAAGAACGTTGACGATTCGTCCGAATCATCGTCAAAAGCCGCTTGAACGTAGGTTCCATCACCGGCGTCACGAGCGCATCGATGAATGACCCCGAAACACTGGCCATATGACGAGTATTCATGAATACCTCTTGGTATTTCACCGCGCCATGGGACCCAGTGATGATTCGCCGTGGCGATGCCCTCGGGTTTCGCGCGGGAGCCGATTACTTTGCTGATCTGCTTGCGCCCGGAGTGAGCAATGCTACCTCTGACGCGCGTTGGATTTCGTTGCTGTCATGGTGCCTGAAGTGGTCGCACGTTGTCTGGCAGAAGGCAGGCGGTGGCGATCTGTCAACGAGAGATGGTCAACACGCGCGGTATGCGTGGATGCGTCCGCTCGAGCTTCTCTGGGTGGACCGAGCCCTCGAATCTGGGCAGACCACTGGCCAGCTCCGTGGACGACGAAGTGTCGAGCGGTGGCGTAATGCGGAGCGGAAGCCTCCGAACTTTGCGATGAGCCCTGACCAGTTCCGACGGTACCGACAGGTTGGTACCTATGGCGCGTACCGAGTGATTTTTCGCGCCATGCCGGAGTTGACGATGGGTGACGGCTGGACACCTGCGGACACCGTGCTGCAGCTTGCGGCCCTTGTCAACGAGAGGCTGCCCAGCGATGCGCAGCTTCAGGATAAGACCTTCGAGAACGGCACAAAGTGGGGTATTTGGAGCCAAGGGCGGCACAGCGAGTACTGGGAAAGGCAGGGCTGGTCGGGATGGAAACAACGGGATCGGACGGGGTGGGGTCTCCTGCCTACGCCTGACGAGAACATAGGCTCGACGCTTCTCAAGGACGAACTCAAATTGTTGCGGCCTGTGCTTTTCGGTACCTGTTCCACTCGACGCGCCACTGTGGAAGCGCTGGCCGGAGCGAATGGCGCCTCGTCACATGCCGACCTGTGCGACGTGCTCGCAAGCTCGAGCGCGCTTTCGAAGACGATTGGTCAGCGAGCTCCGCTGGCGCCGCTTCCCGCGTTTACACGCCTGGCCGACTCCGCAATGGAAGCGATGCGCGGGGTTTGGGAGGCTTTGAACCATGACGCTGAGCAACAATCTGTTGAACTCACGAAGCTCGCATCGAATAACAAGGATCGCCTCGATCAGCTTCGGAAAGCCGCCGAGGATTGGAACCAAGTCCAAGGTATCGATGACTTCACAAACAAACACGTCGTGAACAGCCTCGCTGAGGCAATGAAGAAGGCTGATACACCCAACAAACAACTCCGAGCCTTGACAGCGCATCATGCGCAGTACGGAGGTGGTCGCCATTGGTTCAGTGAGCAGGCTGGAAAGCTCCGGCCAGAGGTCAAGGACACAGGCATAGCTGCCAGTAACTACCGCTTCCGGCTGCAGGCGTTGGCTCGGCTTGCCGCGCAATGCGGCGTCGCGGACATGAACGGTGCGCTCAACGTTCTCTCGAGTCACGGGTCGGACGACGAAGGTGGGGACGCGTTGTGACAGGCCCCGACTGGAAAGATGTCCTGCCCTCGCCTCCGTCCGGAGGCCGGCTCCAGGAGGCATGGATGACGACCTTCGACCAGCCGGACGCAGCGCTTCTCGTCGAGCATGTACTCCCGGTGCTACTCGGAACGAACTATTCGCTTTCCCAAGAGCTTCAGGAACGAAATCTGTTCTTCGGTGAGCTGGGCACCGCGTTGGAGACGCTGCATGGCCGGCTCACCGTCATCTGGTCGCCGCCGCGCGGCGCGCGCGAGCATTCGCAGTACCCGTGGCTGTGGCGATACGTGAGCCACTTCAACGTCGGCTCTAAGGCGCGCGCCGTCCAGCACGCCAAGCTCTGGGCGTTCCACTGGAAGATCGACGACGAGGAGGCGCTCGAGTTGCACGTCTCGTCGACGAACCTCACGTCCTCGGCGTTCAAGAGTCAACTGCAGGCGGGCTGGCACGTGACCTTGGGCCTTGGTCCACGCCCTACGGCGAGCGCACGAAAGTCGTGGGGGGCGCTCGTGCCTTTCCTCCAGGCGCTCGGGACTTCGGCGGGCGATGTCGCCGCGATCCGCTTGCAGCGCCTCGTGACACTCCTCGGTCGCGTTGAGTGCCCGGCCGACGTCACGTTCATCGCGAGTATCCCGGGTGACAAGAGCGCGGCGGGACAGCTCAAACAGTTCGAGCCGTCGGAGATTCACGTCATGACGCCGACCATTGGCGACTGGAACAACCGAGCACTCGCGAGTTGGAGTAGCGACGCCGGGGTTCCGCTCAATCGGGTTCACATCAAGTGGATCTCCACGAAGCACCCGTGGGCGGTGAGCGCAGGCTGGACCCTTATCGCCAAGACCAACGCGATGCTCGAAGCGAACGGTGTGGACGTTCAGTGTCTGCCGAACGACGCGTGCTTCGCCGAGCAGCACCGCGACGCCGACACACGTTGGAGTCACGCGAAGATCTACCTGCTACGAACCCGAAAGAAGCGCCGACTGCTCGTGACGTCGGCCAACTGGAGCGCGTCGGCGTGGGGTGCCGGTCGGCGCGCGCCGCGCAACTTCGAGCTCGGCGTGCTGTTTGAGTCTGCTTGGACCGACCTCGAGGCCATCGGAGAGCCGTTCGACCCGCCTCGCACGGTCCCGTTCTGCGTAGACCGCACAGAGGAGGACGATGTCGTGTCTGCGATCGAGTGGGCCGAGGCGACGTGGGATGGCAAACACATCGCGTTGCGAGCGCGTAGCTCAGACGGATCCACTCCGATCAGCGCCAGCGTCGCCTTCTCGAGCGGCCCCGACCTGCAACTCGACCTCACGCGAGGAGCTGGCACTGCGCTTTGGCCCGAGGCCGAGTACACACCGCTGACCGTGCGCTTCGCGCAGGGGGACGACACGCTTGAGGTGGACGTGCTCGACCTTCGCTCACCCGAAGACTTCGCGAGGACGCCGCTGCCCGAGGTCGACCCTGCTCTCGCTGCAGTTTTGCGCGAAGCGTTCCTTCTCCAGCGGTACGGCGGCCCCGTCGTCGACGCCGGTTCGATCCCCGGACCCGACGGCGAGCGTCAACCGGGCGTAGCGGCGCCGGCCGCCGATTACTCCGTGCAGGCGTGGATCGACGCGAGGGTAGCGTTTCACGTCGTCGATCGGTGGCGGGCCGCGCTCATCGAAGCGAAAGTCGACCCTATGCTGCTCGCTCGTGTTCGCCTCGATGGACGCGAGCTGCGCGGCGTCTACGCACGGCGTCAGGGGCCTGCGGCTCGCCTCGTCATCGAAGAACTCGCGTGGCGCATCGAGGAGGACGCCTGATGGACGACTTTCAGATCGACGCCCGCCGCTGGCGCTTCCTCGACAATCCGGCTCGCTACATCAAGCGGGGATCAGGCGGGCTGCAGCTCGAGCCGCTCACGCGGCAGTTCCGCACCGCGAAGAAGATCCTTGCCCGTCTCGCGGGCGGCCGAGGCGTATTGCTCGCCGATGACGTCGGTCTCGGGAAGACAACGGTTGGTGCTCTCGTCGCGTGGATCGTCGCCGGCCAGGAGAAGCGGGTCCGCATCTACGCACCCAACGAGGTCCTACGCCGCCGCTGGGCCGAGGAGCTGGAGCGCCACGTGCCGATGCTCTCGCAGCTCGGCGCAAGCTACGACCACATCAAGCAAGGCGACGTTGGGAAGTTAAACGCGGGGCGCATTCAGATCGCGACCCATCACGCGCTCGTGAAAAGCCACGGCAATAACGAGCAGCGCACCGCGTGCGACCTGATGATCATCGACGAGGCGCACCGCGCGAAGGGAGACGGCAGCGCGTTCAATGATGCGCTGCGAAACCTCGGAGACCGCGCGAAGCGGAAGCTGATTCTCACGGCTACCCCGTTCAGCATCCGCCTTGCCGAATTGGAGCAACTCCTCCAGTTTGCAGGTGCACCTGAGGTTAGAGCAGTAAGCCGCTACGCAGGTGAGCTCAAGCGGCTCTACTCCCTCGGGGGCGGGTACGATGTCACCGCCGAGTCCAAGCGGCTCGTGAGCGCCGCGAAGGAGGCGATCGCGGAGCTAAAGCCGTTCCTCATCCGCCACAGCATCGAAGACCTTTCGACATCGGAACGGAAGCACTTCGGCGCAGTCGCGGTAAAGCCTTGGGAGATCCCGACACCCTCAGCCACGGAGGAGGACCTCGGCCTTCTGCTGCGCATGGATCGGCTCCTCCAACTCACCCCCGAGCGCAAGGGTGAGCGTAGGAACGACCCGCGCTTCCACATCGGCTGGAAGCACGTGGGCGTCGAGCTCGAACGTGCGGCAGAACGAGCCGCCGATGCCATCGCGCGTCGACACATCAAGGCGGCATCGAAGGCGGTGCGCGCGCGGCGCACTAAGCCCCACCCGAAGATCGCGGCGGTGAGCAACGCGATCCGGCCGCTTATAGATGCGGGAGAAAAGGTGCTTGTGTTCTGCCATTATCGTGCGACAGCCAGCGAGCTTCTCGGCGAGCTCGAACAAGCGCTAAGAACGAAAAGTGCACGCAATGGCCCGTCCGAGGAGGTGTGGCGTGTCGCGTGGGGGTCACTTCTGTCGCATAAAGATCGGCTCGTACAGCCGATCATCGACTGGCTCTGCACTCCGGGCATGCGGACCCAGGTCGGTGGCTGGCTCGACGAGCCGAAGAGTACAGCCAAGGAACTAGTTTCACAGCTAAAGAGGACTCGCCCCCGGGGAGCTACATCGAAGAAGGTGCCGACAATCTCCGAGTCAGCGCTGAAGCTGGTGGAGGTGCTGCTCGACCAGCAGTCGAAGTCGACGCGAGCGGTCCTTAAGAGCATCTTCAAGAAAGCTCACACATTCGCCGGCAGGGCTTCGCATTTCCCCGGGCGGCTCGATGATGGCTTCCGCGTAATGGGAGCGTGGAACCACGACGGAGCCGGCATACCGTCCACGACGCTCTACACCGGCAAGCCCGACATCGTCCTCGCGCTCTTCAACAGTCCTTTCGGGCCCGACGTGCTCGTCACTACGGACCGGCTTAGCGAGGGCGTTGATCTGCATCGCTGCTGTCGGCACCTCATCCACTACGAGCTCGACCCCAGCCCCGTCCGCACGCTCCAGCGCAACGGCCGCGTGCGTCGCATCGACTCGTGGGCGGCTCTAACCAACCAACCGATTCAATACGCCTACCCAACGTTTGGCGGTACCCGCGACGAGAAGGCCGTCGCCGTTATGAGGCAGCGCATCAATGCCTTCGGCCTTCTGCTTGGTGGCGTCCCACCGATTGATCACGATGCGGACGAAAGTCATGTCCAAAGCTTTGCAGAGTCGGTTCTCGGTGATGCGCGCGAGGAACTGGAGGGGCTGAATCGAGAGCTTTGCGTGCTTGAGCATCAGCGACAGCAAATTTGCCGGTCTTGAGGATCGAATGCGTGGCTGTCGCGTGGAGCGACATTGCGTGTCGTCAGCAGAGACCTGCATAGCCTCCACCAATCGACGGTGGCCCACATGGCCGATGGCTTCAGTTTGTACTCGTCTGGACTCTGTAACTCCGCAACAGATCGTCGGTCACTGCTGGTAGCGCACCACCTTCAAGCAGTGTCGCAAGGTTGGCTGACAACTTCTGTGAGCCATCGGAGAACGCTCCTAGAACCGTAAAATCCACGGCTGGGATTGTCTTGTAGGAGAGGCGGCCACGTCCCGTCAGTACGGTGTGTCTCGGAGATGATCCGCTGCGGGAGCTGGTGAGCCGGTCGATGCGGTCGCGATTCATCACGAGGCCGATGACAGCGGCGTGTTCGCGCATGGTCAGGTCGCTGTGCAGGTACATGGAGCCAACATCCTTAGACCACACCGGCTTGACAATGAGTGCGTGAAGTGTCTGGACGTCGACCCTTTGTAGCTCATTCATCAACGACAGTTCTCCATCGTTGAGTCCGAACACAAGTCGTTGGTTTGATACGAATGGAAACTTGTGTTTGACCTCAAGCATCCAGAGCTTGCCGTCAAACAGGCAGATGCGGTCAAGGTTCCACACGGCACTGAAGAAGGGCTGGATGCCGTGATTGATCAATAGACGGAACAGGACCACGTTGTCCCAAAGCTTACGGCCGGGATAGGTCGTGTTGAGATATCCCCAGAACGCGGTCATCTGCCGGTCGCGGTCGCGGACTATGAGATCGACTTCGGAGATGCTTGGGCTGTTGCCCGTCAGGCGTCGGAGGAGGTCATGCAACGGTTTGATGTCGGAAGATTTCAGGCCTTGTGGTCGATGTTGCGCCATGAAGGTCGTGCCGGAGTACGTGACCAGATACACGTCACCCAACCGGCTCAGGGCCATCAGGTAGCGCCGAAGGCCTGTAACAGCGTTGGGATTCTGTGACCAGACAAAGATGAATCTGCGGCCGTCTGCGTCGGAATGCGCAACAACCGTCGCCACGTCCAGGGGAACGAAGCGTTGGGGTGTGGCCTTTGTGAGTGGGAGGACCAGTTGATCGAACGTGTTTTCAACCACCAGCCCTTCCAGCAACTGATGCTTGTCCGATTGCAGGATCTGAAAGGCCAGATCGCGGTTGTCCGGGTCGAGGCTGGCTAGAGGGCCCCATGGTGTGTCCATGTGTCGGGTCAGTTGTGGAGACGGGGCAAGCCTAACTTTGTTTCGATGGGGTGGTCATTCGGTTCTTGACGGCGGGAATACCATCGGACAGACTGTCCGTAAAAGTTCCCAGCGAAGGCCGCCGGTATGACCACGACCGATCCGCTTGACCTGCTGCGGCAGGCACGTGAACGCATGACCCAGCAGGCGCTGGCGGCCCGGCTGTCCACCTCCACCAAAACCATTTCGCGCTGGGAGAAGGGCTTGACCCGCTGCCCAGCAATGGCAGTTGCCGCCCTTCAAGAGATATTGCGCATGAACAGCAAGAACAGCACCGTGCCGGGTGCGTTCACCTTCATTGACCTGTTTGCCGGGATCGGTGGCATCCGTATGGGGTTCGAGCGTGCCGGTGGCACGTGCGTGTTCACCAGCGAGTGGAACGAGTGGTCAAAAAAGACTTACCAGCACAACTTCGGCAACGACCACCCGTTTGTGGGCGACATCACCAAGGTGGCTGCGCAGGACATTCCCGACCACGACGTGCTGCTGGCTGGGTTTCCGTGCCAGCCGTTTTCGATTGCCGGCGTGAGCAAGAAGAACGCGTTGGGGCGACCGCATGGGTTTGAATGCACCACGCAGGGCACCTTGTTCTTCGAGATCGAGAACATCCTGCGTGCCAAGCGCCCCAAGGCGTTCCTCTTGGAGAACGTCAAGAACCTCGTGAGCCACGACAAGGGCAATACGTTCAAGGTCATCAAGGAAACACTGGATGGCCTTGGCTACAAGGTGAAATGGCGGATCATCGACGCGAAGCACTTTGTGCCCCAGCATCGCGAACGTATTCTGATTGTTGGCTTCCGAGAGGATACCGATTTCACTTTTGACGACCTGCAGCTGCCGGAGCAGGGGAAGGACATCCAGTCCATTCTGCACGGCGAAGATGGCAGCGAGCAGGTGGAGAGCCATTTCACCGTCGGGCCAAAGGCCAAGGTGTCGCCGAAATACACGCTGACACCAAGGTTGTGGCAGTACCTTCAAGACTACGCGGCCAAGCATCAAGCTGCTGGCAACGGTTTTGGTTTCGGATTGGTGAAGCCCGGTGTGGATCACTACACGCGTACTTTGTCCGCCCGCTACTTCAAGGATGGAAGCGAAATCCTGATCTATCGTGGCAAGGGCAAACGTCCACGTCGCCTAACGCCGCGCGAATGCGCGCGGTTGATGGGCTTCCCCGACGACTTCGAGATTGTCGTGAGCGACACGCAGGCCTATCGCCAGTTCGGAAACAGTGTGTGCGTGCCAGTAATGGAGGCGGTGGCGCGGATCATGGCGCCTCGCATTGCCTATCTCAAGGCCAAGGAGGAAGGCGGTGCTGTGCAGCATCCATTGATGGCCAGCGCCGCCTGATCGCATGGCGGACGTTGTGCCGCCGGAAGTCCGCAGCCGGATGATGTCCGGCATACGCGGTAAGAACACCCAGCCGGAATGGATGGTTCGGCGTGCGCTTCACGCGCGCGGCTATCGGTACCGGCTGCATGTGCGCGACCTGCCTGGGCGCCCTGACATCGTTCTGCCGAAGCATCGAGCGGTTGTGTTCGTGCATGGATGCTTCTGGCATGGGCACGATTGTCCGTTGTTCCGCTGGCCGAAAACCCGGCCGGAGTTCTGGCACGGCAAGATCAACCGGAACCGTGCCAACGACTACAAGCACCAAAGTGCGCTGCTCAACGCCGGTTGGCGTGTTGCAGTTGTGTGGGAGTGCGCGCTGCGGAACCATACGGACGTGGGCGCGGAACTGGCCGAATGGATCGTCTCGGGCGGAGCTGTCGGAGAAATCAGGGGATGAAATGAAGCGCGGATATCTGTCTGAATACTTTGAAGGCGTGGCGATCAAGCGGCTGGCCGCTGTGGAGGTCGATCCGACGCGATCCCATCAACACGAGTTCAACGCCACGGCAGAGATGCTGGGGTTTCTCGGGCGGCCGACAGAAAAGGCGCGCTATCCGGCCCGCTACCTGTATCTCAATGACGACAACGACGAGCCGATCACGGAGGATGCAACGCTCACGTTGTACGACGCGCGTGCGGCACATCCCACAAGGACGGAATATCGCTTCTACTTTCCAGACACCCAAGTGTCGCAGATGTCGAGCGAGGGTGACCTGCTGCTGATTGCGAGGCGGCGCAAGGTCGATGGCGAGGCTAATGATCCCGGCTTGTTGGTTCTGGTCGCGGAGAATGGTTCCAGCGTCGCCAACCAGATCGCGTGGTTGTTCGGCTTTTCAGCTGATGAACTGTTCCCGAAGTTCTCGGTGCGGTCGGAACTCGAAACCGAGCAGGATCGTGTCGGTTTCGCCGCGACGGTGATCCTCGAAAGCATCGGCGTAGAGGTCGAGCAGCGGGCAGAGACCTATCTCGACGAGATGCTGGGCCGCTTTCATGGGCGGTTTCCACGCACCACCGATTTCTCGGAATACGCGCGCAGCACCTTGTCCGGGGCAGGGCTGGATGTCCGCGATGACCCCGATGGGGTGCTGCTGACGTGGATGGAGCGTGAGGAAATCCTGTTCCGCACACTGGAGCGTCATCTGATCGCCGAGCGCCTTCAGACAGGGTTTTCTGGAGATCAGGCCACCGAGGATTTCATCCGGTTCTCACTCTCCGTGCAGAACCGTCGCAAGAGCCGCGTGGGGCTTGCGCTGGAAAATCACATGGAGGTGGTGTTCACCGCCTTGGGCATCCGGTACAAGCGCACGGCGATCACGGAAAACAAGAGCAAGCCCGATTTTCTGTTTCCGGGTCAGCAGGAATATCACGATGACACATTCCCCACGGCGCTGCTGTCGATGCTGGCCGTCAAAAGTACCTGCAAGGATCGCTGGCGCCAGGTGCTGGCTGAAGCCGACCGGATCGACAGCAAGCACCTGCTGACGCTTGAGCCTGGTATCAGTACGAACCAGACCAGCGAGATGCAGGACAAGAGGCTGCAACTAGTACTTCCAAAGCCGCTCCATACGACATACACAACACAGCAGCAGGCGTGGCTGTACGACCTGCGCACATTCGCCGAGCTTGTGCGAGGACGCCAGCAATAGGTGTCTAGCTCATTTGCGACATTCGCTCTTCGAGCGAGAGTGTTGCATCAATGCCTACAACGGATATCGTCCAGTCTGGCAGCTGGAACGTCTCCTCGGATGCCTATAAGCTAGGGTTGTATCCACTCGCACATCTAGATGAGTGATTGCGCACATGCTTCTGAAAAGACCGAATGACCTCTTATCACTGTCTGCGGGTGACAGTGTTACAAAGCGCAATATGTTCGACCTCATCCAGTATTCAAAGGTCAAAGATTCGCAATATTGGGGAGGGCCGGAAACTCAGATTGGCAATACGCCTCAGCAGGGTATTAACTGGGTCGGAACTCCGCCAGCATGTCATGCGGTGATTATCAAGACGCGACCTGGCTCCTATGAAGAGGATGGCTGGGCTGACGAGGAAAGGACGTCTTATCACTATTCATTCAAGGCACGGCGAGGAGAAATATCCTACTTGGAGAAGGCGAACGAGGTTCTGATCAACCAGCCGCAATACCTCTACCCAATCCTGCTTTTTACAGAAAACAGGGACTCGTGGGCATTCGAGGGCACCTTCTCTGTTGCTGAAATAGAGAGCAAATACGTTGTCCTTAATCGGGGCGCCAGTGCAGCTGCAGAACAAATATCGCCACTGGAAGAGGTTCAATACAAAGAGGGTGGGCGAAAATATGTGGCGCACCTAATGGCTGAACGCAGCAGAGGCGTCGTTCAAGCCCTAAAGGGCAGTATGCCATGGGTATGTGACATTTGTTCCTTGAAATTCATTGAGCGATATGGCGTCGCATACATTGAGGCGCATCATAAGGTGCCAATATCAACGTATTCATCCACCGTCGTTGTAAATGTAGATGACTTTTCTTTGCTGTGTCCGAACTGCCATAAGGCGGTTCATATGTACATGAAGTTAGAAGGCCTGGAATATCCACAGATAAAGGAAAGGCTTCGCCGCACCTGATTAGCCCCGAGCATCAGTCATGAAAATTGCTGGCCAGCCGCAAGACCGGCTCCGCATAGGACCTGCAGAGCATCATGGCGCGGGCCAGTTGCGGCAGCATCTCGCGCAGGCGAAAACGCCGGTTGAACGGGGTTGCCGCCTCGGCAAAGTGGCGCCGCGCGTACCGCGATTCCAATAAATTTCGGACACATATCACCACACCTGAGCTGAGGAAGGCCTCGCTCCATCTGCGCGAATAGCCGTGCGGATCTCTATTCTCGGGAGTGTTGTGATGAATGAACCCATATCCTCGGAGCCGGCCGACGAGGTGGTCGATCCCTCGCTGGCGCTTTCAATCCAGGCGCTACTCTGCCCTCGCTGTCAGTCCGAACGTATCGAAACCCGCAGCTTCGGTAAAAAAGATCGGCGGCGCCGTGGGTGCTGCCGCCGGTATCGGCAGCGGCGTCGCGCTTGTCCTTTCTGGTGCGGACATCCGCATAGCCAAGGGCCCAGCGGCTGACCCTGTAGACACAGTGGCCGGTGGCCTCGCTGGAGGTGTACTGGCCGTGCTGAAGAGCGGTTCGGCGGGGTGCATCGCTGGCGCGGCCTTTGGTGACGTGATCGACGAACACGTGCTGGACAAGTACCGCTGCGTCGAATGCGGTCATGCATTCAGCCAGCCTGCATGAGCACCTGAAATTTCGCCGCCGTGTTCGGCAGTACCTCAGCTAGTCGCCGGGATGTCCGCGGTGTCCCACCCCATTCCTTTCCCACGCCACACTCATCCCAAGGCCCGGCATGTGCCGGGCCTTGGGCTTTCTGGCGTCTTCGCCAAGGAGTTCACGATGTCTACTTTACGAGCGGCCAAGCCCAAAGCGCCGGGCGAGTCTCCGAGCGATCAAGAGATCCTTGCCGCAGCGGAAGACATACTCCGCGCCCGCCTTATGCGGCTCGGTGCGATCCAGAGTCCGGCCGATGCCTTCGATTTCCTGCGCATGCGACTAGGTGGTTTGCCCCACGAGGAGTTTCATGTCCTCTGGCTCGACAACCGGCACCGCATCCTCGCGTGCCAGCGACTGTTCACCGGAACGATCGACGGTGCCAACGTCTATCCGCGGGAAGTGGTCCGGGAGGCCCTGGGGCACAACGCGAGCGCCGTGATTCTCGCGCACAATCACCCGAGCGGCGTCGCGGAGCCCAGCGCTTCCGACCGGGCCATCACCCGGGCGCTGAAAGAGGCCCTGGACCTGGTGGGGGTACGTGTCCTCGATCACGTCGTGGTCGGGGAGACCTGCGTCAGCCTGGCGGGGCGCGGTTTCGTCTGAGCCCCACCCGCGCACGGGGTGTGCGGCGATCCTAGCGACCCGCACCCTTGGACCGGCTCAGCCGGTGCTCCAGCTTGTCGACGTACGCCGCCAGCGTTGTGCCGCACGCGAGGCACCAGTCGCGAAGCTGCAAGGGATCCAGACGAATGGCCCCGCGCTCGGCCATCGAGACGTACGACTGCGAGCGTCCCAGCTTCCTGCCCAGCTCGGATTGGAGGAGGTCGGCTTCCTCGCGGATCTCAAGCAACGTTGCAAGGACGGCCTTGTACTCCGGGCGATGCAGGCTCTTGGGCGCCGGCGGAGCCTTCGGGCGCGGCTTCTTGGGGTTCGGCATCGGTCCACCTCGTCGCAACGACGGGCAACCTAAAGCGCATCTTTAGATACGCCGACCTTTGATATCAAGAGATTTGATGTTTGCCGATGGCGTGGCTACGCTTCCGGGCAGTTTGTAGGCCGGTGGGGATGGTCGCGCGGCGGATTGAGTGAGCCAGCTCGTTGAAAGCAAGTTGCGTCCGCCACCGCGAGGTGCCCCGCTTCCCTCGGGGAAGGACGTTCACCTATCACAAGGAAAGAGGAACAACCATGAAGTATCTGAAGGCTTGTGTAGCGCTGTCCGTCGTGGCGGCGCTGGTTGGTTGTACGTCGCGCATTCCGTCTGGACAGCTCGACTTCGATAATGGCATTGCGTACAAGCACGGCAGCAACACTCCGTACAGCGGCGTTGCCGACTTCGATGGGATGCCGGACTTCGTGCGTAATATTGCTATGGATATCGAGTTCGTTGGGCACGCTTATGCCATCACCAGTGGCATCGACCACTGTGCGGTGTCGTTCAAGACCGGTGCCGCCGAGGGCAGCACGACCTGCTACAGCCGGGGTGGCGAAAAGGCGCTGTTCTTCACGCTTCACCGAGGCCGCCTCGACGGCGAGGCTATCCGCTACAACCGTGACGGCGACACCACCTTCGATACGTCCTGGCGTGACGGTGCGCTGTCAGGCAAGCAGCGCATCTACTCACCCAATGGCAAGTACCTGATCCATGCCTGGACCGTGCGTGACGGGCATAAACGAGGCGAGGAAGTCCGTCACACCGGCAACGGCGATGATCTTGCAGATGGAACCTGGAGTGACGATGGGAAGTTCACGGGATCCCTTTTCTACCCAAAGTTGAACACCGTATTTACGCTCAAGGATGGCGTCAAAGATGGTGTCTTCAGGGCATTTGATCCAAATCCCCTCGACGACAAGATTATCGTCGAGGGGAACTACAAGGATGGGCTGCCCTCTGGGAAATGGACTTTCTATGGCCAAAACACGTTCTCTACCTACATGAAAAGCAACTTCAATGTCGGGGACCCGGGCTATAACGGCACCTCCCATGCACTGACCAACCTGGATGCCATTCGCACCCTTGAGGTGCACTGGGAGGCGGGCCATCTTGAGGGCCGCGTGCGTGGCTACGATCAGGATAAAAACCAGATCCTTGCCTATGACATGAAGGATGGGCAGATCACGGCACCGGTGGAGCGGTATGACCCGTCGTCAGGCAAGAAATTCGACATCGCGAGCCCGGCCATCATCGCGGCGCTGAACTACACCGAGCCAGCCTCTGAAGGGTACCAGTGGGGGTCGCCTCTGTATGACCAAGGCTACATGCTCCGCCATCCGCAGGAGAAAGCGGCCTTGCTTCGCCAGCAGGAAGCCAAACAACAGGCCGAGACGCTCAGGGACCAGGAGATTGCCTACGTACTGGATCCGGTCCACAACCCGCTGCCGGTCCCGGCTCCAGACCCCGCGCCGTCGACAGGTGAACCCTCCACCGGTTCCACGGTCGCTGCGCCGCCGGCATCCACCGCACCCGCACCGTCCGAAGACACGGCGCGTTTATCCGGTGCAGGGCAACAGGTGTCCGGAGGTAGCTCGCCTGCAGTCCCCGCAAGCACGCCGTCGCCGATGGCGGCGCCGGATGCCACGAGTGATCCCTGCGTGATGTCGTGGGTGGCGGCATATCGCAAGGAGGCGGGGCAAGACGTCATTGTCACCCAAGACCAGCTCGATGAATGGCAGCAATGGTGCCACCAGGGCAAGCATCCCAGCACCAGCCAGCAGTAGCGGGGGCTCGCCCATCCGGGGTGCGTGGATTCCATGCCCCCTCGTTCATGACCTGGGTTGCAAGCCCACGGTCGATTGAAAATATCTTCAGCCCTACATCATCCCCACGAGACGGGGAGATTCCGTCTTGCGTTTGGGTGTTTCCGCCCTGAAGCACCCCTTGGGACGGACTTGCATGATCCCTGAGAAGAACGATGTCGTGACCTGCGTCCTCGTCGTGACGGCTGCCCTGCTGTTGGGCTTTCTCCGCTGCAGCGGTTGCCTCACGAAGCCTGACTGATCCATTCACCTACCACCGCGACAGACACCGAAGGCCCGGACATTCCGGGCCTTCGGCGTTTATGCCGCCACACCACCGAGGAAATCCACATGCACCTGGTCGAAACGATGGCCTATGCCGGCGAGAAGCCGTGGCATGGCCTGGGGAAGAAGCTCGAAGCCCAGCAACCCATCGAGGTCTGGAAGGCCAACGCCGGCATGGATTGGCAGATCGAGGCCTCCGAAGTCCGCTACATCACCGGCGGCACCACCGTCGGCGTCATCAATGCCTTTCCCGAGCAGAAGGTGCTGTACCGCTCCGACACCAAGGCCCCGCTGGCCGTGGTCAGCAAGCGTTTCCAGGTCGTCCAGCCGGGCGAGATCCTGGAGTTCTACCGCGACCTGACCGCCTGCAACGGTTTCGAGCTGGAAACGGCCGGCGTGCTGCGCGAGGGACGGAAGTTCTGGGCGCTGGCCCGCACGGGCCAGAGCACCACGCTCAAGGGCCGAGACAAGGTCGATGGCTACCTGCTGCTGGCGACCGCCTGCGACGGCACGCTGGCGACCACGGCGCAGTTCACCAGCGTCCGTGTGGTCTGTAACAACACGCTACATGTCGCCCTTGGGCAGGCCAGCGGCGCGATCAAGGTGCCGCACCGCAGTGCGTTCGATCCCGAGGCGGTCAAGCGCCAGCTCGGCATCACCGTGTCGTCTTGGGATGGCTTTGTCGCGCGCATGAAGGCGCTGGTGGACCGTCCGGTCGATCCGGACTCGGTAGAAGGGTTGTTGCGTCGTGTCCTCACCTACCAGGGGCAGGACAGCAAGGCCATGGTGGTCAACGAGCAAGCGGTGGCGACGGTGCGCGCGCTGTACGAGGGCGGTGGACGGGGTGCGCAGATGGCCTCCAGTCGCGGCACAGCATGGGGGCTTCTCAACAGCATCACCGAGTACGTCGACCACCACCGGCGCGCGCGCAGTGACGATCACCGCCGGGATGCGGCGTGGTTCGGCCAGGGCGCGCAGCTGAAGCAGCGTGCCTGGGACGAAGCCATGAAATTGGTCAGCTGATGGGGGCGATGGCACGCGACGCGAGATGTGCCTCGAAGCGAAGCGCCAACGCCACCTGGAATGCGAACCACCTACCGCCCGGCTGATGCGCGCGCATCGGCCGGGCTTCTTTTTGCCTGGAGAAACCCGATGAGCAAGCAAAGCGCCGCTGTGCGGCTGGTGGATACCAAGAAGCTGCCTTATGGACAGTGGCTGGACGTGCGCCGGAACGGTATCGGCAGTTCGGATGCCGCCGCCGCCGTGGGCCTATGCCCGTACAAGAGCCAGCTCGAGCTGTGGATGGAGAAGACCGGCCGCACACCGCCGGAGGACGCGCGCCCCGGCCAGGACGACCCGCGTTACTGGGGCACGCTGCTGGAGCCAATGGTGGCGACAGCCTACCAGGAGCGCACTGGCCGCAAGGTGCGCAAGCTCAACGCCGTGCTCCAGCACCCGACGTTCCCGTACATGCTGGCGAACATCGACCGCGAAATCGTTGGCGTGCCGGGTGTGCAAGTGCTGGAGTGCAAGAGCGCTGGCGAGTTTGGCTCACGGCTGTGGAAGGACGGGGTGCCCGAGTACGTCCAGCTGCAGGTGCAGCACCAGCTGGCCGTTACCGGCAAGGCCGCTGCCGACGTGGCGGTGCTCCTGTGCGGACAGCAGTTGGAGATCCACCGCATTGAGCGGGACGACGAGATCATCGCCCGCCTGGTGGTGCTGGAGACCCGGTTCTGGGAGTACGTGGAGAAGGACATCGAGCCACCGGCGGACGGCAGCGAGTCGGCGGCCAAGGCGCTGCGGCAGCTCTACCGGGGCAACGACACCCGCGTGGACTTCACGGGCGACGAAGACCTCGGTCGTGCCTTCGACGCGCTGGTGACGCTCAGGGAGGAATTGGCCGCGATGGAGGACGAGGCCGAATCGCTCAAGCAGGTGATCCAGCAAGCCATGGGCGATGCCAGCAAGGCGGTGTTCGCCCACGGCGAGGTGACGTTCAAGCGGGCCAAGGACAGCACGCTGCTGGATACGAAGCGACTGACTGACGAGTGCCCAGACGTCGCCGCCATGTATGCCGTGAGTCGCCCCGGCGCGCGCCGGTTCGTGCTGTCGCGGACTTCCGACAACGATACGAGGACAGCGACATGCTGAAAGGCCTGGCGATAACCCCGCCCGTGGTCGGGCGGATTTCCATTGGCCGGGTGGTCGAGCGCAACGGCAAGCGCCTACCCGAGAAGGACGACCAGTTCACCCTGACCACCCAGGTGCAGGGACGCGATGGCTGGCTGTTGCATCCGCTGGACGAGAAGCTGCGCAAGGAAGCGGAAGGCCAGAAGCTGCGGTCGATTCCGGTACGGATGCTTTTCAGCGATCCGGAACTCAACCTGCGGGCGGACTACTCGCTGTTCGATCGCGCCACGGGCCGGCCGGTGTGCGTGGGCAATGGTGAAACTTGCCGGCGCATGGGCAAGGAGGGCGTGACCAGCTCGCCGTGTCCAGGGCCGGATGCCTGCGCGTTCGCGCAAGGTGGGTGCAAGGCCTACGCCCGGCTCAACGTGGTGGTGGGGGAGGGCGATGACGATGCGCTGGGCAGCTTCGTGCTGCGTACCACCTCGTTCAACACCATCCGCACACTGGCGGCACGGCTGGCGTATTTCAGTGCGGTGTCGGGTGGCTTGCTGGCCTGCCTGCCGTTGGAGCTGAAGCTGCGAGGCAAGTCCACCACGATGAGCTACGGCACGCCGATCTACTACGTGGATCTCGTAGTGCGTTCCGGTATCGCGTTGGAACAGGCCATCACGCAGGCCAAGGAGTTGGATGGGCAGCGGTGTGCCGCTGGCTTCGATCAGGTGGCTCTGGATGAGGCGGCGCGGGCAGGCTTCGCCAATGGGGCGTTCGAAGAGCTGGAAGAGGACGCAGCGGCGGCGGTCGATGAGTTCTATCCGGAAGCCAGTGCAGCGGAGGACGAAAAGGCCACCCAGACGGGGGCATCTCCGGAAATCTCGGCTGGCCTGCGGGGAAAACTAGACGGCAAGGTAGCGAAGCTAGCTGGAGTGTAGGAGAGGGAAGGGGGCTTCGGCTCCCTTCCCAGTTCCAATGCTCATTTTTCTTCAGGGCCCGAGCCGCCCTTCACCTTGAATGCGGGCCAATCATCCATAGCGCGATGATCAAGCTGGCTGAAGATCCGACGCATGCGTGGAACGACGGGTGACGTACATGGCCTTATCGTCTTCCGACATGTGCTTGATTTTTGCCGGACCCAAGTGACGTTCCGGTTGGCGTTCTATACCGCGTTCCTTGTGACTGCGATGATCCACGCGGGCGTCATGACCATGGACGGCCAATGCCTGGTTGATGGTGTCGGCAATTTTTTTTCGCTTGGCGATGACGTCGTCGCGGAGCTCTACGGCGTTTCTGCCGCCGCTGTCTTTGCGACAGCCGCCCGCTTCAGGGTGTGCTGCGTTGTACCGAGCGAACGTCTTGTCGATCGGTCTGTTGATGCCGTCTTGCACCCTGTCCGAGTACGCAAGGTGCACGTGCGGATTCGATGTGCCTCCAAGTTTTCCCTCGGGAGCGTGGACCGCAAGTACCCGGGGCTTGTTGCCGACAAGTTCTTGAGCGATTTGCTTCGCCAGCGCGCAGTTCTGTTCCATGGTCAGCTCCTTGGGAAGTGCGATGACGTGCTCACGATACGCGGCTCCATTGGCGCGCTCATAGGTGTCGGAAGCCTTGAAGAATTTGGCAGGGTCACCTTCAGCCCAGTCGGGGAGATTGCTGCTTTCGGCGTAAATCAGGTCGTCGCGTTTCGCGTGCTTGCCCTGTCGGGTGATGTAATCAATGTGATCCTTGGCGGTGCCTTTCTTGCCGCTCTTGAGGCGATGATGGAAGGTGGCCATGTGCGTACTACCCTTTCTCATGGATGCAATAAAAAACCGACGAAGAGAACTCGTCGGTTGCCTGTTGGAGAGGGTTTTCTTGTTCAAATAATGGGAAACGGTATGTGCGCGTGCCGTTCTTCCCCCTTAATATCACTGATTTGTATGTATGAAGTGATTAAGTGTCAGTTCCATCTGAACAAGTACAACTCTCCATACAGTAGATATATCCATGTGAAGAAATACTGGTGAGATGAAGATATATGAATGAAGGTGAAGTGATTCGCTACTCAGCACGTCAGAACTTCGCTAGCTCGGCTGGCCCTGGTAATCTGGTAGGACGCCGAAGCGGCATGGGGACTCATCGCTGGTGGTGGGTTGCTTCGCTGCTGACACTGGACCGCTGCTGTGGCGGGAGCGGGCTGGCTGAAGGGTGTGTCTACCAGCGCACCAATGGAACTCTCCGGCTGTCCTAGCTACCCTGCTGTGCTTGTGTGCCAAGACCGGCGCCAATGCCATTTGATCAGGGGGGGGCAACCGTGAGTCTGTCATCCATTCTGTCCGACGCTGATGTCGCCGATCTGGACGTCTTGATCGATTACATCACCGACAAGGGCGCTGGTCGTTTGACGCTCGACGGTGATGTCTGCAAGCGATTGATGCGCTGCAAGAGGATGGGAATTTACACCGGGGATGATCGCGAACTGATTGGCAAGGAGATTCGGGCATTCGGCGGCAACTCTCTAGTCAATCTGTTCCGCGGCCAGGGCGTCAAGTACAGAGAGTTGGTTACCGATGTAGCCAACCACCTCAAAGTCAACTTTCCCAAGGGAGCTCAGTCCGCCGACATGGAGGAGGCTATCGTTCGGAAGATATTTGCCGACTCGGTAGTGAAGATGTCAGCCAATGAGCGTCAGAGAGTGCTCGATGCACTTGACATCGGGGAGCTGTCCGGATTGGGACCGGTGCCCATGGGAACAGCAATCGCCGCCGCTCGAATGGGCGGATTCGCCACCTATCAGATGGCGTTGGCGGTGGCGAACGGTATTGCCCGTGCTCTGATCGATCGGGGATTGACCCTCGCCACTAACGCAGCCATCAGTCGCGTGATCGGGATCGCCATCGGACCTGTCGGTTGGGTGATCACGGGGCTATGGACTCTTGCGGATTTTGCCAGCCCGGCTTATCGCGTGACTGTGCCCTGCGTGGCCCAGGTGGCCTATATGCGTCTCAAGGCTCGCGCCACCCCGGAGATACAGAAATGCCTGACCGATGTACGTGAAAAGCTGCCAGCCAAGAAGGTCGCTGGAAAGAAGGCTGTAGCGAAGAAGGTGGTCACGACCAAGACCGCTTCCAAGAAGGTTTCAGCTAAGAAAGTCGCTGCTGCGAAAAAGACCCCAGCCAAGAAGCCCGCCGCCAAGAAGGCTGCTTTGAAGAAGACGGTGGCCAAATCCCGTTGAGTGGCGATGTCGCGGATGGGCTTGTTGATCTCCTTATCGTTTAGCGGGGATTGAGATTTGGTCTCGGAAGGCCAGTTTGATCGCTCCAATGGGCCAAGCGGCTAGGCCCGCATAGATTCTGGGCGAACACCTAGCAGAGGAGCTAAGCCGAGGGGCAGGCCGTCCGCCTTGGACGAATTCTTACACGCCACCGCTCGCGCAGCATGAATTACCTTGTTGTATCGGCGGACACTTGACCGTGCCATATGAGCAGAAGACGCAGCAGTCACCCGATAGAGGCCTCAACAGCTCGTGGCATGATTCACATTCATAAAACCACTGGCATGCATCGATCGGCATTGTCTCGGTTTTCTGGAAATCACAGCTCGGACAGGTAATGGTCGATTGAAGCTCTAAGCGTGACATTGGGGCCTCTTTGCTGGGTTGAAGAGGTCAAGAATCGAAGCGGCAAGCATCGAAGCTAGGCCGGCGTAGAACAGATAAATTCCCCAGTCGTCCTGCCATAACGCAAAGAGCGCGGCGAGAACCGCAACAGGCCCAGCGATAGAGAGCAGACCGCGCAGGGCGACCCGATGCCGATACCAACCTATGGTGTTCGCGATTAGCGCAAGACCAGCGAGGCTGGGAAGCAGCTTGTGGAACAGGAATCCCTCGTAGCTTGACAAAAAGCCCAGCCCAATAGCTGCGCCGAGCGATCCGAGGGCTGGAAAGCAACCGGCACATGACATCGCTGCCACCAAGGCACCAAGGCTGCTTGTTTTGTCTACTGCCGATGAAAGTCTCATGTGACCTGCTTGTCTCGCGTCATAGAGCATCACGATTGGGTACGAAAGATCGGTTTAGCGTAACCTTACTTCCGTACTGAGCTACGGAGTCAACCCCGATGAGCTACACGATCGGCACCTTGGCCAAGGCTACCGAGGTCCATGTCGAAACGATCCGCTATTACCAGCGTCGCGGCCTGCTGGCTGAGCCTGACAAGCCGCACGGTGGCATCCGGCGTTACGAGGAGGATCATGCACGCCGCCTGCGGTTCATCAAGCATGCGCAGACGCTTGGCTTTAGCTTGGATGAGGTCACGGACCTGTTGGCGCTTGAGGATGGGCGCCATTGCCGGGAGGCCGAGCAGCTTGGCGAGAAGAAGTTGGCGATGGTGCGCGGTCGTATCGCGCAATTACAACGCGTCGAGCGTTCACTTGCAGCTTTGGTCAACCAATGCCACCGCAACACCGGTCGGGTGCATTGCCCACTCATCGCCTCGCTGGAGTAGGACGACAATGCCTATATGGACTGGGTGCGTGGCCAACCGGCCAATGCGCCAGGCCAGTGCGCAAGGCCCGCTTCTGCCGTATCACGCTCAGATGGGTTCACCCCCGATTCCAGCAGCGCTGGACAGTCCATCCTTCGTCCAGTGGCGAGCTCGGCTAGGAACTCCGCCGTTTCGAACAGGACACTTTCATCAGTCGGCAAGTCGAGAAAGGTGCGGTCAAGATCCTGCGCTGTCGTCGCCATGAGCAAGCCGGTTATGGATAGTATCCGCTGGACTCTAGGCGATCCCGCTCCGGCGTTTTCGTCAGTGTCGGGCTAGCGGCTGAAGGGTGGACGTGCCGCTTCCCATCTGTGGTTGAGGTGGCTGACTGCGGCAGGCCAATTGCCCTCGCTCGGCATCAGCCGAGTTCAGCGCTCGCCTCCAGCCCTGCTAGAGTCCGCAAGAACGAATTTGAAATTCCGCAGCAGCTGGCGCGAGTGACCTACGTCGGAAGTGCGTGGCTGTGGCGACGGGGAGCCGGCTGATGGCCTGAGACGAAAGCGATTCCTGCGATTGAGTCGCAGGAATCGCAGGTGCAGTGGGGGGAGGGGGCTGGCCGGTAGAAATGACCTGAGGAACGAAAGTACCAGGCCAGCCGGCAAGGCTGGCCTGGTTCGAGGGTTAGAGCGAGCCGGGGGTGTAGTAGACGAAGTGCAAGAGATTCAAGTGCACCCACCGAGTCCTTGATTTGTCGGGGATGATCCAGGCACATCCGTGCTGGATGAGGTGATTCAGGGCCGGCTCCAGTCGTTGCTTCAGGCGGAGCCTTATAGGCCGTGTCAGGCGCAGCAGGTCGTTATGGCGGACGCGATCATGCCCCTTTTTGACCACGTGGTTGAAGAGGAACAACTTCAGGTCGTCCGCATCCTGAAAGAGCTGGGCGACGTCCGAGTTGACGCTGAACAGCCGCAGGAACTCGCCGGTGTGCCAGCGTAAGATGGCAATGGCGCGTTCCAGTGTATCGACGGTGATCGAGCCTTCCTGTCCAGTGAAGTGATGCATAACGGCCGCGATACGACCGGCGATTTCGCAAGACTTGGAGGCGAAGTCCTTGATGTCATGGAAATCGCCCTGCGGATGCGTGCGACGCTCGGTTTCTTCTGCCAAATTGAACCAGCGTTGCTTGGCCTCTTCAGTGAACGTGACCACACTGCGTTCGGTCTTGCCCGCGACCAAATGCTGATCGTATTCGTCGAGCAATTGTTCGGCGCGTGCATGGAACAGTCCCAGTTTGTCCCAGGTGGGTTCGTCTCGGGTGATGCCTCGATAGCCTTGCGTCGAGAACGGCCAGCCTACGAGGCAACGCGCGAGTAGTCCCGTTCCGCGTGCCTGTGGTCCGCGACGTGCCATGTAGTCCTGGAATACGGACGGTTGCGCCATGATGCTGATCGTCACCCGAGGGTTCTGGGCCAGTGCGTGGTCGTCATTGGCGCGGTCCAGTGATAAGGCCGCACCGTCCCATGCGGAGTTCAGTAAGGCCAGTTGCCGCATGGCTTCGCTGTCAAGCAGGACACCACCTTCCGAACTCATGAGGGCGATGGACTCGCCGTCACCGTGGAGGGCATCGACGAATGAGCGCTTCGTCAGATCTTTGCGGATGATCTGGCGCATGCGTGGCGGAATGGGCTTGGACCTGCGGTGTTCAAGCAGGCGCTGCGTGGTCTGCTCAGTGGCCTGCCCTTTGTTGACAAGCGCCAGCCGCTTTTTCATCAGTGCGCGATGGGTATCCTTCCAGAATTCCTGGTTGTATTCGAAGTCATCCTTGGCGTTGTCGTAGGCGCGCTGTCGTTTGGCTAGATGCTCGTGCAGCGGCTTGGCGACTCGATCGTCCACGGCTGTCTTACGCTCGCCAGATTCAGCGATGGCAAACAGGTTGAGGGAGACGGGGCGAATTTGTCCCGTCGGAAGTTTGACGTCGATAAGCCCTTGGCATGTGGCCGACATGACGGCCAGGAATGACATGCCGATCAGTGCATCGGGTGCTTGCACATGACGGCACACTTCCTGAGCCGCTTCTTGCACGAGCAGATGAAATGCACCCATGGGATAGGCGAATGGGCCAAGCTGGGAGGCATTCATGCAATGCCTCCGTTCGTCCCTTCCGGACTGCGTGCATCGTCGGCTTGACGAAGGCGCGCAGCACTCAGCAGCTTCTTGAATGTGGCACTGGAGAGCTTGAGACCGGCATCAGAAAGTGCCTTGCGGATGGCAGTCTGCGTAACGCCGCGACGGAGCGCTGCTTCGATATGCGCGAGATGTTCGGCGAAGATGTCCGAACGCTGAGTACGCTGGTTGGGCTGGAGCGCGTCCAGGACGAGCGCCAAGTCCTGCGCACCGGGTGTACGAGGGGGAATGGTGGCGGTGTTCGTGGTCATGACCCGTCTCCTTAGCGCTTCCCGTTCGGCGTGGTCGCCTGGGCCTGCAGCCACGCGAGGATTTCGTGCTGCCACCAGCGAGGCGATATGCCGACATAGAACGGGCGCGGGAACGTGGGGTCATAGCACGGCGACTTGCTGTTCATCCGGGCATAGAAGTGACTGCGCCCGTCACCGGTCGTGGCGTAGACTTCCTTGGCCCGCAAGGCACGGGCGGGGTAGGGGCCTGATACATGCCCAGCGAGGGCGGGATGCCCAATGAGCTGGCGGAGCAGTTCCGCCAGGTTATCGAGGGCAGCCGGCTGGTCGACAAGCGCCTTGTGGATCGTGGCCCCGAGATTCTGGATGGGGGCAACGTCGGATTCGGGCGATATCCGGGCATTGGCAATGGTCGTGCGCATGATGATTCCGAGGTTGGCGCCGCAGGATTGCAGCGGGGACACTCTCGGATTTGCATGGACGGCGGGGTATTCGTACTCCCGTAACCATTGACATTAAATTTCAGTTGTGAGTCGAGATGGCTTCGCGTTGCCAGCTAACAATCCAAGGTTGCCGGGATCCGTAGCTGCTCGGTGCTAACCGGCGTTTCAGCGGGGACAAGCCGGAACATTGGCGGCTCGGCACGAGCCGCTGCGGATACTGGTGATGGCTGACCGCTGTTCCGGTAACCACCGACCAGCACGCTGGTGCCGACCAACATGCTCAGCGCACTGACAGTTTGGTCGGCGGGAGCCTTCCGGCCGGAACTGGTGGAAACGGACATTCAATGCGTGGATCAAGGATTTGCGTGTCGAGTGCCTGCCGACAGTGCCAGTGGTGTTTGACGAGACATCGCCTTCGTGCGATGACATCATTGCGAAGATTGCAATGCTTCAAGAGTCAATAGACAGCTTCTCAAGGCTAATTGCAGGGGAGAGTGATTCATTAACTCGATTCGATCCATTGACCTACGCTTAATTGATGACCTCGTCGACTTCATCCGAGGCCCGGGCTTCGTGTTGGATTTTTCCGACAGAAGCTTCTCGGACTTCTTCGCCTCCGAACTCAAAGTCAACATCGACGATCCGAAATACGCGGTCAATGGAGGATCGAAAGGCAAGCGCCTACGCCGTTTCCTTCAGACCTGCGATGACGAGGCCGCCATTCGGACACTCGAAGCACTCTGGGAGCATCGCAGCGAGTATCTGACCCGTTTAGGGGGCGCCGATCCCGTCGCTAATGCCCAGACCCGCTATCAAGGCTTGGTCAGTCGCCTAACGGGCGGCTCCAAACCGTCGCGGCCGTCAGTAAGCCCCCAGTCCGTTCCCGTTGACCGTGCGGTCATTGCCAAGATCAAAACGGACCTGTTGCAAGTAGCGGCGCTGGCGCCGCATGCGCGCGGCTATGCGTTTGAGGGCTTCCTCAAATGTCTGTTCGACGCCTTCGGCCTGGCCGCCCAAGAGCCGTTCCGGCAGCGCGGCGAACAGATCGACGGCAGCTTTCTGCTCGCGAGCGAGATCTATCTGCTCGAGGCAAAATGGCACGGGCCGCCGATCGGCGTCGCCGAGCTGCACACCTTCCATGGCAAGATCGAGCAAAAGGCGGCCTGGACCCGCGGCCTCTTTGTCAGCAACAGCGGCTTCACCGAAGACGGCCTCGCCGCTTTTGGGCGCGGCAAGCGGGTCATTTGCATGGACGGTCTCGATCTTTACGAAATGCTCAACCGTGAAATCCCACTCACTCAGGTCCTCGAGCGCAAAGTTCGCCGCGCCGCGGAAACCGGCGCACCCTTCATGCGCGTGCGCGACCTATTTCCTGACTAACAGGAGGAGTGAGGATGGCGCAGTTCAATGATTGGTGCATTTCGGTCGACCCGCCGGTGGGGAACCATTTTCTGCGTGTGATGACAGGACAGGCCGCTAACCTTCAGGTCGGCATCCAAGCGACGGCGGCTATCGTGCCTTCACACTACGCCTCGGAGGAGCAGGTGGCGCGTGCACTCAAGCGGCTGGGCAAGCCCGCCGCCGCCGCCCTGATCGAGAGCAAGCTGCCGACCACTAAGCAGATTCGGTCCGGCGACCTCGGCGAAATCTACGCGACAGAATGGATAGATACTCAAAGCGGCGGCTACCGTGCGCCGATCAAGCGCCTGCGCTGGAAAGACCATCGCAACATGGCAATGCGTGGTGACGACGTGATCGGCATCCTGCAAGACCCCCAGTCTAAACGTCTTCAGTTCCTGAAGACGGAGGCGAAAAGCCGCGCCACATTGTCCGCACAGGTCCTGACCGAAGCCCGCGCCGGGCTGGACAAGGATGGAGGATTGCCCTCGGCCCACGCGTTGCACTTTATTTCCGCGCGTCTCCTCGAGCTCGGCAATCTGCCGCTGGCCGATGCAATCGACGACGCGCTACTCAAGCATGGCGTCCCGCCGCAGAGTGTCCGGCATCTGCTTTTCACATTCTCAGGCAATGCCCCCGACGCATTGCTAACCGCTTCCCTGCAAGCGTATCCCGGCCTTATCAGTCAATGGGGTATCGGACTTCGCGTGGAAGGCCATGCCGCCTTTATCGGCGCGGTCTACGATCGAGTGATCGCCGATGCCAACAACCCCTGAGGCTATTGCCGCAGATATCGCCGAGGCGACGGCCGCCGGCTTTCGGGGCCGACTGATCGCTCGCGGGCAGGCCCGCGCGATCATATGGCGTGACGGCACCCTTCCGCCCGACGCGCCGGACTTCGCGCCGCAGCTTAGCTACGACCTGCATAGCTATGCCTATGCCCTGCTCGGCCTGGGCCTGCGCCTTCGGGAGGTCGGTGGCGATCCGAATGAGGCTCGCACGGCATTCGAACAGGCTGCAACGGCTCTTGAAGCGGTGATGGCAAAGGGCAACCGCCAGGAGGCCGATCGCGATTTCCACTTTGTCATGGCTGCGGCCGCTTATCATCTCGCCCACCTGTCAGCACGAGCATATTCGCTCCTTGCGATCGTCGAGGCGGATGAGAATTTCTCACCGATCGAGCGGGCGCTGGCTCAGTTGATGCGGCGGAATTTCGATGCCTTGCGCAGCAGCGTTCTCGACTACCGGACCTCCGGTCAAAGTAGCGATGAGCGGATCGCTGCCGACATGCAGTCCCACCTCGAGCAAGCAGAGGGCGCTGCCGTACCTCAGGACACCGGTGGCGACGACTTCCTTTTCGATGGTCTGAATACCGCGCTCACCGACACCTTCATGGCCGCCATGTCCCTCTATCTGCTCGCGCTCGAGCGCGGCGAGCGAGAGCTTGTCGATCAGGCGCTCGAGCGGCTGCGCGTGAGCCTGGCGATCTGCGGCGAGATGAACATGCTGCCGCAATGGTGGGCGCATCGTGTCGCCATCCATCTTCTGTCGGACCTTTGGTCGAGCACGTTCCACAAAAGAGTGCCGCTGCAGTCCGCGGGAGGACTGGCGGCGGACTGGCTGCGATTGCGCGAACTGTTCATCGCGCTGTTGCAGCGTCGAGCTAGGGCCGAGATCGACCTTTGGCCATCGCAGATCGAGGCGGCTGCCCGTGCCGTCGATCAGTCCGACGACTTAGTCGTGTCGCTGCCGACGAGCGCCGGCAAGACGCGCATTGCAGAACTGTGCATCTTGCGCTGCCTCGCTGGCGGCAAGAGGGCGGTGTTCGTTACGCCGCTACGCGCGCTCTCGGCGCAAACCGAGGCCACACTCCAGCGGACCTTCAGCCCGCTCGGCAAGACCATCTCCGCCCTCTATGGCAGCATCGGCGTCACCGGCTTTGATGAGGACGCGATTCGCGAACGCGACATCGTGGTGGCGACGCCGGAGAAGCTCGACTTCGCGCTCCGTAACGACCCTTCGCTGCTAGACGACGTCGGTCTCCTAGTCTTCGACGAAGGGCACATGATCGGCCTCAACGAGCGCGAGGTTCGCTACGAGGTGCAGATTCAGCGGCTTCTGCGCCGTGCTGATGCCCAAGAGCGCCGGATATTCTGCCTCTCGGCGATCCTACCCGACGGCGACCAGCTCGATGACTTCGCCGGCTGGCTCCGCCGCGATCATCCGGGCGGGCTGATCAAGAATGATTGGCGCCCAACCCGCCTGCGCTTCGGCGAGGTGGTGTGGACATCGCCAACCGCGCGGCTCAACCTACGCGTCGGCGACGAGCGGCCCTGGGTCCAGCGCTTTCTTACCGGCGCCGCCCCGCCCAACTGGATCGCGCCCAAGCGTCGCCGCACTAGGCTCTTTCCCGACGACCAGCGCGAGCTCTGCCTTGCGACCGCCTGGAAGCTTGTTGACGACGGCCAGACCGTCCTCGTCTTCTGCCCCGAGCGGCGCAGCGTCGAGCCGTTTGCCGACGTTATCATCGATCTGCATGAACGCGGCGCCTTGGGCTCGCTGCTCGAGGCCGATCCGGACGTGCTGAACACCGCGATCGCGCTGGGCGAGGAATGGCTAGGTGCTGGCAGCGCCATCCTCAAATGTCTGCGTCTCGGGGTCGCCCTTCACCATGGAGCCCTGCCGACGGCCTATCGCAAGGAGGTCGAGCGCCTGCTGCGCGAGAACGTCCTCAAGGTCACCATCTCCTCGCCGACCCTGGCCCAAGGCCTCAATCTGTCGGCGACCGCCGTCATCATGTATTCCCTCCACCGCGCCGGCGAGCGGATCGAGATCAGCGAGTTCAAGAACGTTATCGGGCGCGCCGGACGGGCCTATGTCGACGTTGAGGGCATCGTCCTCTTCCCCATGTTCGACGACATCCCCAGGAAGCAGCGGAACTGGGAAGCGCTCATCACCGACCTTGGCGCGCGCGAGATGGAAAGCGGTCTCGTTCTGTTGGTCGCGGTGCTGCTGAGGCGGATGCACGCACGTATCGGCGGAGACATCAACCAGCTCGTTGACTATGTCGTCAACAACGCCGCAGCTTGGACCTTTCCCGAGATCGGCAATGAAGAGCCGGAAGACCGGAATCGCGCCTTGGCCGATTGGGAACGGCACGTTGCGACGCTCGATACAGCCATCCTTAGCCTCATCGGGGAAAACGAAATTTCCGATGAAGGGATTGAGGCTGCTTTGGACGACATCCTACAGTCTTCTCTGTGGCAGCGACGTCTGGAGCGTCTGGACGCTCAATCCCGGCAGTTGTTGAAGGCCGGTCTTTCTTCCCGCAGCCGGCTGATCTGGAATCAGTCGACCGCCGCTCAACGCCGCGGCTATTTTCTGGCAGGCGTCGGTCTGACGACGGGTCATGCCCTCGATGCCATAGCCGCCGAAGTCAACCTACTTCTCATCCAGGCCAATGGCGCGATCCTTGAGGGTCACGTCGAAGCTGCAATAACCGCTATCGCCAGTCTCGCTGAGCGGGTATTCGCATTTTATCCCTTCATACCCGAACCGCTGCCGGCGAACTGGCGGGACATCCTACGGGTTTGGCTGCTGGGCCAGCCTCTGACCGCGCTGGGCGGGGATCAGCCATCGGAAGTGCTTCAGTTTGTTGAAGGAGGCCTCATCTATCGGCTGCCTTGGGCAATGGAGGCGATCAGGGTCCGCGCCAGCGCAAATGGCGATGAGATAGACGTAGATGGCCGGGGCCTAGAAGACTATGAACTTGGCCTTGCGGTGCCGGCAGTCGTAACCGGCACGCTCAACCGCTCTGCATCGATCCTGATCCAAGCCGGCTTCAATTCGCGGCTGGGTGCAATCAAAGCAGTCACCGACACCGGCGCGACCTTCGCCACGGGCAAGGAGCTGCGGCAATGGCTGAATACAGATGTGGTCGCAGCTTGGAGTGCTCAGGCCGACTGGCCAACTAGAGAAACGAGACCGATTTGGATGGAGTTCGTCCAGAACTTCACGCCGAGCGAGAAGCGCACATGGGCCGAGCGGCACTATTGGGCGAGTATCACGTGGTCGGCTGCGCCCCCGCCGCCTGGCGCCGTCGTACAGATACATCAGTGGGAAGGTCGGTCTTGGGTGCTTTCGCCAGACGGTACTCCGCTAGGCACAGTTCAGGCCACACTCAATTTCCATCGAAGCGGCCTGCTTCGCGCACAGGTGGCGCGGGACGTCAGCAAGATCGACATCGTATATCTTGGTCCCGACGATCTGACGGGCGCATAGCCGCCAAGTCCCCGGCGCTGCTGGCCACTGTGAAATGCATTGGCCGATGTCCGCTTTGGGTGAAGACGGACCTTAGCCGCCCAGTGCTGGCGCGTTACCTTGCATAGCCGGCTCTTGGATCGCTGCCAGTCTCGCGTCGATGATCTTGAGGAGATGTGATGCGAGGATCAGCATTTCGCGCGCTTCGTCGCGCTGGATCTCGACCTTTCGATGGGATGCGGGATTCTTGTAGCTGCCGATGGCCCCTGTCATCAGGTTCATCAGAGCGACTCTCTCGCCGCGTTCCAGTGTCCTGTCTGTTAGAGGGCCTTCGTCCGGATGGAATGCGGCACTCATCAGCGGAACACCGATTCTGTCGGCGCCGTAGTTGCCGGCCGCACGTGTTGTTACCTCAAGAGCCTTGAAGGCTTCGAACACGGCCGTGTCGAAGCGTCCCTGCATGAAAAGGGGGCGAGCGTCCCGCAGAAGCGTCGGATGCAGGAAGGCGCTCGGCAAGAGTTCTTCGCTCAGCATGCCCCTGACGCCATTCGCATCTGCAACCTGGCGACCGAGCTTGGTCACGCGGTCGAAGGCTGGATTCGCTCCTGTGTCGGAGCACAGCAGGCCGTTGACCTTCAGCCAGTTCCAAGCGGCTGAGATGGAATTTGCAAGTTCCTGCTGGAGTTCACGCCGGCCTCGATAGTCGTATTCGCCCTCTACTCGGTTCACGTAATTTCCGAGGTGCACCATGCCTTGCTGGGCGGGGGAGTTCGGACCTGTAAGCACTTCCAGTAGGTAGCCACCCAGTTCGCTGGGTTGGAGATCTACCAGGGTTTGGGCATCAGGAACGAGCTGAATCAGTGTCGCCATAGGGCACCCGCTAGACCCGCACCAAGTGCGGGTGAAGAACAAACCGTAGGGGGCTGCTAGACCATTCGCAACCCGAGCTGTATGGCTCAAGAGGACTCTACTACCCGAGCTGCTTGCCCACGCCCGTCGCGACCGAGCCGCCCTTGGCAATGGATACGAGTGTCCGATTTGGGTGGAAGCCGCCTGCTGAGGATGCCGATGAGGGCGCTTGGCTGCGGGTAATTGGCTGCAGGTGATCAGTACCTGCGGGAATGTTCAGCGCACACCGGAATTGATGTTCAGTCGGACCGGAGTCCGCAGCCGCCAGCTTACAGCCACCTGACACGCAGAGCCCTTCAGAAAACGTGCTCGAACCCAGGTTCGCTGCGAGGTGTCCCGTTGCCGCCTCGTGCGGCGCCTTCAGGGCGGATCAAGGTTACGGCGGCGCTCGTGTCGTTGCCGGATATGCCGACGGCGCGAAAATACGCTTCGATGTCTTCCTTTTTCGGGTGTGTCAGAACCTCATCAAGCACGACGTCGGGCGCGGACCAGAAGAGTTTGGCGGCGGCCATGAGTTTGCATAGCTCGGGTGAGAGATAGCTCGTCCATCCCTCCTTGAGGTCCTCACGCGCCTTCTCGCGAGCAAAGACCGGTTCGATGAATTTTGCGGCTGCTGCCCGCGTGCCGGGATGCAATTTCTCTTTGACGAACAGCGACTCGAAGTCATCGCTTCCGATCGTGGCGAAAACCTTCTTGCGCCGATCTTCGTATTCGCTGGGGTCGATGGGCGTTTTCGTACGCCAGAAGCGCTCGCTTGCCTCGATGAGGTAGATCAGCTTTTCAGAGAAGTAGGCCGGGCGGTCGGCGATGACATCGGTCAGGCCGGTATCTTTGTCATGCTGCAGTAGCGAGGAGATGCACTCTGGAGAGTGGTGGATGATGTCGATGAATCGATGGACATCCTCGCCTGTCGCAAAGAGTTGCCAGCTTTTGATGTCGAAATTGATGAGCGCCGGAAAGCGGCCATCTATGTTCGAGTCCGCCGTTTGGGCTTTGTCGTAGCAGGCGATTTGCCATTCGTCGGCATCGCTGGGCGTTGTGTTGGTACCTAGCCCACGAGTCGGCCAGAGAACCTCATAGGCCCCCATGTTTTTCCATACGGCAGCGGGGAAGTAGCGCTGAGATAGGCGGCCGCGATGGACGAGTTGTTGGCAATCCTCTAGGGACAGAACAACACCTTCGATCTCATCGACACCCATGCTTATGCCCTTGATGGACACCTTGGTCTCGGGCTTGAGACTGGCCCTGGTCTTCGCTTTTTTCGCATTCGCTGTTGGCGGCGAGGCGTCTTGATCGGCATCGATACGTTTCTTATGGGCGGAGATGCAGGCGTAGTCGTGGGGATAGATCGAGAAGAAGAGGGGGATCATGCCCTCCGCGGCACATTGAAGGATCGCAGTGACGGATAACTGAAGGTCGCGAGCCAGTACATCAATGCGGATGCTTTCATTCGAATGGATGGGGTGTTGGCTTTGCACGCTTGGCATCGGGTGTCCATGTGTTGGGAGAGGGCATCGATCGGCCAGCGACATTCAACCATGCCGACTGGCGCCCGAATACTCGCAGACCACCTGGTGTCATCGATCCAACGTCATGGGCCATATGCATGCCGGCGCCGTTCGTTCGGCTGCCGCGGGATACGTGCAAGAATGTTTGTCTGGCACCGGTTGGCCGTCTGGTTGGGTATCCCGCAAAATTGCGGGCATCCATGCGGGTATCGGAGCGAATTTGTCAATCAATGTTCTAGGTAAGACAAGTAGATAGGTCTTTTATGCTGCTGATGATCGACAACTACGACAGCTTCACCTTCAACCTCGTGCAGTACCTGGGCGAGCTGGGGCAGGAGGTGAAGGTGGTGCGCAACGATGCGCTGGACGTGGCGGGCATCCGCGCG
>Ga0134126_10001140_pt1 | contig 33679 bp, 27 predicted proteins | sample KB31752_FD_96881 | JGI IMG/M metagenome (GOLD analysis project Ga0134126, IMG submission 96881) | Terrestrial soil microbial communities with excess Nitrogen fertilizer from Kellogg Biological Station, Michigan, USA - KB3-175-2 | ecosystem: Environmental > Terrestrial > Soil > Unclassified ...
CCTGCCCGCCGCCGCGGCACAACTTCACCTCCATCCCCCGCATCCGCTCCGAGCGCCCCGCATTCGACCTGCACTACCCCCACATCCAATCCGGCCGCCCCGCCCGTCCGCGGCGCGTGCGCGGAGCGCAGCCCCCGGCAGCACAGTCGCCGAGCCCGGACAAGGGGACAGCCGCCAGGGGTAACACCGGCGCGTAACAGGGCCCGCACCTTAGGCGAGGAGTTCCGCCGTGCTGCCGGCAAGTCCGGACCGCTCCCCTCTGGCCCAAAGCTGACTAGTTTCTACTAACTTCCCTATGTAAACTGTCCTCGTGACGCTGGAGGAGATGGGATTCGCCCCGGAAGCCCCGGCCGAAGCGCGGCCGCGGGTCAGGCTCCGGCAGTGCCCGTTCCGGGACATCGCCGAGAATCACCAGGACGTCGTCTGCCAGCTGCACCTTGGCCTCATGCAGGGCGTGCTGGCGCAGCTGCGCGCGCCGGTCACCGCTGACGCCCTCCAGCCGTTCGCTGAGCCGAGCCTGTGCCTTGCGCAGCTGACGACCCTCCAGGCTGACTCGCGACCGCCCGCGTAGCAGGTACCCTTCACGGCCTGCCGGCGAAGCGCTTACGCGCGGCTGCCGGGCGCGGTATCGCGATCTGCCGAGTGACCGCTGCGGCTCCGGCCCGCATCCAGAACCCTGGTTAAATACAAGTGCACATGTAATAATTAGACTTGGCAGTAATAACTGGAGTTAAGCAAGGGGGCAGCCATGACAGCCACACCACAGCTGACCAGCGGTGACCGGGACAGGGAAGCCGTGGCCGCAATATCTGCGGCGTACCCGCGCACGCTGGCCGACGAGCACGCCCTCCTGCTGGCGCAAGTCACCAGCCGGGCGCGGCGGGTGCTGGCGGCGACCACTGAGGGCCGGTGGCCTGCTCAGGAGTTGCAGACACTCGCGGACTACCTGCGCGCGGAGTTGCTGCGCCATGCCGCCGACGAGGAATGGCTGCTGTTCCCGGCACGCCACCCGGCGCCCGCCTTCACCCGGCTCGCCCGCGACCACGCGCGCCTGCGCGCGGCCACCGAGGTACTCGAGCAGGCCGCCGCCGGCGCAGGCCCGCACTCAGGCGCCCGGATCGCTGCCATCACCCGGGACCTCCTCGACCAGCTTCAGCACCACCTCGTCACCGAGGAACTGGCCCTGGCCGCCGCTGACGCCCCGGCCACGGTACCGGCGACCACCGAGCCGGGCAGCCGCCAGCACGAGTGGTACCAGCTCACCGAGGGACCAGTCATCGACCTCGATGCGCTTCCTCCCGACGAGATGACCGACGCCGCCGTGGACCGGCTCACCCGGCTGCGCAGCGGCGAGCAGGTGGAACTGCGCTCCGCCCGCGACCCGGAATGGGTGTGGCGGCGCGTCGACCAGCTCAGGCCCGGCACCTACGGATTCGCGTACCTGCAGGACGGGCCGCACCGGTGGCGCGTACAGGTCACCCGCCGGCCAGCAGCCAGCCGCTAACCAAAGGAAGGGGCAGCCATGCACCGCGGCGTCCCAGAGCACGGCCCGCCCCGCTGCGAGTCGGGTTAACCTACCTGGGTAGACGGCGATGCGGCTGCATTCTTGGCGGCCGGGTGGAGGAAGCGGAGACCTGGCGGCAAGCGCGGAGGTTCTGCGAGCCTCATCGTCAATGTCCATCGTGCCGGGCTGAGCATGGCTGAGCGCTAGCTGGCCGGGGCGCCTGGCGACCTGGGCTGTCAGCGGCATCGGGGCAGCAGGCCTTCGCAGGGGTGGTGTAGCTCCAGTCGGGTTTGCCGCCCGCGGCGTTGGAGGTCACCTCAGGGCCCACAAGCAAGAATCGTGCCTCCTCATGCGCGATGGGGCAGTGCTCAGTGCCGCGCGGGATGACGAGCAAGTCGCCGGGTTCGAGGTCGATGTCGCGATCTCGCAGCTGGATGGTGATGTGGCCCTCGATAACGAGGAAAACCTCGTCCTGGTCGTCATGGCTGTGCCAGTTCGTCGAGCCGATCCCTCTGGCCACCTTGAACAGGTTGCCGTTGCCGCTCGCTAGCACCCGCTGGCTCCAGAACTCGGCCACTTCCGCGGCTTCCCTGGCGACATTTATCTTCTCCACGAGCCCGATCCTGCCTGCGGGCGGGAGACGCCGGCAGTGCTAGGAATGCCACATGCCGCAAGATTCCTACCGCGAACCGCAGCCGGTCGTCCTGATTGTCGACGAGGGCGCTAACCCCTTCGAGTTGGCCTGCACGTGCGAGGTTTTCGGTGCCCGGCGCCGCCCGGAGATCGGCCGCGAGCTCTACCGGTTCCGCGTCGTGACCCCCCGGCGCCGCGTGGCCGTGCGCGACGCGATGTTCATCATCGGGGGCGCCGGCGACCTCAGCGACATCGAAGGCGCGCACACCATCTTCGTGCCGAACCGGCCCGACACCGACACGCCCACCCATCCGGCCGTCATTAAGGCCGTGCGGCGTGCGCACGAGCGAGGCGCCCGGCTGGTCGGCCTGTGCACCGGGGCCTACACACTCGCCGAGGCGGGCCTTCTCGACGGGCGCCCGGCAACTGTGCACTGGCAGCTTGCCGACGACTTCCGGCGCCGCCACCCCAAGGTCGACCTGCAGCCGGACGTCCTGTTCATCGACGACACCGACATCCTGACGTCCGCCGGCAGCGCAGCGGCGCTGGACCTAGCACTGCACATCGTCCGCATCGACCACGGAGCGCAGATCGCCAACTTCGTCAGCCGGCGGCTGGTCTTCTCCACGTTCCGCGACGGCGGGCAGCAGCAGTTCATCGAACAGCCCGTCACATCCGGCGGTCAGCCCGCACTGTCGCAGACCCTTGACTGGGCCCGGGCACGACTCGGCGCGAGGCTCTCCGTCGCCGACCTCGCCGGTCACGCTCACCTCAGCCCCACGACACTGCACCGGCGATTTCGCGCCGAGTTGGGCACCACGCCGCTGGCCTGGCTCACCGGCGAGCGCGTCGACCTCGCGCGCCGCCTTATCGAGCAGGGCACTGCGCCTCTGGACCTGATCGCCCACCGCAGCGGCCTCGGGACCACCGCCAACCTGCGGGCCCAGATGCGACGCCGAACCGGGCTCAGCCCATCTCAGTACCGCGCCCGCTTCGCGCCCCGCTCGCTCCCGGCCCAGCCGGACAGCCCGGCCGAAGCACCTGCCAAGGTCGGCTACGACGAGGTCAAGGACCAGGTGCCGGCGGAGAATAGCAGCTTGCATCAGGCCGACCGGTAGCTGCCATTCCGGCGGAGCAAGGAGGACCGGTTCCGTGCACTGTCATTCCGCGATGAGGTTGTCCGGTCCAGCGATTCGGCATGCGCCTAACCGGATAATCAGTGCGCGGACTCGCGAACTGCGGGTGCAGCTGCGGCAGCGCGCGTAATCGGCGATGTCTGTCGTTGAAACCTGCGATTCTGCGCGTGGTCCTGCACCTGAGAGGCGGCCGACCAGCAAGGCCCGGGTTACGGCGCAGTGGCTGTGGTCAGCGATGGGCCAGGTCATGTGCCGGCCAATCTGAGCGGTGCAGTCCCGGAGTCCCTGGGGCGGACGCTGGGCTGCTCAGATCCGGCGGATGGCCTCTGCTGCCAGGGTGGCCGCCATGGCGGACGTCGCTCCGGTGAGGCTGATGTCCACGTCTAGCTCTTTCGAGCCGGCCAGCACCATGGCGCTGACGCCTCTGCTGTCGGTCAGCGTGACCGCCTCCTGGCCAACATCGCGGATCTTGGTGACTGTCAGGCCGCGTACTCCGGTGTCAGCCTGCTCGCGCTGCCCGAACTGGTGCCGGGCCTGCGCTGCGGACGGGTATGAGGTGACGCCGAAGTTCACGGTTCCCGCGCCGCCCGGGAGGTCGTAAACGCACACGCCCGGCGGGAGGGGGCTGGCATGCCCGATCGGCCGTCCGACAGCGTGGCGTACCTGGGCGGCGGTCAGCAGCCGACACGCTGCGGCGGGCGATGACGAAGCAGTCGCCGTGGCTGTGGGCGTGACCGGCTGCGCGGCGGAATGCCGCGGTGTCTCGGAGCATCCAGCCGCCACCAAGCAGACGCCAGCCACCCCCAGCGCGGCCGCCCTGGGCGAGGGAATCACCTGGGATTCCTTTCCGGCCGATCAGTCAGTACGACGGCCATTTGCGGTGACCACTGAAGCCACCGGCGACCGACACGGTACCGCCTGGAACAGTACGATTACCCGGCGCACCCGTCCTGATAGGGGGTTTTGCCCTACCTTCACCCTGGTCAGTGGCCGTTTCCGGGCCAGATCGGCCAGCTCCGCCACCACGGGCAGCAGATACGTGTGATCCCAGGTCGGGCCGCCGTGCACGACGATGAGCATCGGCAGCGCCCGATCACCGAACCGGCGGACGAACAGCCGGACACCGCCTACCGCGGCAATCTGTCCGGCACGGGCCGGCCAGGGCGGGCAGGATTGCCAGCGTGCCGGTTCCCAGAGCGGTGGCCGTGGTCGTGGATGGATGCCGCGTCCTGGTCTTCAAGCGCTACCTGCGCAGCGACTGCGCCCGGAGATGCGTCATGTGCGCGCACGCCGGCCGGGCAGCAGGCCCCTGCCCAGGGCACCACTACGCGGTCCTGCCCGGCGGCGGCGTGGAAGACGGCGAGACCGCCGAGGCCGCCGCGCTGCGCGAACTGCGGGAGGAGACCACGCTCACGGCCCGGATCGACCGGCTGCTGTGGACCGGCCAGCACAACGGCCGCCCCGCGTCCTACTACCTCGTCGCAGATGTCCGCGGCACGCCCGTCCTGTCCGGCCCCGAGGCCCTCGACCACAGCCCCCGCAACAGCTTCGAGCTGCACTGGGCCGACCCCGGCGACCTCGACGTCCTCAACCTGCACCCCCCGGACATCCGCCACCAGCTGACCCAGCTACTTCACAGGCAGACCCGCTAGGTCGGCTGGGTGGGGTGACCAGTGACGCCACCCCGCCTCACGACTAGGACGAGTGTCCTAGCGCTGGCTCCAGGACAGGCGCGCGGGTGCCTCATGCGGGGAACGTCGTCTCCTCGTCGCTGGAGGCCGCGAACCGGGTGGAGTCGTTCATCGCGTCAGCGATGTCTACCCCGCTGATCTCGACCGGCGCCCCGCCGGGCGGCTCGCCCTTGGTGTTGGCGGCGCGCAGCCCGATCAGGATCACGGCGCCCACGAAGAAGGCGGCGCCCAGCAGTGCCCGGGCGAAGCCGCCGACCAGAGCGTCGGGGCGCGCATGATGCGTGGCGACCAGCGCGTTGGTCCGGGCGGTCGCCAGCGCGGAGAGGACGGCTAGGCCGAGCGCCACGCCAAGCTGGAACGACGCCGTGATCAGCGCGCCGGCCAGGCCTGCCTTGTCCGGCGGCACGCCGGCGTTGCCAGCGATCTGGACGCCGACGAACACCAGCCCGAGGCCGAGGCCCATGATCATCAGGGGCGGGAAGATGTCGGTCCAGTAGGAGCCGTGCACGGGGATCCGGGAGACCCAGTACATGCCGCCGGCCGCGATGACCGCCCCAGCGATGATGAGCGGCCGGGTACCGATGCGCGGGACCAGCCCCGAGCCGCCGATCGAGCCAACAGCGACGATGGCCGCGACCGGGACGTACGCCGTGCCGGCGCGAAACGCGGAGAAGTGCAGGATCTCCTGCATGTACAAGGTGATGAAGAAGAAGACGGAGTTGAATCCCGCCAGGCCCAGCACGTTCGCCACGTCGGTGGCGGCCAGTCCCTTGATCTTGAAGACCGACAGCGGCAGCACCGGATTGGGATGTCGGGCCTCATTGACGATCAGGGCGGCCAGCAGCACCGCCGCGCCGGCCAGCTCGCCGATCGTGGTCCCAGAACCCCATCCGTCAGCGGGCGCCTTGACCAGCGCGTAGATGAGCAGCAGCATCGCGCCGGTACCCAGCAGCGCGCCGAGCACATCGAAGCTCGCCAGCCCGGAACGGCGCGGTGCCTCGCCGCTCATGAGGAGGTACGCCGCGATGATCACGACCAGGCAGAGCGGCGCGTTGATGTACAGCACCCACTGCCAGCCGGGACCGGACGAGATGACGCCGCCGAGGAACACCCCGACGATCCCGCCCAGGCCGCCCATCGCCCCCCACGCGCCAAGCGCCTTGACCCGATCGGTGCCGGTGTTGAAGCCCGTGGTCAGAGCGGACAGCGCGGCGGGAGTCATCAGGGCTGCGCCCAGGCCCTGGGCCAGCCTGGCACCGACGAGCGTCCCCGCGTTAGGAGCCGCGCCGCCGATGATCGCGCTGATCCCGAACACCGCGGTCCCGAGGACGAGCGTCACCCGCCGCCCGACCAGGTCGGCCAGCCGCCCGCCGAGCAGCATGAAGCCCCCGTAGGTGACCACGTAGCCGCTGATGACCCACTGCAGGTTCTGCTGAGAGAAGTGCAGGTCGCGCTGAATGCTCGGGAGCGCGACGTTGACGATCGCGATGCCCATGAAGTCCAGCAGCGCGACCACGAGCAGGAAGGCCAGCATCAGCTGGCCCTTGCGGGTGGCAAGGAAAGACGCGCCGGGCGGTGCCGAAGCTTGCGTCATGACGGAAATCCTCCGTAGCTTCTTGTGAGTCAGTTGACTAACTTAGAGAATGAGGTGCAGGCCCGGAACTCGGTCCGGTGCTCTTGCCCCCCGTGATCGAAGCCCTCGGGCACGCGTCCTGGCGTCGGCCAGCCCGCCGTCGGCCAGCGCACCGGCGGTGCCGGTCGCCGCGGTCAGCAGGGTGGCGGCCTTACCGGCGCCACGCCGCTGCCGCGCCCACGGCGAACTCGGCGAAGCTCGCCGGCGGGCGGCCGGTCACCTCGAGGATGTCGTCATTGAGCACGCCCAGCGCGCCGGAGCTGAACGCGTGGAAGTGGAGCTGGCTGTTGACTTCGGCGGTCTCGGGTGGCGTGCCCGCGGCCAGGAGCGCGTCGCGCATGGGGATGCGATCCGTCTCGACGTACCTGATCCGGCGTCCCGCGACCCAGGAAATCTGCTCGGCGACCTCGGCCAGCGTCAAGGGCTCGGGCCCCACCGGGGCGTACGCCCTGCCGCCGTGCCCGTCATCGGTCAGGGCGGCCGCCGCGACCGCGGCGATGTCCTCGGCCGACACGTAGCTTACGACTCCGTCGCCGCCAGGGTGCACGATCTCATCCCGCTCGCGGATGCCCTCGGTCAGCGACTCATCCCACCTCAGCCCGTCCGAGAAGTTCTGCATGAACGCAGCCGGCCGGAGGATGGCCCACGGGACGCCGGACGACTCGACAGCCAGCTCGATCTGGCGCAGCGGATTATCCGGCGGCGCCTGGTCCACGCCGTAGCTGGACAGCAAGACGACCCGTCCGAATCCGGCCCCGGCCGCGCCGTCGAGCAGGGCGCGGATGTGGCCGGCGTGCTCCGCCTGCGGGACGGGGCCGGCGACCAGGTACATCGCGTCCACGCCCGTGCGCGCGGTCTCGTACGTCCTCTCGTCGGTCCAGTCGAAGCGGACCGGATCGATGCCCGCGCGCTCCGGCAGCGGCGACCGGCTCGCGGTGCGGACGGTGATGCCCCGTCGCGCCAGAAGCGGGATCAGGCGCCGCCCGACCTTGCCAGTCGGACCGGTGACCAGGACGGTGGTGCTCGTGGTGTTCCTCGTGGTGTTTTTCATGGGTCTCACGCTATGCAGCCTGTACGAGCTGATCCATGACAGATCAAGCCGGAAACATGCTCATCCGGCTCACGTCGTATCCTTATGGTCATGGGTACCGTCGTGAACGATCCGGTGGCGGACATCGTGGCGGACGTTGTCGCTACCACCCGCCGCGGCAGCCTCATGTACTCGCGCAACCGCTTCCATGCGCCGTGGGGCGCAGCGTTCCCGGCCGGGAACCTGGCCAGCTTCCACGTCATCACCGCAGGAGCGTGCTGGCTCACCGTCGACGGCGGGGAGCCGGTGCAGCTCACCGGCGGGGACGTCGTCCTGATCCCGTCCGGTGCCCCGCACGAGCTCGCCGACACCCCGCTCCGCCCCGCGCGCCCGATGCCCGAGATCGCCGGGCGCACGCTCGACGACGGAGCCCCGCCGAGCGAGGTCGTCATCGAGGGCACTGGCCCGGCGACGGTGTGGATCTGCGGCGGGTACCGCCTCGCGGCCGGATTGCGGCACCCGCTGACCAGCGTCCTGCCCGACGTCGTGGTCATCACCGCCGCGCAGGCCCGCGGCACCGGGCTGGGCGCGGCCGTGGACCTCATCGCGGCCGAGGTCGACGGCACCGACCCCGGCGCGCCCGCCGTCATGGCCTCGCTCGTGGACCTGCTGTTCGTCTATCTGCTGCGGACTTGGTTCGCCGGCCACCACGACGACGCCGGCTGGGGTCGCGCCCTGTTCGACCCCACCGTCGGCAAGGCGCTGTCTCTGATCCACACCGACCCTGGCCGGGCCTGGAGCCTCGACACGCTGGCCCGCGCCACCGGGACCCCGCGCGCCACGCTCACCCGCCGCTTCGCCGCCCTGACCGGCCAGTCCCCCACGGCGTACCTGACCGCCTGGCGCATGTGCCTGGCGGCTTGCCGGCTTCGCGACGGCCACGCCACGGTGCGCCAGATCGCCGACGAGGTCGGCTACGACTCGGAGTTCGCGTTCGCCCGGGCCTTCAAGCGCGCCACCGGCTCGGCACCTGGCCAGTACCGCAAGCTCGCCCGGACCACCAGCTGACCCGCCCGGCCGCCTCCGTCGGCCTCAAGCCTTCTGGACGCTGAAGAGGGACTTGGCCTTCGCCAGGGCTTCGGTGTCCTCGAGGACCTGGCCCGGCCGGCTGGCGTAGCCGAGCAGCTCGCCGCCCCAGCGCATGCCCAGGTAGTCGGCCGAGAGGCGGAGCGTGCCGAGCATCGGGTCGGCCATGGCCTGGTCCTCCTCGCTGATCGCGCTGACGGCCCACATGGTCTTGGCGCGCATCCGGGCCTTGAAGTCCGCGCCGGGAACCTTGAACCACCTAACCCAGTGGTCCAGGTAGAGCTTGGTCGTCGCCGAGACGCTGTACCAGTACAGCGGCGAGGCGATGACGAGGTCGGTCGCCGCCAGGGTGGCGTCCAGCAGAACCCGCTCGTTGCCCACGGGCTCGGGCAGGGGCGCGTCGGCGTCATGACGCACGTCCTGGTAAGGCGGCAGTGGCAGATCGTCCAACCGCAACCAGGTCTGGCCGACGTCCGCGGGGAGCTGCGCTGCGGCCTGCCGGGCAAGGATCTCGGTGTTCCCGTCCGCTCGCGCGCTGCCGAGCAGGAACAGGAACCGTCGCTGGCCCTCTGCGCCGGGCTGGATATCTGACATGGCTCCCTCTCCCCTTAGTGGCCGCCCCTGCATCCTCGCGGAAAACGGCGCGGGCCCGCGCCGGGGTGCCGGGTCAGTCGGCCATCCGTCGGCACAGCCAGGTCAGCGACTGCGGGTACCGGTAGTCGATCGCGGCGTGGGCGGCCTCGAACAGTTCGAACTCGATCACGCTGGGCGCCACGCCGACGGCCAGCAGCGCGTCCCGGAACGCGGTAGCCCCTAGGTCGAGAAACCAGTCGTCCTTGGTCCCCGCGTCGATCCAGATGGCCCGCATCGAGCGCAGCGCCTCGGCGTGCTTGGGCACCATGCGGACCGGGTCCCAGTCGAGCCAGCGCTGCCAGATCTCCGGACGCAGGACCCCGCTGGCGGGGTCGAACGGCAACTCCACGGTGCCGTCCTCGCGGGCGGAGTAGCAGGCGGACACGCCGAGCAGCATGAGCAGCGTGCGGTCCTCATCCTTGGTGAACGCTGTGCGCGAGGTGAAGTCCCGCCACCAGTTCCAGATGTTGCCGCCGTAGCTGCGCAGCTGCCGCACGCCGCTGCGGAAGTCAGGGATGTAGCACATCTCGTACAGCGCGTCGCCGGCATGCGTGGCCAGCAGGCCGAACAGATCCGGCCGCAGCATCGGCGTGATCATCGCGCCGAACCCGCCACTCGACTTGCCGGTGATGGCCCGGTGGGCGGCGTCGGCAAAGGTGCGGTACCGGGCATCGACCCACGGCACCACCTCGTCGCACAGGTAGGAGTGGTAGCGCCCGGTGCCCGGCGAGTCGACGAACTGGCTGCCGCCGTACCTGGTCCACGCGTCCACGTAGACGACGATCGCCGGCGGCGCCTCGCCGCGGGCGAACATGGCGTCCGCGGTCTCCGGGAACGGCTGCCGGTAAGCGGTCCTGTTCCGCCACATGGCCAGGTGCCCGGTGTATCCCTGGATCACGTAGACCGACGGGTAGCGCCGGCCCGGCTCGTCGTTGTAGCCGGGCGGCAGGTACACCCACAGCGGCCGCTCGTGCGGGTCGCCGAGCGGGTTGCCGCGCAGCAGCTCACTGCTGAACACGTGCTCATCCATCCGGCCGGCGAACTCGGCGGACCAGGGCAGCATGACGCCTCCATCTGTTGTGCTCAGGAATCCTTATCCAAGACGGGTGACTCGGGCACGCGCGGCGGGTCGGGCTGGCCCGGCTCGGCCTGTTCCGCCAGGCGGGCGGGGGCGTGCCGCGCGGCGAGCCCCAGGCTGCCGACCGTTCCGGCGACGAGGATCAGCGCGATAGCGGCCCAGCCTGCCCGTCCCGAGGCGGCGAGGACTGCGGTCACGAGCGCCGGGCCGATCGCCTGCTGGACGGACATCGCGGAGCTGTAGACGCTCATATAGCTGCCGCGGAAACGCTCCGGCGCGAGCTCTGTGGACAGGAACTGCTCGCCTGCCGTGACCTCACACTCGCCCAGCGTCAGCGCGCTCACGGCCAGCACGAGCAGCACGACGGCCAGGACTCGCCCGGCCCCGGCGGTGAAGGCGAAGCAGGCCGTGGCGACGACAAAGCCGATCGCCGCGGTCCGGTAGCTGCGGGTGATACCGGACGGCTTGGTGATGCGCCGGGTGACGCGAACCGACAGGAGCACGACGAGGAGAGTGTTGAGGGCAAACAAGAGCCCGGGCATCGAGAGCGGCGCGGTGGTGTGCAGGGAGATCCAGAGCGGCATCGCCACGATCAGCACGCTGTCGTGAAAGCTGACCAGGACGTCCAGACCGACCAGGCCCAGGTACACGCGGTCCCTGGCGAGCTGCCGGTAGGCGCCCTGGTCGCGGCGGCTCGCGACGGTAGCCACGGGCGGCCTCATGGGCGGCAGCCGAAGGACAAGCGCGCTAGCGACGACAAAGGAGACGGCGTTGGCGGCCAGCAGGACGTCGAACGGAGCCCGGCCATGGAACAGCAGCGCCAGCCCGGCCAGCAGACCGCCCACGCCGTAGCCGAGATTGGTCAGCGTCCGCTGCCAGGCGAGAGCCACGACCCGGTCCCGGCCGGACGCGACGCGCAGCGCGAGGACCCGGCCGGACGGACGGCCCATCCGGCTGGCGAACTGGATCACGATCGCGACGGCGACGAACGACGGGAAGGAGTCGACCGCCAGGTAGGCCGCGAACCCGAGCGCGCTCACGGCGAAGCACCCCACGACGACCGCGCGCGCGTCGAAGCGGTCGAGCAGCGGGCCCGCGCAGGGACCTGCCACCACCGCAACCAGGCCGGCGATCGTGAGACCGAGCCCGGCCCGGGTGGCCGACAGCCCGACGATCCGGGTCAGGTAGATCACCGAAATCGGCAGGAAGAGGCCGGTTCCCAGCGCGTTGGCCAGATATGCGACCAGGATCAGGCGCTGGCTTCGATTCCGTGGCGGCTGCACTCAGCCAGGCTCGGCGTAAGACCCCTCGCGGGGCATCGGGCGGGCGCCCAGATCTGCCGCCGGCTCCCCACGGCGGACCTGGTCGCCCGCCGAGGCACTGGGATACTGGATGAGTGGACCCGACTCCGCTGGTGGGCAGGGATGCCGACCTTGACGTCCTGACCGGGCTGCTTGGCATGGCGGCCGCCGGGCAGTCAGTGGTCGCGCTGGTCAGCGGCGACGGGGGGATCGGCAAGACCCGGCTGGCCGCCGAGCTGGCGACGACGGCGCGCGAGCGCGGCTTCACCGTGCTGTCGGGTGGGTGCGCGGAGCTGGCCGGTGCGATCCCGTACCTGCCGCTGGCCCATGCCCTGCGGAACGCCGCCGCCGGGCCGTCGGCTGGCGAGCTGGCCGAGGCGGTCGCGGCGCGGCCGGTCCTGACGCAGTTGCTCCCCGACCGTCCGATCACCCCTGCGGTCACCTCGCCGCCGAGCGACGACGCCCCGGGACTGGGCCGGCAGCGCCTATTCGGCGCGGTGCTCGGCCTGCTCACCGAGCTGGCCGCGGCCAGCCCCGTCCTGCTGATCCTGGAGGACATGCACTGGGCCGACGAATCGGCGCGCGACCTGGTTACCTTCCTGAGCAGGGTGCTCCGGCGCGAGCGCGTCGCCATGGTGGTGAGCTACCGGACCGACGACCTGCACCGCCAGCACCCGCTGCGGCAGGTGCTCGCCGAGCTGCTCCGGCTGCCCAGTGTCACTCCGCTGCGGCTGGGTCCGCTTGACCCCGCGGCCATGGCCGACCACTTGACTGCCCTGTGCGGCCGCCCGCTCGGCATCGCGGAGCTCAGCCAGCTCATCAGGCGAGCCGGTGGCAACCCGTACTACGCGGAGGAACTGCTGGCCGCCGCGGACCAAGGAACCGGCGGCCTGGTCCTGCCTGCCAGCCTCGGCGAGCTGCTGCTGTCCAGGGCGGAGCGCCTGCCGGAGGCCGCCCGGCAGGTCGTGCAGGCCGCTGCCGTGACCGGCTGCCACGTCGACGATGAGCTGGTCATGCTGGCGTCCGGGCTAGCCGCGGCCGAGTACGAGAAGGCAATGCGGCAAGTCGTGGCGCAGCAACTGCTGGTGCCTGACGGGCCGGACGGCTACGCGTTCCAGCACGCCCTGCTGCGAGAGGCGGTCTACGCCGACCTGCTGCCCGGCGAGCGGACCCGGCTGCACGCCCGGCTCGCGAGCGTGCTGTCGGATGAGCGCAGGCTGGCGGAGGTGCCCGGAACCGCGGCCGAGCTCGCTCATCACTGCCTGGCCAGCCAGGACCTGCCCGGAGCCCTCGCAGCGTCCGTGCGCGCGGCCAAGGAGGCAGAACGGCAGGGCGCACCCGCCGACGCGCACCGCCAGTACGAGCGTGCGTTGTCGCTCTGGAACCAGGTCGCCGATCCGGAGCGGATAAGCGGAACCGACCGGAGCAGCCTGGCGTTCCTGTCGGCGCTCCGCGCAGCCGACGGCGGCCAGGCCGACCGGGCAGTGGACCGGCTGCGCGAGCTGATCAGCGCCCTCGACGGCAGCGATCCCGCACTGCTGTGCCGGGCCAGCGAGCGGCTGGCCTACCTGCTGACGGAAGGCGACGACCGCGACGGCGCGCAGGCCGCTGCCGAGGCGGCCGTCGCCGCGCTGCCAGCGAATCCGCCGCGATGGGAGCGAGCCAGAGCCCTGGCGACCCACGCCAGCGTGCTGCTGCGGCAGCGCGACCTCGGGCCCGCCCGCCTCCAGGCAGGTCAGGCGCAGGCGGCGGCCCGGGCGGCCGGGGCGCTGCGGGTGGAGGCCGACGCGATGGTGACGCTCGGCCTGATCAGCGAGCAGAGCGGGCGCACCGAGGAGGCCGTCAACCTGCTGGAAAGGGCGCACCGGCAGGCCCGCGGCGGGACGGCGAACACGGGCAGCAGGCGGCGGCACCAGGTCCCGGCCGAGCGCTGTGACTGCGGCACCTGCCTGCTCGGGGCCGAACTCCGCGCGGCGTTCCACCTGGCCCGCGCCCAGCTCGACCTCGGCGACCCAGTCGGTGCCGCCGGGCCCGCCCACGAGGGCGCCCGCCGGGCGCGCAAGGCCGGGCTGGGCATGGCGCCGTACGGGCTGGACCTGCAGTGCCTGCACTACCTGGTGCACTACGCCGGCGGCGCGTGGGATCACGCCGAGCAGATCGCCGGGGACTTCGCGGTCCGCGCGACCAGCGTCGCCGAGGCGCGGCTGTCGGCGGTGGCCCTCTCTGTGGAGGTGGCCCGGGGCAGGACGGCGCAGATCGCGGACCGCGCCCGCTGGCTTGAGCCGTTTTTCGCGGCCGACCGGTCCGCCGAGTGCACGGCGCGCGGCCAGCTGGCCGAGCACGCGCTCTGGCAGGGCGACGGCAAGACAGCGATCGCGCAGGCCGAGGCGGCAATCCGCGCGGCGCAGGCATGGGAGCAGGGTTACGGTCCCCTGGCCGTCCGGCCCGCCGCCGTCGCACTCGGCGCGCTGGCGGACGGCGCGGTGGCGGACGGGGCGGTGGCGGAGGAGGCCCACCAGCAAGCATCCGCCGCGGCGGACAGGCTGCTCGAGATCGCCCGGAAAGGAGCTGCCCGCCCGCGCCCGCGGGATTCCGCCCGCGCGCCCGGCCGGGGCTGGCGTGCCCGGGCCGAGGCCGAGTGGCTGCGCGCCGTCGGCCGCAACGACCCGGCGGCCTGGCAGGCAGTCGTCGAGGCGTTCGGCGCGAGCTCGCCCTACGAGACCGCGAGGTCGCGGTGGCGCCTGGCGGAAGCCTTCGCCCAGGCCGGCCAGCACGAGGCAGCCCGGCGGGAGTGGCAGCTGGCCGCGCAGACGGCAGGCGACCTGGGAGCCGTGCCGCTGCAAGCGGCGGTGGATGACCTCGGCCGGCGCGCCAGGCTGGCCCCCGCGCCGCGGCGTTCCAGCGAACTAGGGGAGCAGTCCCACGGCCCGCTGGCCCGCCTGACCACCAGGGAGCTTGACGTCCTCAGGCTGCTCGCGGCGGGACGGGGCAACAAGGACATCGGGGCCACGCTGTTCATCTCCGCGAAGACGGCCAGCCTGCACGTGTCGAACATCATGACCAAGCTCGGTGCCGCCAGCCGCATCGAGGCCGCGGCCATCGCTCACCAGCAGGGCATCGCCGCTGAACCCCGCCCGTGACTGAGCGCAGAGCGACCCTGGCCAGCGCTCCGACGAACTCGGCGACGTTGGCCACCCGGTCCTTGAGCAGGTAGCCGGCGCCGGCCATTTGAGCACAAGGCACAAGCCGGGGTGCGCCAGGCAAAGAGCGATGACCCCGATCCCGTTCGGCTCACGGGTCGGGGCCATCGGTCGCAGAACAGTCAGAGGATCATCAGTATCCTCGGGTCCGGGTTGGCGGGCTTGTGAGGACGGAGGACCGGTATCTCCTCGCCGGGCTCGATGGTCAGACGGGGGAGTCGGCGGTCCAGCCAGCCAGGCAGCGACCAGTTCGCGTTGCCGGATATGTGCATGATGGCCGGCACCAGGATCGTTCGAAGAATGAACGCGTCCAGCGCGACCGCGGCCGCTAGGCCTACGCCGAACTCCGCGAGGTCGAGGTTGTTCGTGACCGCGAACGCCACGAACACGCAGATCATGATCGTGGCTGCCGCGGTGATGACCCTGGCCGTGCCGGCCTGTCCGGCGCGGATGGCGCGCCCGTTGTCGCGGTTGCGGACCCATTCCTCGTTGATCCGGCTGACCAGGAACACCTGGTAGTCGGTGGACAGGCCGAACAGGATCGGGAGCATGAACACGGGCAGGAACGCCTCCACCGGGCTGGCCGCGCCCATACCGAACGCGCTGGTTCCCCACCCCCACTGGAAGAACGCGGTCAGCACCCCGAACGAGGCGGCCGCGGCGAGCAGGTTCATCACCGCCGCGGTCGCGGGGATCAGCAGGCTGCGGAACGCGACCACGAGAAGCAGGAAGCTGAGCCCGATGATCGTTATCAGGAACCAGGGAAACTTGGCGCTAACGGCCGCGGTGAAGTCCGCCAGCGTGGCGCTGGGGCCGCCCACGTAGACCCGCAGCGAGGTGCCCCGCTCGGCGGCCGGGATCGTCCGGTCGCGCAGCGCGGCGATCAGCGCGTACGTCGCGGTGTCCTGCGGCGAGGTGCGGGGGGTCACCTGGATGACCCGCGTGCCGCCGGCCACGGCGATCGTCTTCACGCCGGCCACATCGCCGACGCTGGGCAGCCTTGTCACGAGCGACTGGAGCGCGGCAGTGTCGGCCGGCGAGCTGGCCTGCGCGACCAGCACCAGCGGGCCGTTGAAGCCAGGGCCGAAGCCCTTGGCCAGCAGGTCGTACGCCTGCCGGGTGGTGCTGGACGCGGGATCGTTGCCCTGGTCGGATATGGCGAGCCGCAGGTGCAGCACCGGCAGGGCCAGGACCAGCATGACGACGGCCGCTACTGCGGCCAGCGCGGCCGGGCGACGTTGCACGGTGTCCGCCCACCTGGTCCACGCCCCCCGACCCGCCTCCCCTTCCCCCTTCACCTTCACCGCCGCCTCGGGCTGGGCGCTCAGCCGACGGCGCTGACGCCCGCTGAGCACGCGCTGGCCGAACACGCCGAGCAGCGCCGGCAGGAGCGTCACGGCGGCGAGCACGGTGCAGGCGACGGTGAGCGCACAGGCGATGGCCAGCCCGTTGAGGAAGCTGAAGCCGAGGACCAGGATGCCGAGCATGCACACGCAGACCGTGCCGCCCGCGAACAGGGCCGCGCGGCCTGAGGTGTCGATCGCGGTAACCGCCGCTTCCTCCGGGGTCAGCCCGGCCTCCAGGCCGCGCCGGTGCCTGGTGACGATGAACAGCGCATAGTCGATGCCGACACCGAGCCCGATGAGCGCGCCGAGGAACGGGGCCAAGGTCACGACGTTCATGACGTGCGTCAGCAGGGCGATCCCCATCAGCCCGCCGGTCACGCCGGCGACCGCGGTAACCAGGGGCAGCAGCATGGCCAGCAGCGAGCCGAACGCGATGAACAGCACAATCGCGGCGGCGAGCACTCCGACCGCCGAGCTGGCCGACGGCGACGGCTTGTTGTTCTCGAAGGCCTGGCCGCCGAGCTGAACCTCGAGTCCCGGTTCGCGCGCGGCATCGGCAGCGTCGAGCACCCGGGTGACGTCCGCCGCGATCAGGCTGCCGGACGGCTTGGTGAAGCCGACGGTGGCGTACGCGATGCGGCCGTCGTGGCTGATCTGCCCGCCGCCGCCCGGTCCGTAGGGGCTGGTCACGGCGGCGACCTCGGGAAACTTGGAGATCCGGTTCAGCACTCCGCTCATCCGGGCCACGACCGCGAGGTTGCGGACCGTTCCCGCGCGCACCTGCCAGACGATCGTGTCGGAGTCGCCGGACTGCGAAGGGATCGTCCGGGCCAGCAGCTGCTGGGCCGTCGTCGAGCCCGAGCCGGGCACCGAGAAGGAGTTGTTGTAGTCGCTCTTGACGGCCTGGGCGAGCGCGCTGAGTCCGATCAGCACGATCACCCAGGCCGCGATGACGGCGAATCGGTATCTGATGCACCACCGCGCGATGGCAGACATGGGAACCTCCCGGGCAATTCGGATTCGGGCGAGGTCCATCGTTCGTGAGAGCCGGGGTCCGCGTCTTCGGCCGCGCGCGGTGACTTCGACCGCCGCGACCGCGGTAAACCGTGGCTGCGAATACCCCGGCCGCAGGCGTTGCGGATATGGGTCTACCGCGTCCGCAGTAGTTTGCTTGTCGAGCAATCCGGGCGCTGCTTAGGGTCGTCTCGTGGGATCTTTCAGCGGCCATGTGCGGGACCGGTTTCGGCGAGCGATCGCCGAGCACCGCGCGCTTGCGATAATCATCGGGACCGTCGTGTTGTACGGCTGCGCGATCCCCTCCCCCCTGATAAAGAACCCAGGCTCGCTGTCGGTGGCCGAGCTCACGATCGGCGCCGTGACCTACGTGTGCTTCGCCGCGATCGCGATCGCGATCGCGGCCAGGTCGGCGTGGCTCCTGGTGGCTGTTGCGGCCGCTGGCGGGTTCATCACGCTGGCCGCCGGAACGCGGCTCGACCTGATCGGCCCCGTGCTGCTCGTAGCGCTACTGGTGTTCTCCCTGCGCAACGAGCTGATGCCGGTGATCGTCGCGACCGTGGCGGCCGCGGGCGTGCTGGGCGCCGGCCATCTGCTGTTCGACCTGCACGCAAAGAGCGGCCTGTCGGACCTGGACGTGGTTCCGTTCCTCGTCGTGGTGGCCACGGCCGGGCAGGCGGTCCGCGTGCGGCGGGCGCAGAAGGTCATGCTCGAGCAGAACCAGGAACACGAGGCCCGGCTGCGCGTCCACTCCGAACGGCTACGAATCGCACGGGACCTGCACGACGCGGTGGGCCACCAGGTGGCGCTGATCAGCGTCCAGGCCGGCGCGATGGGTTATCTGCTGGGTACCGACCTGGACAAGGCGCGGGAGTCGCTCGCGCACATCCAGCAGGCCAGCGAGGCCGCGCTCGAGGAACTCAGGCTGACCGTTGGGCTGCTGCGACAACCGGGCGACAGCGAGCCCACCGAGCCGGCCAGCGGGCTCGGCAGGCTCGACGAGCTCATCGGCTCGTTCGCGGCCACCGGCCTGAACGTGACCTGTCACGTGACCGGCGAGGCACGGCCGCTGCCCGAGGCGGTCGACCTCACCGCGTACCGCGTGATCCAGGAGTCGCTGACTAATACCGTGAAGCACGCGGCCGGAGCGTCCGCCTCTGTCCGGCTCGCGTTCCGGCCAGGGGTGCTGGCGCTGGCGGTCGAGGACGACGGCCCGGGCGCTTCCGGCAACGGCCACGCCGGCCATGGTCTTATCGGCATGCGCGAACGGGCCGCGGCGGTGGGCGGCTGGGTATCCGCGGGGCCGCGTGGCGGCGGCGGCTTCCAGGTCCTCGCCGAGCTGCCACTCCCGCCGGGAGCGTCGTCATGACCGGTGAGACCGCGACCCGGGTGCTGCTCGCGGACGACCAGGAGCTGATCCGGGCGGGGCTGCGGATGATGGTGGACAGCGCGCCCGACCTGAACGTGGTCGGCGAGGCAGCGACCGGCAGGCAAGCCGTCCGGATGGCTCGCGAGGAACGCGCCGACGTCGTGCTGATGGATATCCGGATGCCCGACCTCGACGGCCTGGCCGCGACCCGGCAGATCATGGCCGACGAGAACCTGGCCGGCGTCAAAGTCCTGATCTTGACCACGTTCGAGGTCGACGAGTACGTGTTCGAGGCACTGCGCTCGGGTGCCAGCGGGTTCCTCGGTAAGGGATCGCGCCCGGACGTGCTGATCGAGGCGATCCGCACCGTGGCCCGCGGTGACGCTCTCCTCTCCCCCGCCGCCACCCGGGGCCTGATCACGCGGTTCCTGACGATGAACGATCCCGGCCCGGCGGCACTAGGACTGCTCGACGCGCTCACCGACCGCGAGCGCGAGATCGTCGCGCTCGTGGCGACCGGCATGTCCAATGCCGAAATAGCCGATCACCTGACGCTCAGCCCGCTGACGGTCAAGACCCACGCCAATCACGCGATGACCAAGCTCGGCGCCCGCGACCGCGCTCAGCTGGTCGTCCTGGCCTACCAGGGCGGCCTGGCAGGTGCCCAGCCCGCGGACGTCCAGTCTTCCCGCACTCCTGCCGGCTGGCCCCGACGGCCCTGATCCGTCGCCGGGCCGAGGCGGCCCGTCCCGCGGCCTGGCCCTCCTCGATCGCCGCCACCAGGCAGGCATGCAGTACCGCGAAGGTCTCGCGAAGGTCTCGCGCACCGGCTCGCGCAACCGCTCGTCCGCCGCGCGTCCGGCGCAGCGGTTCTACCTTGCGGTTGTGCTGTAGTGCTGGTCGGCTACCTGGGAGCGGGAATCTGGTAAACGCCGCGGCCGAAGGTGGCGGCGTAGAGCGTCTTGCCATCGCCGGTGAGCTTCAGGTCGAGGATGGGCGCGTTCGGAAGCCCGGTGCCCAGCCGGGCCCAGTCCCTCCGGCCGTTCTTCAGGTAGAAGACGCCGAAGTCGGTGCTGGCGTAAAGCTGGTTGTGACCCTGGTCGTAGGTGAGCATCCAGACCGGGGCGTTGGGCAGGTTGCCGCTGAGGTTCCTCCAGGACGCGCCGCCGTCGGCGGATTCCCACACGTCGGCCGAGAGGTCACCCTCCTTGTAGTTGGCGAAGCTGACGAAGACATGGTTCGCGTCGGTGGGGTCGACCACGATGGAAGTGACCCATTTCTGGGGCAGTACCCCGGCTCCGAGCTGAGTCCAGGTGACGTCGCTGGCCGAGGTGGCGGTGGCGTTGCTGGTCTTCCACACCTTCCCGGTGTCGGTGCCGGCGTAGATGGTGCTCGCTGGCGTTGTCGACGTGCCGGTGCTCTTGGCCGGGGCGATCTCGGTGACCGCGCCGTACTCGTTGGCGTAGAAGGTGTCCGGGTTGACCTCACTGGCCGGGACCGGGCCGGGCAGGCTGTCCGGGCTGTCGGGGGTGTCCGGGCTGATGATCGTCCACGCGCCGCTGCCGGAGACCACGCCATCACCGGAGCGGGCGATCGACGTGCCTCCGATGTAGACGTAGTCCGGGTCGGCCGGGTCCAGCACCAGCGGCATGTCGGTCGTTATCCGGGTCCCCGAAGGCCAGGGCGGTGCCGACAGCGTCGTCCTGGACGTGGTGGCGGTGCCGGAAGCGGTGGAGTCGGTGAAGCGGGCGCAGTTCACGCTGGGCGGCGATGGCTGCAGGCATTCGTAGTAGACCAGTTGGTTGTCCGGGTTGATCTGCACCCAGTGACCGTCACCGCCGCCGTAGGTGTTCCACTGGGTCAGGTCCGTGGGTTCGTTGCCCGGGGTCCAGGTGCGGACGCTGCCTTGATCCTGCAGGCCGGTGACCATCCGCAGCGGATCCTGCTGCGACACCGACAGGTGGTAGGACTGGTTCCAGGGCTCGACCTGGGCGTGGGTCCAGGTGCCGGTGGAGCCATTCTGCGATGAGTAGTACACACCGCCGTCATCGCCGAGGTACACCAGGCCCGGCGTGTTTGGGTCCCACGCCATGGCGTGCTGATCGGCGTGCGGGCCGTTGGAGTTGTGCCAGGTCATGCCGCCGTCGGTGGACTCGCGCAGGCTGACGTCGGCGGCGAAGATGTGGTTCTCGTTGGCGGGATCGACCCAGAGCCGGCCAAAGACCCATTCATATCCGGCGTCGGGCGAGCCCGGCTCGCCGCCGCCGCAGGTCCAGGTCTGCCCGGCGTCGTTGGAGACGTAGAACCCCTTGTCCGGGCCGTTGGTGCCGGCGACCTGGATGTAGACCCGGCTGGGGTCGCTAGGGGCGAAGGCGATGCCGATCCGGCCCAGGTCCTGACTCACGTTCAGTCCGGTCTGGGTCGCGTCCCACGAGCAGACCGAGCCGCTGATGCTGGAGTTGTCCAGCCTGGTCCAGGTCCGGCCGCCATCGGTAGAGCGGTACAGCCCGGATCCGACCCCGCCGTAGCGGAACGCGCCGTTGTTGCGGGTCCGGTCCCACAGCGAGGCGAGGATGATGTCCGGGTTGGCCGGGTCGATGGCGACGTCAATCGCACCGGTGGTGGCGTTGGGCGGGGTGAGCGCGAGCTTCCAGTGCCGGCCGCCGTTGGTGAGGTGGTACAGGCCCCGCTGGCTGGAGATCGGCGAGAGCCAGCCGGCCGCGGCCGCCCAGACGTCGCTGGGGTTCTTCGGGCTGATCGCGATCCGGCCGAAGGCCCCGGAGTTCGGCAGTCCCCAGTTCTGCCAGGTCCGCCCGTCGTTGGTGGACTTGTAGATGCCGTCGCCGAGGAAGGTGTCACCGCCACCGGAGGGGTTCGCCTCGCCGGTGCCAGCCCACAGCGTGCCGTTCGAGGCGCGCGCCAGCGCGCCCATGGCCTGGGTACTGGAGCCAGGCCAGACGGGGGTCCAGGTGACCCCGCCGTCGGTGCTCTTCATGATCCCGCCGCTGGAGACCGCGGCGTACACAGTGCTCGGAGAAGTGGTGGGGTCCACCGCCAGGTCGACGACCCGGCCGCCAATGTTGGTCGGGCCGACGAATCGCCACGCGGTAGCCTCCCCAACCGGAATGTTCGCGGCCTGCTTGCGCGCCCGGCTCAGGCTGTTCGTCATGGTCGGCTGGTCATTGAAGTTAACGGGCGGCGGATCCTGCGCATCCGGATCCCCTGTATCCCCCGTATCACGAGTCACGCCGCCCGCATGAACCCCCGGCCGATTCGAGGAGCCGACCAGAGCCAGGCTCCCTGCTACCAGAGCCGCGACCACCGCGGCCACCAGCCAGGTGATCTTGCTCCACTTTCTCATCGCGTCCAGCCTCCTAGCGACGCCACGGCAGAAACCCGGCGGCGCCGGGACCGAGGCGGGCACGGGATGGCGGCCCCGGAACGGAGCAGCCCCCAGCAGGCTAGAAAGATCACTCAAGCCCGGTCACTAGGCATATGTCCAAAGAGTGGCCGCTGTTTCTGGGCAAACCGGTGCACCGTGATTAGGCTGGAATCCGTGAGCGGTTAGAGGTCGGAGCGTCGAAGCCGGGCGGCTCCCGGACAGGTGCGCAGGTGAGGGGCATGGCTGGCCTTGATTTCCACCGAACTCCAGAACCTCATAGAAACTCTCGCCGAGCAGTTAGCCGCACCAGCGGTCATTGAAGACGACGAGCAGCAGTTGATCGTGCATTCGGCGCAGAGCGCCCCGGTCGACGACGTCCGGCGTGAGTGCATCCTGCTCCGCTACACACGCCCGGCGGTGCGTGACTGGTTCCGGCAGTTCGGCATTACCACGGCACAGGAGCCGTTACGCATACCACCGGATCCCGAGCGCGGAATCCTTGGGCGGCTGTGCGTGCCCATCGATCACCACGGGGCCAGGGTTGGCTACCTGTGGTTGATCGACGACCAGGAGCGGCTCGACGACGACGCTGTGGCCTACGCGGCGAAGACTGCCAGCCAGGTCGGGCTGCTCATCTTCGACGACATTCTGGCCGAGCGGCTGGCGAGCGGCATGCTGGACCATCTGCTGTCTCCGGCGGCGGAATTGCGGATTGAGTCGGTCCGGCAGATCACCGATTCCGGCCTGCTGAGCGGGAACGGCGAGGTCATCGCGATAGTGGCGCAGCCGGCCTCGCCGAGCTGTCAGCCGGACCGGTCAGTTATCGCAGAAAGCCTGCGTGATGTGACCCGGCGCCGTCCGCCGGGAGAAGTGATGGCCCTGGCGCGCAACAACCAGGGCGTGCTGGTGGCCCGCAGCGCCGGACGGGATCTTGTCGCTGAGGCCAGGCTGCTGGCCGACGCGCTCTGCCAGGCCATGGGCCGACGGATCCAGGCCGGCGAGCCCGGCGCCTCGTCGGTCGTGGCGGGGATCGGCGGCCCGCAGGCCACCCTGGCCGACGCCCATCTCTCCTACCGCGAGGGAAGCCAGGCGGCCAGAGTGGCGGCGACGATCACGGCGATGGGCCCGATCGCATCCTGGCCGGAGCTGGGCGCGTACCGGACCCTGGCGCAGCTCCCGATGTGCGAGGAGGTCACGGCCAGCCTTGACCCCCGGCTGGTGCGGCTGCTGCGGCAGTGCGATCCGGCCGTGCTGGCGACCCTGGAGGCATACCTGGACCTGGCCGGCGATATCAAGGCCACCACCGAGCGGCTGAACGTGTACCGGGGCACCCTCTACTACCGGCTCCAGAAGGCGGAGAAACTAGCCGACGTGGACCTGCGAAACGGGCAGGACAGGCTGGCCCTGCACCTCGGATTCAAGCTCGCGCGGCTAACGGGCGTTTACGCCGGCTGACTGGCCGCCGGGATGTAGAGCACTTAGACCTGTTCGAGCACTGCATGCTCGGAGAGGACTAGTATAGGTGTCATGCCCAGGATCGAACCGCTTGGCAACTGCGGCCCACCTACCTCATTGGGCCAGATCTCCAGCCGGCATCCGGGGCACGCCAGATGAGTGATTCGGGCAACGTCGCCGTGATGCAGCGAGAGCTCGGCCGGCAGCTGGCAGCTCTGCGGCGCGAGGCCGGTCTTACTCAGCAGGGCCTATCGGCCCTTGCGGGATTTTCCCGGACCACGACTTCGATGGCCGAGATCGGCCGCCATTCTCAGGCCCGCCAGTTCTGGGAGTCCTGCGATAAGGCGCTGAATACTGGCGGCGTGCTGACCGCAGGCGCCGAGCAGATCGACAAGGTCCGGGACGCCGAGCAGCGCGCTGCCGCTAGCGCTGCGCAGGAGGCACGCGAGGCACGCGCGCTGGCTGCGCTCGACGCGGCCGAGCACGTGAGCGGCATGACGGCCGGGGTTACCGCGGTCCAGGCATGCCCGCATTGCGGCAGCGAGGTGACGGTCCTCACCACTCTCATCCCGGGCACTGCGTAGGAGCCTGGACCGCGACGGCACGGCTGAATGGGACCTGCCTGACGGGGGGAGGAATTGTCCCCGGATCTGGCGCCGCCATTTTGCGCTGCCGGGAATTCATCGTCGGCTGTTTGCTGCTGGATTGCCGTGAATCCTTTGAGCGATTTGCGGGCATAGACGTAACAGCGGGAGGATTTGTCGCATGTCAGGCCTTCCACTGAATGATATCTATCCCGCTGCACAATGGTCCTACTCATGGCGAGCCTGAGCGGTACCGGGCGGCTGGCCGATGACCTGTATCTGATGGCGCACCACGATGTGACCGGCCGGCCGTATCTGCAGCCGCGGGCCACCGGTATCGGGTTAGCGGGTGCACTGCTGGCCGAACTGACGATGGCCGGGTCGATCGAGGTCACGCCCCTGGCCGTCGCCGTGACCAGTTCCGCCGCGTCTAGCGAGCGGCTAGCTGGCGATGTCCTGAGCCTCATCGGCGGCGAGCGCGACCGGCATCCGGCGGGCGAGTGGCTGCACTACCTGGCCCACAACGCACCCGCGGACGTGGCGCGCCGACTGGCCGAATCGGGATACCTCACCGGCGCCTCCTCCCGGCTACCGTGGCGGGCCGGGCGATGGGTGCCGACGGATTCCGACTGCGCGTTCATGCCGCTCAACCGAGCCCGCATGGCACTGGACACCTCCCGCCCGGTCAGCGTGCACGCAGCAGCCCTGGTCGGGCTGGCCGCCGCGTGCGGGCTGGAGACCCGACTGCTGGCCTACGCCCCGCCACGGGGCCACCGCTGCCCGCAAGAAGCCGCTGGCCTGCTGCCGCCCGGCCTGCGTGAGCTGGTCGCCCAGACCCAGGCCGCCGTCGACACCGCCGTCCTCGCTCAGCGCGCCTGACCCATCCCCGCAAGCAGTTACTAGGAGCTGACGATGTCCAGACCGCATGCATCCCGCACCCATGGCACGAGAAGCAGGCCCGCCAGCTTCTCCCAGACCCTGGCCCGTGACCGGCTGGGCGTCCCGGCCGTGCTGTTCTTCGTGCTGGCGGGGATCGCGCCGCTGACCGTCGCCGCGGGGGTGATTCCCTCAGCGTTCGCGACGACCGGCCTGACCGGGATCCCGGCCGCGTTCATAGTGGTCGCGGCCATCCTGGCGGTGTTCGCGACCGGTTACATGGCGATGAGCCGACGGATCACCCACTCAGGCGCGTTCTACGCCTTCATCACCCGCGGCCTCGGCCGCCCCGCCGGGGTCGCCGCCGCGCTGATAGCGCTGGTCGCTTATACGTTCTTGCAGGTCGGCCTCTACGGAGCGCTCGGCCCCGCGGCGCAGGGCGAGGCCGCCGCGCACCTCGCCGTGCATGAGCCTTGGTGGGTGTGGGCACTCATCGCCTGGGCGCTGGTCACCGGCCTGGGGCAGCTGCGGGTCGACATCACCGGCAAAGTCCTGGGCGTGCTGCTCACCGCGGAACTCGCCGTCGTGGTCACCGAGACGGTGCTCGGACTGGCCCGCCCCGCGAGCGGGCACCTGAGCTTCGCCACACTCTCACCCGCCGGGCTGGGCTCGGCCGGGTTCGCCACGTTCGGAGTGCTGGCCGTGGTTGCCGTGCTCGGGTTCGTCGGGTTCGAGTTCGGCGCCGGCCTGTCCGAAGAAGCCCGCCGCCCGGGCCGCACCATCCCGGCCGCGACCTATCTGGCCCTGGGCGTCATCGCGGTCGTGTACGCCGGGGCATCGTGGGCGATGGCTGCCCACGCCGGAAGCGGCCACGTCGGCGCCGCGGCCGGGAAGCTGGGGCCCGGGTTGCTGTTCACCCTCGGCGGCAGAGCATGGCTCTCGCAGGCCGGGCAGCTGCTGTTCCTGACCAGCCTGTTCGCCGCCGCACTGGCCTTCCACAACGTGGTCTGGCGGTATGTCTTCGCACTCGGTCGCGAGAACGTAATGCCCGCCGCGCTGGGCCGAACTAGCGCCAGCAACATCCCCCGCGCCGCGTCGCTGGCCCAGAGCGCCACCGGCCTGGCCGTCATCGCCGCTTACGCACTGGGCGGGTGGCCGCCGATGACCGACCTGTTTTTCTGGCTGGGCACCACCGGTGGATTCGGCATCATCATCCTGCTGGCCCTCACCTCAGCCGCGGTGATCGTGTACTTCGCCCGCAACCCTGACGGCGAGACGGCATGGCGGCGGCTGATCGCCCCCGCCATCGCGTTCGTGCTGCTCGCCGGGATCGTGGTGCTGGCCGTCACGCACTACGCGACCCTGCTGGGCACCCCGCCGGGCAGCGCGGCGACGTGGGCGCTGCCCGCCTGCTACCTGGCCGCCGCGGTCACCGGTCTGGCGTGGGCGGTGATCTTGCGTGCTCGCCGCCGGGAGGTGTACCAGACCATCGGCCTGGGCGCGCACGCGGTCACCGGACAGCTCGCCCCGGTCGCCAGAGAGGCCGTGTGATGGGCGCCGAACCGGGCGCCGATGGTGAGGTCGTCCGCGCCAGCGGCACGGACCTCGAGGTGCTGTCGGGGCTGATCGCAGAGGCGTTCTTCGACCTGCCGCCGTCGCGGTGGCTGGTCCCTGACCGGGCTGCCCGGCGGGAGATCTGGCCGGGCTACTTCCGGATCTATGTACAGCACGCCTTGGCGGCCGGGGTGGTGCACACAACTCCCAGCCGCGACGCCGCCGCGCTGTGGCTCCCCGTCGGCCAGGCACCGCCCGCGCCGCCGGAGGGGTATGCCACAGCGCTGACCGAGGTCGCCGGCCCGCACATTGACCGCTTCCGGGCCTTCGATGCCGCACTGGACGCCCGGCACCCCGCCGGATTCGCCCACCACCACCTGGCCATCCTCGCGGTCCGGACCGACCGGCAGGGCCGCGGCACCGGGACCGCGCTGCTGGAGGCCCACCACCGCCACTTGGACTCGCAGATCCGCCTGCCCGCCTACCTGGAGGCCTCCAGCCAGCGAACCCGCCAGCTGTATCTACGCCGCGGCTACACCGACCATGGTGTCCCGATCAGGCTGCCCGGCGGCCCGTCGATGTTCCCCATGATCCGGATGCCGCAGCCCGCCGCTGCCGCGCCCGAGGCGGTCACCAAGTAAACGCCCGAGCCCCGGCCCGTGCCCGCTGGTCCGCATGCCTCGGCCCCCGGAGTCATGCCATACCCGCGGCGCGGGCCGGTTCCCTTTCTCCGACGACGAGCACGAACGTGTCAGCCAGCTACTGACCGACTTCTTCTCGCGGTAGGCGACCGGCGCCGCTCTCCTGAGGCCGGCCAGCTGACCGGATGGCAAGATGGGCAGGGTGCCTGCCCGCGCGCTGTTCCATATCGGGCCGCGCCGCGTGGAGATCAGGGAACTGCCCCTGCCGCGGCCTGTGGCCGGCGAGGTCCTCGTCCGTACCTTGCGCTCGGGCATCAGCGGCGGCACAGAGCGGCTGGTGTATCGCGGTGAGGTCCCCGCGGAGCTGCCCCTGGACGACACGATCGGCGCGCTCGGCGGTACTTTCTCCTATCCCTTCGCCTATGGGTATGCCTGCGTCGGCCGGGTAGCGGAGTCGGGCCAGCTGGTTTTCGCGTTCCATCCGCACCAGGACGTATTCGCGGCGCCGCCTGGTGACCTGGTTGAGCTGCCCGCCATCGACCCCGCGTCAGCGACATTGCTCCCGCTGGTCGAGACGGCGTTGCAGGTAACGCTGGACGCCGGGAGCGGGTATCGCGACCGGGTCATCGTGCTCGGCGCCGGCGTCCTCGGGCTGCTGACCGCCCTGCTGCTGGAGCGCGCCGGATGGCGCCCGCTGATGGCCGAGCCGCAGGCGTGGCGCCGGGACATGGCCCGCGGCCTCGGCGTCACCGCCGCGGCGCCGGAGGACCTGGCGGAAGAGACGGTTCCGCTGGTCATTGACGCTAGCGGCAACCCGGACGCGCCGGCGATGGCGCTGAACATGCTGGCCCACGAGGGAGTCCTGCTGATCGCGTCGTGGTTCGGCGTCAAGCCGGTAGCCCTGCCGCTCGGCGGTGCCTTCCACCGCCGACGGCTGACCATCCGCAGCACCCAGGTGTCCACGATCCCGGCCCGGCTGTCCGGGACCTGGACTCTCTCCCGGCGCCGCCGGGAGACGGTTGAGCTGCTGCACGGGCTGCCGCTGGCGCAGCTATGCACCCACGTCTTCGCCTTCGACCAGGCAGCCGACGCGTTCCGGGCCGTTGACCAGGGGGAACCTGGGCTTATGCATGCCGTTCTTGACTACAGAAGTTCTTGACTACAGAAGTTCTTGACTACGACAGTTCTTGACTACGACAGGAGTGCTGCCGGTGACCTGTGAAGTCGGGTTGAGCCGAAATGTCCGTGCTTCCCACATCATGCCGGGGATGCCCGGCCCAGAGGGGCAGCTGCATTCCCACGATTACCGGATTGAGGTCGTGGTCGACCGCGAGCAGCTCGACGACCGGGGCATGGTCTGCGATCTGGACGTGCTGGAAGCGGCCCTGACCGAGCTGACCGGCCGGGTCGAGGGCCGCAACCTGGAGGAGATACGCCCGGCCGAGGCCGAGGCGGTCACCGTCGAGGTGTTCGCCCGCTGGGTCCACGACACCCTCTCGCCCGTCGTCTCGGCCGCGGGCGGCGAGACGCTGGCCGTGCGGGTGTGGGAAACGCCCGTCGCGTTTGGCGGGTATCGCGCACGATGCTGATGCCGTCTGTGGGCTGAACCGATCCGCTGACTTGCTCGTGTTCGTTGCATAGGAGCGGCAAGATCTTCGTACCTCGCGGGATGGCTACATGACACTGGGCTGGGACAATCCGAACACAGATCCCACCACCACCGTCCTGCTGCGGCACGGCGACACCCGAGTGTCACCCGAGCACCGCTTCAGCGGCCTGCGCGACCTCCCGCTGAGCGCCAGCGGGCTCAAGCAGGCCAGGGCCGCCGCCTGCTGCCTGGCCGCCGGCGCCCCGATCCATGCCGTGGTCAGCTCGCCGCTGCAGCGCGCGGCCGCGACCGCCGCCATCGCGGCCGACGAGCTGGGCCTGACCGCGGTCACCGACGATGACCTGCGGGAAACCGACTTCGGCGACTGGGATGGCTTCACCCTGGCCGAAATCCAGCAGCGGTGGCCGGCCGCCGCTGCGGCCTGGCGGCGCGACCCCGAGCAGGCACCCCCGGGCGGGGAGAGCTTCGCCGACACCGCCGACCGAGTGAACCGGGCCTGTGACCGGCTGCTGCGCGACCACGGCGGCAAGACCGTGCTGATCGTCAGTCACATCACCCCGATAAAGATCCTGCTGTGCCGGGCGCTGAGGGCCCCGCTCGGCACTCTCTACCGGCTGTATCTCGGCTCAGCCAGCATTAACGAGATCCAGTGGCACGATCGCGGATTCGCCGCCGTGTGCCGCGTCAACGACACCTGCCACCTGCCCTGACTTACCCAGCGTTCTTCGTGCTGAAGGTGTGGAGGAACTGGTTGCGGAAGGCGTCCATGGGCTCGACCGGAGCGGAGAGGCTGGGCAGCAGCCCGTTCTGCCAGCGCCAGGAGGCCATCTGCCGGAATACCGCCGGGTCGTGGGCGATGATCGAGATCGGCACCTCGTGATTGGCTCCGATGCCGCTGACGATGGTGTGCGGCTGGTGGTCGCCGAGCATGACCAGCACGAGGTTCGGGTCATGGAGCCGGGTCACCCACGAGGTGAGGACGCGCAGCGAGTACTGGATCGACTGGCCGTAGAACCGGCGCACGGTATCGGCACTTTGCCAGACCGTCGGCGCGGATTCACTTTCCGCGGGCATCGGGTCGAATATCGAGCCGTCACCGACCTTGTTCCAGGGCACCATTCTCGGCAGCGGGGCCCAGGGCGTATGCGAGGAGGTCGTATCGATCTCGGCAAACACCGGCTTGTGGCCGGGGGCCAGCGCGTTTCGCTGGAACTGCGCCAGGGTGTACTGGTCGGGCATCGTTGAGAAGCTGAACCTCGGACCGTGGTAGCCGACGTTGGCCCGGTTGTAAAGCCGGTCGTAGTGGTAGAAAGTCGTGCCGGGCGGCCAGCCAGACGCGGCATCCGAGGGGTCGTCGGCGACGGTATGCCAGCCGGCCTTGTCGAACGCGTCGCTGAGCGTAAACCGCTTGCTGGCCAGGAGCTGGTCATACCGGTGGTTGCTGTCCACCCACAGCCCGGACTGCAGCGTGGAGTGGGCGAGCCAGCTGATCCCGCCGAAGGTCGACGAGGTGACCCAGGCGCTTTGCGCGGACAAGCCGGCCCGGCTCAGCGAGGCGGTGCTCTGGCGCAGGACGGCGTCGACGCCGGGAGAGAAGCTCGTACCACGGACCGCGACCTGTCCGTAGCTTTCGACGAAGACGATGAGGACATCCTTGCCGCGCAATCCGGTCAGCAGGTCCGAGGCGGGGATGCGGGCTTCGGGGTCGGAGCTCTTGGTGGCCTGCTCGAAGCGACGCGCGTCGGTGAGCGCTGCCTCGGTGGCGCGCGCCTGCGCGACGGCCATCGCGGCGCCGCTCGTCGAGGCAACCGGGAATCCGGAGACGAGCTGGAGTGACAGGCCCGCGGCTATCCCCCAGGCCGCGGCCACGGCGACGAGGCCGCGCAGCGTGCCGCGCCGATGCCGGGCGGCCACGGTGGTGATGTGAACCGCTGACGCGGTGATGGCGGCGACGAGCAGGATGAGGCCGAGGCACACCGCGCCGAGCGCGATGTAGGTGAGCACCGGGCCGATGGTGTCCTTGACCACCCCGACCGCCGGCGGGATGCTGCTCCAGTCGTACACCGGGTTGAACGCCCGGTCGACCGTGTCGTAGAACGCCATGTTGAGGATCTTGGCGATCGTGAGCAGGCCCAGGAGGACACCGACGACGGCGGCCAGGATCCGCCGCGGCCGGGTCGGCAGCACCAGCGCGATCGCGACCAGGACCAGTAGTTCCACGGGGATGCGCAGGAAGACGGCGGGGGTGAGCTGCCAATACTTGTCGGGCGCGAGGAGGTTAACCCAGACGAGCGCGACCGCCAGCACGGTGATGGTCACCCGCAGCGTCAGGCGGGTCTTCCGCCCGGCGCCCTCCCGGTACAGCCAGATAACGTCGCGGCCGAACGACTCGGCGATCAGCAGCAGCGCGGCAGCGACCGCGATCATCCCGATGATGCGGTTGAGCAGCCCGGATGCGGCGACGGTGAGCACGATGCCGACCATGGCCGTCACGACCTTGCGCCAGAACCGGGGTGGCAGCTGCGCGGTCAGCCACGGCATCAGCCAGCCGGCCAGCAGGAACACGTACCGGGCCGCGCCAATGGCCAGCACCCAGCCGCCGTATTTCTCGGACACGAAGATGCTGAGCAGCAGGATGAGGAAGGCGTCGACCTCGCCGTCGAGACGGCCGCCCAGCGCGCTCGCGGTGCCGGTCCTGCGCGCCACCTGGCCGTCCACCGCGTCAAGCACCAGCGCGACGGTGGCCACGGTGACCAGCGCGATGGTCGGCACGGGCCGGACGAACGAGTCGGCCACCAGGCCCGCGACCCCGGCGATCAGCAGCGCCCTGGTCATGGTGACCCAGTCGGCCGGGAATATCGCCGGCTGGTCGCTGCGCATGCGGGCGGCGGTAATCAGCGCGGCGGCCGCGGCACCGGTGGCCAGCCCGGTGATCCACCCGGCAACCCCGAGGCCCGCCGTGGCGGAGAGGATGCCGAGCAGGGCGGCGGTCGCGACCAGCCCGAGGATCGTCGCGAGCCGAATCGCGGGCCGCCATCCGCCCTGGTCCGGTGGGCGGATCGCCGGCGCCGCGCTTTCATCCGCCGGCCGAATCGTATGCAACCGCGCCTCCGTCTCCACGGCCTTGCGCCGCCATCCCTTACGGGGTCAACGGGTCCGCGGTCACGCCGGTTCACCTCGGTGGACCGCCGGAGCGCGATGCTATCGCGGCCGGCAATTGAACTATGTGACCAGCCGGCGCGTGTTTCCTCTATGACGTCCCTGCACTCAGTGCCCGTCCGGATCGGCCCGGCCGTCCGCCGCCTGGGCTTGCCATTGCTGCGCCTGGCCGCCGGCGTCGCCGTGCTGTGGCTGCTCGTGCGGCAGGTGGGGGCGGCGCCGTTCGAGGTCGGGCTGCGCGCGGTGACCTGGCCGGCGGTCGCGGCCGCGGCCGCGCTCACGGCCGCGACCACGGTGTGCTCGGCCTGGCGGTGGCGGGTCGCCGCCCGCGCGCTCGGGATCAGCATTGGCCTGCGGCCCGCGACCGGCGCCTACTACCGGTCCCTGTTCCTTAACTCCGTGCTCCCCGGCGGGGTTCTGGGCGACGTGCACCGGGCGGTCACGCACGGCCGTCGCGCTGGAGACGTGGCGCGTGGCCTGCGCGCGGTGGCGTGGGAACGGCTGTGCGGTCAGGTCGTCCAGGCCGCGGTGACCGTCGCCGTGCTGCTGGCCATACCTTCGCCGGTCCGGCCCGCGCTGCCCTACATCCTGGCCGGCATGGCGGGCATAGCCGGGTGTGCCGCGCTGGTGGTGGGCGGCGCGGCCCGCCGCGGCCGGCTGAGGCTGCCTGCCGCCGTCCGTGCTCTGGCCGATGACCTGCGTGGCGGGCTCCTGGCCCCGGGCGTGTGGCCCCAGCTGATGCTGTCCTCGGTGCTGGTCGTCGCCGGGCACACGGCCACGTTCGTCATCGCGGCCAGGGTCGCCGGGTCCGCCGCGCCGCTGGGCGAGCTGGTCGCGCTGCTCATGGTGGTCCAGGTCGCGATGGTGATCCCCCTGAGTGTCGGCGGGTGGGGGCTGCGGGAAGGAGCCGCCGCCTGGGCCTTCGCCGCAGCCGGGCTCGGCGCGGCCACCGGGGTCGCGGTCGCCACCCTCTACGCGGTCCTGATGCTGGCCGCGGTGGCCCCTGGCGCCGGGCTGCTGCTAACCGACGCCGTTCGGCGCCATCGCGACAAGGCAGCGCCGGGCGGGCCGGGACGACCCGAGCCGGCCCCGCAGGCGGCCCCGCAGACGCTGGAGGCCGCTCGTGATTGACCGTACGGTCGAGGCGGCCGGGATCCGCCGGCGCATCCGCATCCCGCTGCGCTTCGCCGACGACTACTCGACCACCGCCACGGTCGTCAGCTTCACCGGCCTGACCGACGCGCAGCAGCACGTGGCCCTCGAGCTCGGCCAGCCCGACGCGGCCGGGCTGCCGCTGGTGCGCCTGCACAGTGAATGCCTGACCGGCGACGTGTTCGGCAGCCAGCGCTGCGATTGCGGGCCGCAGCTGCGCGAAGCGGTCGAGCGCATCACCAGGCACGGCGGGTACGTGCTGTACCTGCGCCAGGAAGGGCGCGGCATCGGGCTGTACCGCAAGCTCGACGCCTACGCACTACAAGATCGCGGCCTGGATACCTACGACGCCAATCTCGCGCTCGGTCACCAGGCCGACGAGCGCGACTACACCAGCGCGGCGCAGATGCTGCACGCCCTCGGCGCCAGCCGCATCGAGCTGCTGAGCAACAACCCGGACAAGGGCGCCCAGCTGGCCCGCCTGGGCATCACGATCGTCCGGCAGGTTCCCACCGCACTGCACCTTACCGGGGCAAACGCCGCCTACCTGGCCGCCAAGGCCGAGCGCGGCGGGCATAACCTGCTGGCCAGAAGCCTGGACGGCGCCGCCGAG
>Ga0134126_10001141_pt1 | contig 33675 bp, 29 predicted proteins | sample KB31752_FD_96881 | JGI IMG/M metagenome (GOLD analysis project Ga0134126, IMG submission 96881) | Terrestrial soil microbial communities with excess Nitrogen fertilizer from Kellogg Biological Station, Michigan, USA - KB3-175-2 | ecosystem: Environmental > Terrestrial > Soil > Unclassified ...
GAATGTCGAGCGCTGGCAGGACCGCGATATGAAGCGTCCGCTCGCCGAGTTCGGACTCGAATCCGTCGGCGCATTGGAGTGCAGTCAGCTGCTTCTGGACTCTTTCAACATCACTGTGCGACCACTGGACATTCTGGAGAAACCCATCCAGCACATTCTGGACAAGACGGGCTAGTCAGCGCCTCAGAAGCTGTACTTCATTTCTACAAACACCGAAGAAATATCGCGCAGCACACCAAAGAAGGTGGTGTCGCTGCCGCGATAGACATTCGCTCCGACAGTGCCTTTCAACCGGTCGGTGAACGCGTAGCTCACTTTCGGCTTGATCACGTAGTCGTGTAGCGAGAGTGAGTATGCGGCCGCGATCTCGCCGTCGAGCGTTTCGTTCAGCCACTTGTTGTCGAGCCTGGCGGTCAGGCCCTCTTCCGACCGTACCAGTTGGTATTCCAGAATCGCATCATCGATGGCCAGAGCTCGCACAGCCGCGTCGGGTATATTTCGCGGATCCTGGTAGCCGGTCACGTGGCGCAAGTACAGCTGCAGATTGAGGTTGAAATATTCAAAGAAAGTCCGGTCCGTGCCCGCTACCATGTAAAAAAAAGGCCTTTCGGTGAACGGCTCGCCGGGCACGCCATTCGAGGTCCAGGTATAGGCGGCCTCCGCACGCAATCCAAATCGCCCTACGACGGTCGCGGCATCCATGCCCAGAACTCGCACACGGTTATGCGCCAACAGGACATCGTTTGCGGCAACCTCCCGCCCGCCGGCGCTCAGTTGCGGAAACAGCTCCCGACCGTTGAAGTACGACAGGGACCAGTCGACCCCACCATCAGAGCGATCCAGTTTGATCGCATACTCATTGGTGTGAACGGACTGCTCAATGTAGTGCCCGCCGGGCAGCGTCGGCAGCGGTAACACGCTAGGATTAAATTGCGGCAGCCAGATGGCTGTCAATGCAGTACCGTGGGCCCGAAGGGCCACCAGGGCCGCCACCGTACCGGATCGCTCGTCATCGTCATCCGGGGTCAGGATGGTGTAGTTGTGTGGGGTGAGATTATCCGTAGGATTGATGCTGTCCGCCCGGCCCCAGGCTATGATTTGCTTACCCAGGCGCACATGCGCCTGTTCCATGTCGAAATTCAGATACGCGTCGTTGACCTGCCCCCGGAATGCCCGGCCCTGCAACGAATCATCATTTCTGAGCCAACCATCGGCCACGAGTGAGATCCCTCGTGTCGGCCCCAGCACCGACTTGAGCCACACCGAAGTCGTTTCCAGATTGTGTACGCCATCCAACTCACGCGAAGCGCTGAAATACCCGGCGCGCGCCGACCCATCGATGGCAAACGCCGGAATATCTGCGTTTGTAGTGGCATCGGTGCCCGCACTGGCGGAGCCGCCCGCCATCCAGAGCAGCGGAATCAGCAGAGGCGCTCCCTTCATTCATTCTGTTTCCATGTAGTGCGTGGTGAAGACGTCGTCCTTGACCTGCTGATTGACCTTGAAGTCTTCAAACTGGATCACGGTGCGATGCCCGGTGCGGAGATTTTCGGCCTCCAGATGCATGGCCTGCCACTTGTCCTTCTGTGGGTCGACGAGCTTGATGTCGGTGAACTTCAGGACCTTCAGCGGCTGGCCTTGCGGATCCAGATACTCACCCTTGACGGTCATGAAGTTGTCCTTGCGTATCCACTCCGTCCGTTTCGAGTAGCCGCTAGTGGACTTCACCTCCTCGTTGACCGGCGTCGACTCGATGACATAGGTCGGCTGCCCGTCGAGCACCTCTTCACGGACCAGCTTGTAGTTCCATTCCTTGGTTTTGTATCCAATGACATCGACATAAGAGAAGTCAGTTCCCAAGAAGCTGTCTTTCTTATTGCTCGCCACCAGCCGGCGCACCTTGTGCAGCGCCGGCAGAAAGATCCAGATATCGTCGTCTTTCGCAGAGTTCTCGATCAGCACCGAGACCGTCCCCTTGACGTCCGGGGGTGCCAGAAAGCGCGTCATACGCATATTGTCGATCCCGTTTGCGGTCAACTTGGTGGTCCCGAGAGTCTTTCTGACGCGCTCCTGGCCTTCCTTGTTGATCAGGGTGAAGGTGCTGTTCGAAACCGAATCAACCACCTTGGTGGCCATCGAATTCTTCTGCATCACATCGCTCAAGTCAGGCTCCGCCGCCCGCGCGGTATGCAGCGTCAACGCTGCGCTCAAGCCCAACAGCAGGGCAGCCGCGGTCGATGCCGAAAAGTCGAGCTTCATGCCGGTTCTCCGATAGATGAATTTGGGCCGGAACGTCAGGATCAGCGACGGTATCAACAGCAGCGCTGCGAGCGCGCTGACCAACATTGCAACCCCGATCAGGATTGCCAGCCATCGATGGACGTTGAATCCAAAGGACAGTATCAACACGCCATAACCGGCGGCAACCGCCAGCGCGACGAACAGGATGGCCCTTCCGGCGGTCGCGATGACAGTTCGCACGGCGGCAACCTCATCACCACCGGCAGCAATCTCCTCGCGGAGCCGATAGATGAGGTAAATGGCGTAATCGGCTCCGATGCCGACGGCCATGGCGGAAGTCAGCGAAGTCGGCACATTCAGGGTGATTCCGGCCCAACCCATCAAGCCGAAATTGGCGACGACTGCGGTCAACAGCGGCAGCAGAACCAGTAATCCGGCGACGAACGAGCGGAAAATGAGAATGGAGATGACAAATACCACGCCTGCGATCTGCGCAATGTTGAGAATCTTGCCCCGTATCATGACCTCACTCAGCGCCGCGCTCTGTGTCACGCTGCCGCCAAAGTGCAGAGCGATATTCTTCTGTTCCGGGTCAGAGGCCGCATAGGCCTTGACCTTGCTGATCAGATCTTCCACATAAGCACTGCTGTCCGTCTTGAGAAATACCGTGAGGTTCGCCAGACGATAGTCATTGTCCACATAGGGATTGAAGTCCTCCGGCTCACCGGAGAGCGAATACAGCAGCAGATACTGCGATATCAGCTCCGAGCTCGAGGGAATCGAAAAATACTTCGAATCATCGGCGTGCATCGCCTGATTCATCCGCTTGATGAAATCGACGATGGAAATGGTCTTGCCCACATAGGGCTGCGTTTCCAAAAAATGTTGCAATCTGTCCATCGACTGCAACACCTTCGGGTCCTTGACGGCATCCGTGCGCTTGCCGTCCACCATCACATACAAAGTGTTGGTCCCCGCCAACCGCTCGTTCAAGCTGGTGTCTTCGCGTGAGATCTCGACATCAGACCCAAAAAAGCTCTTGACCGAGTTGTCGACGACAATCCTGCCGATTCCGGCAAGCGAGGCCGCCACGAAGAACGCGCAGCCAGCATATAACCAGTTGCGTGCCGGACTGGTCACCACGCTCGCGATGAGATCGGTCGCGTGCCTCCACAGTCCGCCTTTTTCCTGCACACGCGACTGGTCCACGTCCCGCGGAGGCGTCAACACCGAACGCAGAGCCGGAACGAATGTCATTTCCAGGAGCATGACGGCAAGCACGCCGATACCGGTCATGACGCCGAAAACGCGCACGGTCGTAATTTCGAAGATGACCAGAGAGAAGAAGCCGAGAGAGGCAACAGTACCGGCGATCAGCATGACCGGACCAACACGCACCAGGGACGAAACGACCGCCCGGTCATTGGCGAGGCGCGGCGCAAGCGTGCCGTCGGCGCGCCAGCGATGGTATTCCTCGTAATACCGCTTCAGCATCTGTACGGCGTGCCCGGTAGCCACCGCCAGAATCAAGATCGGCGTCGTTGCGTTGAAAATGTCCATCGGGACCCCGAAGGCACCCATGACCCCGACAGCCCAGGCCACAGCCAGCAATGCCGTGACCAATGGCAGAAACATGCCTTGCAGGGTGCGAAACGCGGAAAACAGAATCAGGCTCAGAATCAGAATCGCGACGGGTAGCAGGATTCCCATCCGCTCGGAGTAGACCTCGAGGCCGGCAAGGTAGCTCGGGCCACCGCCGACTGAGATGGTCACCGTGGAATCCCGTTCCGGCGCAACAATCTTTTCAACCTGGTCCGTGATGGACCTGAACCCCAGCGGCGGCTCGGTAAACTCCGCGAAAATCGCCGTGGTTTTCGCGTCGCTGGAAACGACGCCGCGCTGGTAGACCGGATTGTTGGCCACGGCATCGCGTAAGGCCTGCAGCTGCGCGCTGGAGGTCGGCACCTGCTCCATCAGTGGCTTGACCACCAGCCCATCCGCATTGCCGGCGATGTTTTTGGCCCGCCTGGCGGAAAGGCTGAACAGGTTCTGGGTCACTATCCCCTTGGCGCCCAACAGCGCCGTGGAAATGTTACGGACCTTGGTGAGAACCGCCGGCTGATAGATATCGCCGCTTTTTGGACTGATGCCGATGACCACCACGTACTTCGAACCGAAGATCCTCTCTATCTGGTTCGTGGTCGCTATATAGGGGTGCGACTGCGGTAACGTCGCATTCATATCGATGATGATCTTGATGTGCCTGGCCTGATAGACCGCCAGAAGGGTCGCCAGCAACGCCAGTACGATTACGCTGAAGCGATAGCGGATAATCCATTCCACATAGCGTTGCATTTCGGCCGACTCCTAGACTGCCGCGGCTTCCGCCCGCGCGAACATTGCCGCCAGCGAGTCATTGATGAGCTCATCGTGCTCTTTTACCGGATTGATCTCGGCATCCAGCACATAGTCGAGCATCTGCCCGGTACCGGCCGCGATCTGCTGATCATCGGCAATGATGGAGCGGTAAAACACGAACGGCGGGATATACGTCGCACCCACGTAGGCAACCGTCTGCTGAATCGGGCGCAGCAGCTCTTCAACCGAGAAGTTGTTGTAGCTGCCGGGGCGATAGAGCTCTCTCTGGCTCCCCGAGGACGTGCAGACGACGAACTCCTTGCCATGCAACTTGTCGCCACCCACCGCATAGGCAAAGCCCGGCTGAAATGTCAGATCCATCCATTGCTTGAGGATCGGGGGCGAGGAATACCAGTACAGCGGAAACTGCAGAACGATGCGCTGATGCTCGAGCAACAGAGCCTGTTCGGCCAGGATGTCGATCGCCATATCGGGATATGTCGCGGTCAGGTCGTGGACGGTAACGTTGCGCCTCTTTTGGAAGGCATTCGTCCATGCCTTGTTGACCCGGGAGATCTCCAGGTTCGGGTGGGCAACGATCACGAGTACTTTCATTTGTCGGCCTCGAATAGTGAGATGAGATTTGCGGAACCGATCAGATCAGGCTGCGTATCTCGGCGAATTCGCCACTCGGTACCCGAGCCTGCAACTCGCCTTGCAGCAAACGGTCGATGTCGGCGGCTCGTTTGTCCGCCGTGTCGAGATAGCCCGGTCGCACCCCTCGCTCGCGCAGCTTCTCCTGCTCCGGAAACGCTCCGTCCAGCGGCAGGGTCAATATCGTCCGGCTCAGGAAGGTATCGACGTTGCAAAGACCGAGCACCGCGAAATACGTTGCGGGACACTCGAGCGCATATAACTTCATCATCATGTTGAGAGCGGCCTTGGATATGGCATAGCCGCTGTTTCCTGCTCGCGCCCTGACCCCCGCTATGGACGAGGAGACCAGGCAGGTGTCTATGCCGACCGCACCGTTCAACAGCGCATCCAGGATGTGCCTGTTGCTCCAGACATTGACCCGCATGATGTAGTCAATTTCGGCCGCCGGCACGGCTCGCACGGGAGCGATTCGCTGACCAAACAAGCCCGCGTTCAGGAACAGGTACTTCAGCTGTCGCACCTGCAGCTCTTCGACCACCCACGCGCGCAGGGCGCCAGCCACCGCATCGCTCCGCGCCAGGTCGATCGATCTGAAGTGGAAGTTCGGAACCTGGATGAGATCGACCGGCGCGCGGCGGCTCATGCCAAGAACACGAAACCCTCTTTGCAACATGAGCTTTGCCAGCGCGTGCCCTATGCCGGTACTCACTCCTGTGACAATGACGTCTTCCATGATTGCAACTGTCAAAACTTTCCGGCAGTAGTTCCGCCATCCACGGGGATCACGCTACCGGTGATGTAGGATGACTCCTCGCAGAGCAGCCAAAGCACGCTGGCGGCGACTTCCTCCGGATCTCCGAACCGGCCCATTGCCGTGACGGCGATCTTGCGCTGCGTGCGTTCCGGGTTCTGCAGCAGGTTCTGCTCGCTGTTCATTCCACCGAGAATGGGGCCGGGGGCGATCGCGTTGATCCGGACCACCGCGGAGCCGTCACGCTTTTTCGCGTATTCGATCGCGGCGCTCTGGGTCAACCCAATGATCGCGAATTTGCTGGCCACATACGCAGCCTGGTTCGGAATGGCCAGCACGCCCGCGCAGGAGCTGTTATTGACGATTGCCCCGCCTGCGCCGCGGCTCATTGCCTGAAGCTCGTACTTCATGCAGTGAAAGGTTCCGGTCAGATTGACATCAATGACCGACCGCCAATCCTCGACAGAAGCGTCTGCGACCGGCGCATGTTTGGCCGTCACGCCGGCATTGTTGAAGGCGCAATCGAGGCGGCCGTGCCGGGCCACTATCTGCTCGATCATCTCCTTCACCTGCCCGGCCTGCGTAATGTCGCAACAAAAGAACTCAGCCGCGCCGCCGGCTGCGGCAATTTGTTCGAGCGCGTGCGCCCCCTGTGTCCGATTACGCCCGCAGATCGCCACGGTCGCCCCGGCCGCTGCCAACGCGCGCGCTACGGCTAGCCCCATACCGTTGGTTCCACCAGTAACCAGGGCGATCTTATGCGTCCAGTTTGCCAAGCTCAGTCCTTCCTTTGGAGCGTCCTACTCACCACAGCCTGTGTTGCTCACCGCACAGAACTGTCTTCGCGGCATCTACTCCGGCCGCTTGTACTTCGGATTGACGCAGCAGTACACGCGGCTATACCTCGGGTTTGCCTTGTCCTTGAAACACCGACCATCCCACAGGCACTTGTTGATCTGCGCCTCGCGGCCGTCCAGGGTTTTATTCACCAGATCGTTATCGGCGAAGATCGCTCTGGCCATGCCGACCAGATCCGCGGTTCCGTCCTCAATCAGCCTCTCGGCCTTCTGCAGCGAATCCACGAAACCGGCAAACCCGACCGGCACCCGGGCATATTCCTTGATCTGCCTGACGCATTCGTGCAGATGGGCTTCCATGCCTGCCTCGCCATCGGTGAGTTTCTTGAAAGTCTCAGCCGTACAAATCGAGACTTCCAGCAGGTCCACGCCGGCATCTTCCAGCAGCGGAACTACGGTATCGAAGTCGGTTACGACAGTACCGCCCGCGCCAATGCAATCATCCACGCCCAGGCGAACACTGAGAATCGCCTCCTGGCCAATCTCCTTTCTTATATCCCGCACGATCTCACACAGAAACCGGCCGCGATTTTCCTTGCTGCCGCCGTAGCCATCCACGCGCCTGTTGGTATTGGGGGATAGAAAGCTGCTCAGCAGATAGCCGTTGGACGCCTGCAACTGGATGAGCTGGGCTCCGCAATCAATGCTCAGCCGCGCCGCTCTGACGAACTGGTCTTTGACGAGATCGATATCCTCGATCGTCATCTCCCGTACCCGGTATTTCGGATCCCTCTTGCGGTACCCGTTCGAGGCAACGGCGCTCGGGGTCAGCAAGGGCTTACCCCTGACAAAGGTGGTAATGGCTTGCCCGCCGTAATGCTGTAGTTGAACGCCGACAACGATACCGCGGTCTCTACAGGTGCCAAGGAAAGGCTTGAGTGCCTCCGCGTGGCCTGCCTCGTATAGTCGTAGGCCGCGGGGCGACAGAATCGAATCCCGCGATACGGTAGCGTTGCTAAGGATCAGAAACCCGCATCCGCCCGCCGCGATGCCCGAATAAAAGTCGCTCAATTCCTGCGAAAACGAACCGTCGTGATCCGCAAGATCAATTCCCATTGGCGCAAAAAATACTCTGTTCCCCAACCTGACGTTATTGATGACCAGCGGGGATAACGCCCGCGGAAATCTCTCCGCCCCTGCCACGGCGGCCATCAGACAATCTCGCGCGCAGTGTTAACGTGGGTGAAGTTCTTGATGCACTCCTTCAGCCTCTTCTCCATCGTGCTCGTGATCGCGGTGATTGTCAGGCCGGCGACGAGCCGGCTTGCCGAGGCGGTCTGCCAGGCGAGCGCCGCCGCGCCGGCGATATACCCTTCATCGCGAACGAACAGCACGAAATCGAACCGTTGCCGGGCGCCGATCTCCGGCTTGCCGGCAAAGCTCACATTGAATCCGCGCAGCGAAATGTCGTTCAAGGCGCATTCGAAGCTCGCCCCCCGCTCATCGGTCAGGAGGATCGTCGCCGCGACATTCTTCAGGGGCAGAAAGCGGTGGGTCGGGGGAAACTCGGCGACCCGCATGTGTTTGAAGAGCGCGATCTTGATCAGGTAGTACTGTAAGGAGATCACCGCAAACAGCTTGCCTGACTGGTAGAAGGTCGCCCGCTTCTCGAGCCTCTGGATGTTTTCGTACTTCTGGCCCGAGCTTTCTCCAGCGACATCCTCGATCGACACATCGACCGGGTAATTCGCGTTGGCGTAGTTTTTGAAGTCGCAATTCATGGAGAGAATGGACAGCGACACTTCGTGCTTCTGGATCCCGCTATAGTGATAGAAGTGCGCATACATGGCCTGCCGCGCGACCTCCACGATCATGACCCCCGGAACATGCTCGTGATTCTTTCTATAGAAGAAGTAGTTCTTGGCGTCGTTGAACATCGTCGCCCGGTAAATCTTCGGCCGATCCAACCCGGCAATGCTGTCGAGGATGCCGGAGAGCCTGGCGCGCTGAGCGCCGCGGATGTGCTGTTCGCGGTGACCGAACTCCCGCAGCAATTCCAGCTCGTGCTGCTCGTCGATATAGCCCGCATTGAGGATGAACCAGCCGCTCTCCTCCTTATAATAAAGAGACAGGAAGCCGAGATTGCGGCTGGCCGCCTGCTTTTCCTTCACCGCGGTTGCTTTTATCCGTGGCAGAACGCTCTTCAGCCGGTATGTCACACCATCACGATTGCCGCCCGACTCCTCGCAAGGTACATAATGCTGGCGCAAGAACTCCAGATCACCCGGCGGCAGATGCGCCGCGAGCACCGTGTCTTCGTGCAGCGATGCAGGCAGCGGACCGCGTCCGTTGAAAATCAGCACGTCATCCTCGGCATCCTTGTGCACGAGGGTCATGTTTGATTTGTTGACCTCGCCCATCGGTGGGGCGGTCATTGACGGAGTGGAAACTGACGACATCGACCGAACCTCAATCGCTAAACGCAATGCCGGCGAACGGCAGTATTCAAAAAAGTGCGCATGATCACCTTGTGAAACGGAAGAACCATGGCCAGATAGACTCTGCCGACCAGATTGTTCACATTGACGATCATGGACAGGACGACCTTATCCCTGCCGGATTCCCGCAACTTCAGCAGGGACAACCTGAAGTTCAGATGGCTGTCATCCTCACCGACAATGATTTCCTTCTCAGTGACGGACCAGATGGTGAAAATATCCATCTTTTCACCCACGGTAGCGGGGCCCGTCGCCGTAGCGCCCTTACCCAACAGCCCGACTTTTCTGACCCCGACGCAGGGCGCGATAGACTCCCTCACCCGCATCAACACATTGATCCATGGCGGGGTCTGCGCCACAATTTCCCGGTAGAGCTCCTCGGCGTTGAGCGTTGATTTGGTCAAAGGGATCTCGTACGAATCGGAATAGGACGCGCCGGCCTTCCTGGCGAAGAGCTGGCTTTGCGCGGGAATTTCACGGACGACCGCGCGCTCTCTCGTGGTCGAATTCATAGCAGTCCTCAGCAGTTTCCGGGATCGGCTCCCGAGCTGCGTATACTGCAATACGATTCGCTGCAGATCACGCTATCGCACCAGTGCCTGCCTCTGTGCTACGCGGGGCGGGGGTGTGCCTGATTGCCAGGATTTCTGCGAGCGCGAACCCGAACAACACCACGCTAAAACCGAGAACGATCGGGCTGGCGCCGTGCCAAAGCGCATACAGCTGCCAGACAATGAAGAGCACGCGTATGGCGACACTGTATATCGCGAACCCCACTTGAGGATCGCGGATGCGCAACAGCGCCCATACAATCACCGCCGAGCCCATCATGTTGACCATCATGGCCTGTAGCGGATCGAACGCTGGCAAGCCCCCCGGCAAAGACAGTGCGAGCGCGAGCCGGCCAATTCCCGCATACACAGCCGAGAAGGTCCATGGAGTTACGAAGGCGATTGTCGCAATCAAGTCATACCACGCGCCGACCTGCACTACCTTCGAATGACGAGTCGAGTTCTTCATGAGCTCCCACGCCCAAATTCGAGCGCGCCAGATAAGATCCTTGCCGCCGTTTCGACAGCTCTACCATCGCGCGAGTTCATGACGCGCGTAACTACCCCTACATGGAGGTAGGGAACGCAACCGCAATTGACGCGTACTTTTCGGGAACGATGTTATCGTTCTAAATCCACGCACCGACACCGGTCGTGTCATTGCATTTCGCGAGCCGCGACCCGAAGTATAGACGCGCGCTTCCTTTGATTACGAGCAGGCCTGCATCCTGACAGTTCAATATACGTGGGTCGATTGCTCCACCGGTTGACAGCTGGACGTCACCGTGGCGTCACGAATCTATTACTTGAACCCCAGAGCGGCAATTCGCATACTCGCGCCAGCGTCAGGTTAGGTTTTCCCCGGAGGGAAAAGAACGGATTTAAGCGGATTCGATCTCGGCACCCGCGACCACCGCTGCCTGGCGAGCAGCTCTGCCCCGGGACACTCACAGGTAGCGCCACCAGGTAAGCCTCGGCTCACGCCACATCCGGCGTGGCGCGAGTGTTACCTCAACAGGATGACCGACGAGAATCAAAAATCAAGGATTTGATTACCATGGAGCCGATGAAGTTAGCTGTTGACATGCCTCAGTTTCTGGACGACATGTTAGGTCGTTGCCGCTTCACGACATTCTCTCAACTGCACGCGAGCCTCGATCGGACGGCCAGTCAACTGGGGTTCGACGGATTTGTATTCGCCGGACTTTACAACGCCGACGGCTATAATCGGCATCGGATCATGGAGTCGAATTTCGACGAGTCGTGGTGCCAGCGGTACAAAGAGCGTCAATACATGCGCCTGGATCCGACCGTCATTCACTCGCTGAGCTCGTCGCAACCCCTGGTATGGTCGGACGAAATGTACGTTACCGATCCGCAGCGCGAATTCCAGCGGGAAGCGAGCTCGTATGGATTGACTGCCGGAGTTACCTTCCCTATCCACTCCAAGGAAGGGGACAAGTCGATGTTGAGCCTCACGCTGAAGAGCTCCGGACCGGCCGCCACCGCACATATCAGCGATATGCTGCTGTTGGGGCCTCTCGCAGCGAAGCTGGCTCATCAAGGCGTGCGCGACATCATCCGCAAGAGGGCACCAGATATCGCAAAGAGTGACCATGCGGCGAGCGGCCCGAAGCTCACGAAGCGGGAGGTGGAGGTGCTGCAGTGGATCGCGGTTGGCAAGAACACCTGGGAGATATCTCAATTGACGCGGCTATCGGAACACGGAGTCATTTTTCACGTGCGCAACCTGATGCGAAAATTCGACGTCTCCAGCCGCTATCAAGCCGTAGTCAAGGCAATCGCCGCGGGACTGCTCTCGATATGATTTTCAGTGCGCGCCGGCGGCCGCTCCGGCGCCCCCGTCGCCGCCGCTCTTCTGAGGTCGCGCGAACCAGACCAGCACAATGAGCCCGATGAACATCAGTCCCGAAACGTAGAAGATATCGTTGGCCGACAGCATGAAGGCCTGCTGATCGACCAGCCGGTTCATCAGCTCATAACTCTGGTGGGTCCCAAGCCCCCCGGCATTGAGATTCGAGAACGCCTGCGCGGCTACCGGGTCACTGTGAGTCAGATGCTCCACCAGCTGCGCATGGTGCAACGTGGCGCGCCTGTCCCAGGCTGTCGTGGTAATGGATGTACCGAATGAGCCGGCCGTGATACGCGCAAAGTTGATCAAGCCCGAGGCCGCCGGAATGCGCTCCGGCGACAATCCCGACAGACTCAAGCTGATCAGCGGGATGAAGAACGCGGCCATGCCGAGGCCCTGGATGAACGTTGGCACCAGCAACACACCGATGGTCGCATTGGTATTGAAGCGCGCCCGCATGAAAAGGACGATCGCGAAAATCACGAAAGAAAAGGTCACGAACACTCGCGGATCGACCTTATGTGACAATCGGCCGACCACCGGCGTGGCGAAGATCGCCAGCACGCCGACCGGAGCAAGCACGAAGCCCGCCAGAGTCGCGGTGTACCCCATGTATTGCTGCAGCCAAAGCGGCAGCAACACGACATTGCCGAAGTACAATCCGTACGCAAGCAGCATCGCGATGGTCGCGACCGTGAAGTTGCGACCTCTGAACAAGGTCAGATCGACGACTGGATGCTCTTCGGTAAGCTCCCACACCAGAAACAGCGCGAAACCGACCACGGCAACCGCGGCCATCACAATGATCTGCGTCGAGTTGAACCAATCCAGGTCCTTGCCTTTGTCGAGCAGCACCTGCATCGAGCCCACCCAGACCACCAGCAATCCCAGACCCACTTTGTCGATCGGGATCCTCGCGGTGGGCGTCTCGCGTTTGTGGTAGATGATCCAGGTAGCGATACCCGCCACCACACCCACCGGAATGTTGATATAGAAAATCCACGGCCAGGAGATGTTGTCCGTGATCCAGCCGCCCAGTACCGGGCCGACCACCGGAGCGATCAGCGTGGTCATGGACCACATGGCGAGCGCCATGCCTGATTTTGCTTTCGGATAACTGGACAGCAGCAACGCCTGTGACAGCGGGATCATGGGACCGGCGACCGCGCCCTGCATGACCCGGAAAAGAATCAGCAGGCCCAGAGTGGGCGCCAGCGCACATAAAAAGGAGGCGACAATGAACAGGACAATCGACCACATGAACAGCCGGACCTGCCCGAAGCGCCGCGTCAACCATCCCGTCAACGGCACGGAAATGGCATTAGCAACACCGAACGACGTGATGACCCAGGTGCCTTGATCCGGAGAGACGCCCAAGTCGCCGGCGATCGCCGGAATCGACACGTTTGCGATGGAGGTGTCGAGAACGTTCATGAACACCGCCAGCGACAGCGCGGTGGTGCCGAGCGCAAGCGTCATCCCCTTCAGCGGGGGCAGTTCTGCCGGTCGCGCTGCTGCGGCGGGCGTTGGTGCCGCTGGCACTGATGCAGGATCCGCCGGCTGTCGCGGCGCGTTACCGCCGCCGCCGCCGTCGCCATTCCCGCCTGAGTTGATTTCAGCCATGCTGCTCGAGTCCGATCGTTTTAAGGGAGGCGCTTGGGTTACCGGTCGCTCATCGGCCCGCAGCAGCTCCGGACGGAATCTGTAGAGAGACCGGAATCGCCTGCGCTCCCGAGGGCTTTGCGGTCGCAAGCCTGCCGTGTGCGGCAGCCAGCTTACGCTCACCATCGTGATGTTCCATTCCGGGACGGGGCGCCATCACTGAATCGTTGGCAGCGATGATCTCATGCACGCGTGCATCCGCCGACTCATCCGTCGAACGAAACACATCGGTAGAGTAAGCCACTGTGTTGCTGGCAAGCTGCGGCAGGCGCACGCCGTCCTTGTTGCGCACATCCACCTCGGCCTTCATCGTCAGACCGATCTGCAGCGGATTCGCGGCAAGCTCGCGGGGATCGAGCGCGACGCGTACCGGCACGCGCTGCACGATCTTGATCCAGTTACCCGTTGCATTCTGCGCAGGCAGCAGCGAGAAAGCGGAACCGGTCCCTGCGCCGAAGCCAGCCACCTTGCCGTGGTAACGAATACTGTTGCCATAAAGATCCGCGGTCAGAATCACAGGCTGACCAACGCGCATCCCGGCGAGCTGAGGCTCCTTGAAGTTAGCATCCACCCAGACTTGATCGAGTGGCACGACCGCCATCAACGGCGCTCCAGGACCGACCCGCTGCCCGAGTTGCACATTGCGGCGCGCGACGAAGCCCGAAACCGGCGCCGGCAACACAGTACGTGCGTAATTCAGATACGCGTTACGCACCGCGGCCGCGGCATTGCGCACCTCGGGATGGTCCTCGAGAGTGGTCCGGTCGATACGGGCGCGGTTCGCAGCGAGCTGCTGTTGCGCAGCCAACAGGCCATTCTCCGCAGCCTTCACAGCATCACGCGCATGCTGTAACTCCTCTCCCGACACCGCACCTGACTTGCCAAGCTGCTCGCGGCGCGCAAAGTCGGTTTGTGCCTGGTTGAGGTCGGTCTGGCGCACGCCGACGGCCGCTTGCAGCTGCGCGCTGGTCGCGAACAGATTGCGGACTTCGCGAACTGTTTTCGCCAACTGCGCCTCGGATTGATCGAGCGCGACCTTCGCGTCCGCCTGGTCGAGCCGCACGAGCGGCTGGCCAGCCTTCACAAACTGTGTGTCGTCGGCACCGATCGAAATCACCGTGCCGGAAATCTGCGGAGTGATTTGCACGACGTTGCCGTTCACGTACGCATCGTCAGTCGATTGTGAGTAACGCAACACCATCGCCCAATAGACGCCGTATGCCGCTCCGATCGCGGCGAACCCGCCAGCGACTATTGCGAGCCAAAGTTTCCGCCGGCTCTTCAAAGAGCTGTCCGGGTTGGAAGTCTGAGTGCTCATGATCGTTCCTTTTTTCTTTCCATCTGCCACGGCGGTGAATGCCTAGGCAGATATAGGCTTAAAAAAACTCAGGCGGCGTTTGCCAACATGCGGGCCAGAAAACCCTCGAGCTCGCGCGCTTCCGCCTGCGAGAAGCCGCGTAAGAACCTGTTCACTACTCCCATCGAAATTGTCTTCATGCGTGGGAAGGCGCGTGCGCCCTCTTCCGTGAGCTCGATGTAGACGACACGTCGGTCATCGGGACGACGATTACGTCGGATGAGACCCTTCGACTCCAACCGGTCGATCATCCGCGTCATCGCGCCGGCGTCATACGAAATACCCTTGCAGAGATCGGAAGACGATTTGGCGCAGTCCGCCAGCGCGAGCGAGGCAATGACTATGAACTGGGCCGCGCTGATCTCGAGCGCCGCCAGCTCCTGATCCGATCCGAGCGCCCGATCGAGAGCATCCAGCATCTCGTTACGCACGCGGCTCAGCAGATGCCCGACGCCCTTGCGGGGCTGGTAGGTCTCGATTTCGTAGACGTCGGCCAAGCTCATCTCCCGCTAAATCCCTTCACTGGGGAAGGTTGGCAGCGAAGATACTTGCCTAGGCTGTATTTGTCAAGGCATTGGCTGCCGCTGCTGCGATGCAGCGCGGGCTTTGCGGCCCACAAAGACGTAGTACGGCACGCTCAGTCCCGCAATGTAGGGGAGCGGGCCCTGCCGCTCGAGGCGCACGTGGTCGGGCATCGAGTCTGTGAGCGCCTCCAGGTGTTCCGGCGTGAGCCTCACTCCGTCATGCGCGAACCAGCGCCGCCACAGCCAGCGTCGCCAGGCCGCATGCCGGCGCGAAACGTAAAAATCGACCACCCCGAGAGTGCCGCCCGGCTTCAGCATGGAAAGGGCGTTGAACAGCGCTCCCCGCCAGTCGTCAATCATGGTGAGAGAGTAGGAAAAGAAAACGCAGTCGACCGGCTCGGCGGGACGATAGCGAGTCACATCGCCCTCGACCAACTCGACGTTGCGATGCACGCGGGCGCGGGAGCGCGCCTGCTCCAACAACGCCGGACACAGGTCCACCAGCGTGTAGCGCTGCAACTTCTGCATGCGCCGCCCGAACCGGTCGATGTTGGAACCGGTGCCCCCGCCCAACTCGACGACGCTTGCGCCCGCAGGGGTAATCAGTCGATCGATGAGCTCATCGCGGCCATGAAGAAGACGCGCGCGAAATTCGTCGTAGCGGCCGGCTTGCGGCGCATAAAAGGCCTGCAAACGCTCTGCGGCACTGCCGTTGCGCGACTGGCCGCGCAGCATTTGCCACAGAATTCGCAAGTCCGCGAGCAGATCACGCGAGGACATCGCAGATATGAAATCCGGCGTAGGTGTGCACTCGATCCTGCCGCGAAAGCTCGCGCGCCAGGTCCTCATGGAACAACAGGTGCCCGGTCAGTTTCATCCCGTCCACGGAAATCGTGTCGAGGTACTTCGGACGTGCGTGAGCGCTGCGGAAAATAACCCGGGCACGCGGTGCCGCGTGCGCCAATATCTCGCGCCACTCTTCGACCAGCGCCTGCGGGTAGTGGCTGGCCATCCAGTCCATATGATCGAGCAGAACAAACTTCGAGACCCGCTCTGCGCAGCCGCGCAGGAAGTCGGTCACCGTGGAGGTATGTGGAACGATCCTGTCGACCAGGCCGCCTTTGAGGGCAGCGAAGTTCTCTTCGCGCAGGTATTCCGGGCAACAGCTGCGCGAGTAACGCCCGTGCAGATACAGGCGCCAGAAATAGTTCTTCCAGATGGGGAGCTGGCGCAGAACGTACTCCAGCGACTCGCGCACATAGCCGGCCACACCACCGGAGTGTTGGGCTTCCACTTCGCGGCGCTGAGGATGCGGGACACCGAGCAGACTCAAGGTGAACTGGCGCGACAGCGCCCAACGCATAGTCGGCCCCCACATGGCCGGCGCAACATACTCATCGTAAATCGCGCGCTGCTCATCGAGGGAGCTCGCGCCAAACAGGGTACGGATATTCCTGCCAAGTCGCGGCCGAATGGCCAGATAGCCCTTGAACGCGGTGGCCACGAGGCCTGACAGACCGTGAAAATAGAAACTGCCCCGCTTGCCCGCGAACCAATCCAGACGCTTATCCCAATAGCCACGCGCGAACTCCGACAGCTGCTCGCGCAAGTGCCGGTTGTACAAAGCGGCAAAACCGGGGTGACAGCCCTCACCAAACACGCTGAAAAAATCATGGAACTCGAGGGCGCGGACCGAGGCGACCTTCAGCTCCAGAAGAGCCGTCTGGCGCGGGTTGGCATCGACCGCGTGGATGCGCTTGGGCCCGAGCAGTGCGTAGTCGAGAACGTTGCACCCAGCGCTGGTGATGACGAGCAATACGTCGTCAGGGGTAAGCTTGACCGCCTGCCTGTCGACCGCAGGATCCTCCCAGCAGGTGTTGTAGACCAGGGAGCTGGCGTAAAGAGTCCGAAACAGTCTCTCATCGAGCCGATCGGACAATGTCGATGTGTTTGCCAACGTTCAGTCTGTCACGGCTGCTAATCCGCGCACGGTACTGACGGCAGGTGAACCATCAGTGACTGAAATATGACGACTGGAAGACGGTTGCGCCGCCCCGCGTGACAGAGTTGGCAGATACGGAAAGTACGTATGGAGGCGGATCGCTCGATACGAATACTGCGGTGGTGATCCTTCGCGCTGAGGCTACGCCGGGACAAATATGTCACAGAAAAAGGAAGAGATCTCCGCAGCCGAGGTTCCCATCGGGTGGGCCGTGCGGCATCGCGCGCTCACCACACCGACCGCAAAGTGCCGTTCGGTCAGGGTGCGATTCGGCGATCCGCTGCAGCGCCGACGACGTGACCGCTGCCTGCTGGATGAGGTGGGGAATGGTTGCCTGGCGCCGGTTCGCCCGGAACACGGACCATCTCATAATTGAATAGGGTCGGCGCATCCCGTAGACTTACTCGTTCGGCTTCCATTGCGACGCCGACCACCTCGGGATGTAGCTCAGCCTGGTAGAGCATCTGGTTTGGGACCAGAGGGTCGCAGGTTCAACTCCTGTCATCCCGACCATCACCAAAAGGCGTCGGCCCTCAGGCCGGCCCCACCGCGTTGAAACCCTCGACCGGCACCGGATTGGCGTTGACCTTCACCAGCAGCTGCTCGAACTCCACGCGGGGGATTGGTTGGCTGTGCAGGTAGCCCTGCGACTCGTCGCAGCCAGCACGCGCCAGGTAGTGGAGTTGCTTCTGTGTCTCCACACCCTCGGCAACGGTCGTCATATCGAACGCGTGCGCAAGGTCGATGATGGTCGCCACCAGAGTACCGCTGCGCCGGTCATCCGGCAGGCGCCGGGTAAAGACGCGGTCGATCTTGAGCGTATCGATCGGCAGCTCCGAAAGACGCGCCAGCGACGAATATCCCGTCCCGAAGTCATCGATCGCAATCCGGATGCCGGCATTGCGCATGAAACGCAGCGCCTGCACGCAGGACATCGAGTCACCCAGCAGGGCGCCTTCGGTCACTTCGATATCGATGCCCCATCCGGCATCGTCCGCGAGCGTACCCACCGCCAACACGACCTCGTGCTCGAACCCACGCCGGCGTAATTCCAGAGGGGAAATATTCACGGCCACGCGCACGGGCGGCAGGCCCGCGCGGCGCCATTCGCGACAATCCGACGCCGCCTGATTGATGGCCCAGGCGCCAATCGCAGGCATCAGACCTGCCGACTCCAATATGGGCAGGAAGGCCCCCGGTGCGAGCAGGCCGCGCTCGGGATCCCGCCAACGCAACAACGCCTCCGCGGCCTCGATCTTGCCGGTGCGCAAACGCAGCTTGGGTTGGTAATGCAGCTCGAACTGATTGTTATCCAGCGCCGCGCGCAGGCGATGCTCCATTTTGACCCGCGCCGCCAGGGCGGAATTCATCTCCAGGCGATGATGCAGATACGGCTCGCCAGAGCTCTTGGCCTCCTTCAAGGCAGCTTCGGCGTTCTGTACGAGTTGGTTCGCCTCGCGGCCGTTATCCGGATAGAAGGCGAAGCCGCAGCGGACCGTGACGGCGATGTCACGCTCATCGATCACAAAGGGCTTGGCGAACAGTCCCGACAGATCCCGATACAACGCCGCAGGCTCGCCGTCGCTGCTGCTTTCCAACGGCACGACGTTGACGAAAGTACCGCCACCTAGGTGCGCAAGGCGCTCAGTGTCTGGGAAATGCGCTTTCAACCGGTCCGCAACGCTCTGCAAGAGCCGGTCGCCGACGTTGCGACCATGCGAGTCGTTGATCACACTCAGGTGATCGATATCGAATACCTTGACCGCCAGGCGTTGCGGCCGATCGCTGCTGCCCGCGAGCCACCGGCCCAGACGCTCACACAACAGGGCGCGCTTGGCCAGCCCGGTCAGCGGATCGAAGAAGTTCAGAAAGTGGACCGCGTCCTGTTTATCCAGGTACTGCAGAGCGAACGAGAGGTTGGCCGCGACTTCGTTCAGCAGCTGCCGCTCCTCAGGCCCCATGAGACCGGCCTCGACCGTGCAGACCATGAACACACCCACCGGTGTTTGATCTACGCGCAGCGGGAGACAGGCCAGAGAGCGAATGCCCTTCGCGAGCATCTCTTCCCGACCGCGCACGGGCCATGCCGTCGCGGCCAGATCATCGCAAAATACCGCTTCCCCGGTACGCAGCACCCGACTGGAGAGACTGGTATCGGCGCCTTCGGCATCGGCGATGATGAATACTTCCCCAATGACGGCTCCGAAATCCAGGCCAGCCGCCGCGACCGCGCGCGCGGTGCCTGTTGCCGGATCGATCATGGCGATCCTCGCCGTGGAATAGCCACCGAGCCCATGCCCGAGGCGACAGGCCTCTTTCAACAACGTGGCGCGATCCTGAATGCGCATCACGGCCGCGTTGATGCCGGAAAGCATCTGCAACGCACCGGTCACACGCGCCACCCGGCGCTCAGCGAGTCGGTTAGCGCGCCGCAGCTCTGCTTCGGCCAGCGCGCGCTTGACAGCCGGAACCAACCGCATCGGATTCGACTTCAAGACGTAATCGACCGCCCCGCGCCGCAGAGCTTCGATGGCACGCTCCTCGCCGATCGTGCCGGACAAAAAGATGAAGGGCACATCCGGCGCCACCTGCGTTGCGGTGGCAAGGGCCGCCAGCCCATCGAATCCCGGCAAACTGAAGTCCGACAGAATGAAACTGGGTGTACGTTCCTGCAGCGCCGTAACGAACTCTTCCTCGCTGGTCACCACGCGATAACGACAACGAAACCCGCCTTGGGTCAGCCGCCAGATAGCGAGCTCCGCATCGGGAATCGAGTCCTCGATGAGCAGAACATCCAGATCCTGACCCACGGCATTGGCATTTTGACCCGACATTACGCCACGGTGGCCCTTGCCCGTATGGGCAGGCTGAAATAAAAGGTAGCGCCCTCCTGCAACTGGCTCTCCGCCCAGGTCCTGCCGCCATGCCGCCGTATGATCCGGTGGACAATGGACAGACCGATCCCAGTTCCTTCGAATTCGCTCTGTGCATGCAGGCGCTGGAACACGCCGAAGAGCCGCTCGGCGTAGCGCATGTCGAAACCCACTCCGTTGTCCTTCACGAAGTACACCTGCTCATCGTCCTCCTGATAGGAGCCGACCTCGATGCGCGTCTGCGGCCGCCCGGCGGTGAACTTGAGTGCGTTGGAAATGAAGTTGGTAAAGACCTGCTCCAGCAGCGCGCCGTCGGCAACGCAATCGGCCAGCGCGCCGACCCGCAGCTCTACGCTTCGACCTTGCAACTGCTCGTTGAAATTATCGACGACCTTGCGAACGAGCTCCGCGGTTCGCACGGGCCGCGTCTGCAACGACTGGCGACTGTAGCGCGCGAAGCGCAGCAAAGCATCGATGAGCTCCCCCATGTGTGTGGCGCCGGCGCGCACGTTCTCCAGAATGCGGCGTCCCTCCGGCGGCACAGCCCCGCCGAACTCTTCGATGAACATTTGGCAGAAGCCGTCCACCCGGCGCAATGGAGCGCGCAGATCATGCGATACGGAATACGAGAAAGCCTCCAGATCCGCGTTGGCGGCCTGCAACTCCTGGGTGCGATCGTGCACTCGTTGCTCGAGCTCCTGGTTCAACGTGCGCAACTGAGTCAACAGTGAGGCTGCTTCGAAAGCCGCGGCGGCGGTGCTCGCCAGAATGTCGAGAGCCTTGACCTGTCCCGGCGTGAGGCGCCGCTGGGTCGCCTTCGCCGCGAATCGCAGAATACCGTAGAAGTTGCCGCCCGCGACAATCGGCAGCGCCACACCCGGGGACTCGCCGGCAAACGGGGGAGCAAAGACTGCTTCAGGATCACTGCTGCCGTCCCATGCCGAGAGCTGCTCACGCGCGGCGGCAACCCAGCGGACGACAGCTGCATCGAGCGGCAAACGCTCATGCTCGCTCCAGTGGGAGTTGGATCCCCACGAGCCGCCCACCCGCAACTCACGCCCCTCTTCGCTAGGCACCAGAATACAAACCGCTTCCGCACCGCTTTGTTGGGCCGCAGCCGCGACCGTGCGCTCGAGCACCTGGTCCTGAGCAAGACCCTGCGTGATGGCGCGCGACAGCTCATAAATAGACACAGTCTCACGCAGTTGGATATTCTCGGTCCGCAGACGGCGGGTCTCGAGAGCGCGCGCGAGCACGGGCAAAAGGTTGTTGAGGCGAAACGGCTTGAGGACGTAATCGAGGGCGCCGCCGCGCAGTGCCTGCACGGCGGTGTCGATGGTGCCGTGTCCGGTCATCACAATGCCCGCCAGGTCCGGATCGATAACCCGGGCGGCATGGAGCAGCGCGATGCCATCCATCTCCGGCATCGACAGATCGGTCAGAAGCAAATCAAATTGACGCTGGTGCAACTGCGCCAGCGCTTCGCGGGCGGAAGTAAAACCCGTGGTGGCATACCCTTCCGCCTTCAGGGTATTGCACAGGGCGTCCATCAGCGCTTTCTCATCATCAACGATGAGCAGCCGCGCACGCTGCATAGTCATCGCCGGCCCATCCCGTCGCTCATCCAGCGATCGCCATGTTATGCAAACAACCCGGCCGCAGAATGTGAGTCGGGTCTCAGTCGCAAGTGATCGCGGCAGCTATTGCCCGTGCGCACCCATTTGCGATTGACAATAGTTCTCAATCCCAACTCTCTGGATGAGGTCGAGTTGAGTCTCGAGATAGTCGATGTGCTCCTCCTCGGACTCGAGAATCGACTCGAACAGCTCGCGTGAGATGAAGTCCCCGAGGGCTTCGCAGTCGACGATGGCCGCCTTGAGCTCGACATGCGCCGCCATCTCGAGCTTCAGGTCGCACTCGAGACACTCCCGCACGTTCTCACCGACGAGCAGCTTGCCGAGGTCCTGCAGGTTGGGCAGGCCGTCGAGAAACAGGATGCGCTGAATGAGACGATCGGCATGCTTCATCTCATCGATCGACTCTTCCTTCTCGTGCGCCTCCAGGCGCTCCAGACCCCAATGACCGAACATGCGCGCGTGCAGGAAATACTGGTTGATCGCCGTGAGCTCGTTTTTCAGCACGACGTTCAAATGCCGCAATATTTTGGGATCGCCCTTCATGCACCGCTCCGCGAGACTTTTAAACTCGCGCGATCTTGGGCGAATGCGACGTGGCGCGCAACCGAAGAGGTGTTGGCGCGCGCGAAAGCTTGCTACGGGCTTTGTGTAATCAGGAGGGTTGCGGTCAGGCGGCTTTGCGCTGCGTGCGGGTCTGCAACTGCTCGGAAACCACCTTGCTCGCGGTGTCCTCGCAACGCCCGCAGCAGGCGCCGACGGGAAGCTGGCACTGTACTTCGAAGAGGGATCGGGCGCCCTGATCCACGGCATCGCGGATCTGGCGGTCACTCACGGCGTTGCAGATGCAGACGTACATCCCGGCCCCTCATCAAGCGCCGCCCAAGCGGCTTCTGATGGGAAATAGTAAACGCAAATAAGAATGATTGTCAATCGCATCGCTGGCGCGCCCACCAGCGCCTTAGCGTGGGCGCAACCGTCGGCTACGCCCGGCGCCAGGTCGACTTTCCGCCCGGCTTGTCCTCGACAATCACCCCCGCCGCAGCCAATTGATCCCGGATCCGGTCGGATTCGGCGAAGTCCTTCGCCTTACGGGCCGCGATGCGAGCCTCGACGAGCCGCTGGGCCTCGGCGTCCGAAATGTCGGCCGTCGCGGCAGGCTCAGAGGCAGTCACGACAGCGGCCGGTTTCGGCAAGCGGAACCAGTGCTCCGGATCCAACGCGACGACCCCCAACACCCCAGCCAGCGCCCGCAACTCCGCAGCGAGCGCGGCTGCCTTGGGCTCCTTCCCGGTATCTTTCGCAAGATTGATCTCCCGCGTCATCCGCTGCAGCACCGCGATAGCCTCTGGCGTGTTCAGATCGTCGTCCATCACCTCGTGGAAACGCGCCGTGTATTCGCTTTCCGCCATCGGCACCGCTGGCACATCACGCAAGGCAGTGTAAATTCCGCGAAGCGCAGCGTCGGCCTGCTCGAGCTGATCGAGCGAGTAGTTGATGGGCCCGCGGTAGTGGCTCATCAAAAAGAAGAAACGCAATACCTCAGGATGCCGCAGCTTCGGCAACACCTCGCGCACGGTGAAGAAGTTGCCGAGTGACTTCGACATCTTCTCGTTATCGACATTGACGAAGCCGTTATGAATCCACAGGTTCACGAATCGGTCCCCGGTGGCCGCGCAGGACTGTGCGATCTCGTTCTCGTGGTGCGGGAACTTCAGATCCATTCCGCCGCCGTGGATATCGAAGTGCGTACCCAACAGAGCCGCCGACATGGCTGAGCACTCAATGTGCCAGCCGGGGCGTCCCGGTCCCCACGGCGAATCCCACGAGGGCTCTGCGGGTTTCGCATGCTTCCACAGAACGAAGTCCAGCGGATCCCGCTTGACCTCATCGACCTCGATACGCGCGCCGGCACGCAGATCGGCCAGATTTTTGCCGGAGAGCTTTCCGTACCCCTCGAACTTCGCCACCGCGTACATCACGTCGCCATCACTGGCGACATACGCGTAGCCCTTCTCGATCAGAGTAGCGATCATCTTGATCATGTTCGGCACGTGCTGTGTAGCACGCGGCTCGTGGTCGGGCGGCACGATCCCCAACAAGGCGCAATCTTCGTTGATCGCGCTGATGAAACGCCCCGTGAGCGCTTCAATCGGCTCGCCATTCTGCGCGGCCCGCTTGATGATCTTGTCGTCGATATCCGTGATGTTACGAACGTAGGTGACCTTGTAATCACGGTGACGCAGATAGCGACTCACGATATCGAACACGGTCATCATCCGCGCGTGCCCGATGTGCAGGAAATCGTAAACCGTCATGCCACAGACATACATCCCGATGTGGCCCGGCCTTATCGGCTGCAACGTCTGCTTTTCGCCCGTCAATGAGTTGTGAATACGAATCATGAGTTAGTGCCCGCTGAATCTCGCCAGCCGCTCGTGCGCTTTACCCGGCGGCATGGCCTTCAATAGTGGTGCGAGCTCCGGACCGTGCACACGTCCCGTCAGGGCCGCGCGCAACGGCATGTAAAGCTCCGCGCCTTTTTTTCCGGTAGCGGTACGCGCCGCGCCCGCAATAGCTTGAAGATCATTGCCACTTTGCGCGGCTGCATTCGCGGCGGCGGCAAAAAACGGCGCGCCCGCTTTGCCGATGATCTCTTCCTCGGCGGGCCCCAAGGCAAGCGCGCCGCCAAATACAACATCGACCCAGGGTCGCACATCCTCCGGAAGCACGAGGTTAGGCAACACCGCGGCAATGAACGCGCTCAGGGCGCTCTCAGCCAATCCCGCGGGCAGCAACGCGCGCAGCCAGTTGCGCGCGGCATCCACCGGCAATCGATGCACCGCTTCCTTCTGCCATACATTCAACTGCGCTTCATCGAAGCGCGCCGGCGAGCGTCCCAGATGGGTCGAGTCGAAGGCGCGCGCCATCTGCTCGAGCGTGAGAAAGCCATGCTCGGGCGTCGAGTGGCCGAGTCGGAACAGATGATTGGTCAGCGCCTCGGGACGATAGCCCCGGTCCCGAAACTGCCGCACACTGGTTGCACCGTGCCGCTTGGATAAGGGGGCGCCGTCGGCACCCACGATGAGCGAAATGTGACCGTACGCCGGAGCCGGCAGATTCAGCGCTTCCAAAATCATGAGTTGTCGCGGTGTATTCGTGAGGTGATCCTCACCGCGCAGCACCTGCGTGACACCCATGGACGCATCATCGACCGCGTTACTGAAGAAGAATGCCGCCGAACCGTCAGCCCGCAGGATCACAAAGTCTCCAATGTCATCGGAGAGGAAGCTCTGCGGTCCGTGGACGAGATCCATAAACTCGATCCGACGTCCGGTCGGAACCTGAAATCTCACACTCGGCAGGATCTGTGCTCGCTTCTGCTCGCGCTGCGCGGGCGTGAGATTCCGGCACGTTCCGGCATACCGGGGTGGCTTGCCGGAAGCGAGCTGCGTCTTACGCGATACCTCGAGCTCGAGCGGTGAGCAATAGCATGGATAGACAGCCCCGCGGCGCTCCAGGAGCTCCAGGCACTGCTTGTACAACGCCCCGCGCTGCGACTGGCGGTAGGGCCCCCGGTCATCCTCACGATCCGGGCCGGCATCCCATTCGAGGCCCAGCCAGCGCAGGTCCTCGAGAACCGCGGTCGTATGTTCCTCGCGGCTGCGCTCGGTGTCGGTGTCCTCGATACGCAGGATGAAGCGTCCACCGCTGTGACGAGCGAGCAGAAAGCTGAATAACGCAGTACGCGCGTTGCCAAGATGCACCTCCCCCGTGGGACTGGGCGCGAATCGGGTGACGACTGGCCGATCGAACGTAGCGTCGCCTGAACTGTCCATTGCACTCATGATCGCAATGTTACCCGTATCGCTGCGCTTCGCGGGGGCATTAGAATTCGCGGCCGGTGCCGCCACTCGAGCGGCCCCAACGACGGAGGATTGATGCATACCCAGCCCCGGAACCGGACCGCGCCACTGAGGCACTTCCGCCTGATCACCCGCTCGCTCATTCTCGCGGCCGCAGCCGCTGTGATACTGCTAGGGCAGCCCGCCGCCAGAGCAGCCGAGGGATCTCAGTCCCAGCTGGTGAAGGTCACGACGAGCATGGGAGATTTCGTGATCGAGGTGCTGCCGGACCGCGCGCCGCTCACGGTCGCGAACTTCCTGCGCTATGTCAAAGAGGGTTATTACACCAATACACTCTTCCATCGTGTGGTGGCGAACTTCGTGATCCAGGGCGGCGGCCACGACGCCACCAGCTATCAGTTGAAGCCGGTCCACGACTCGATCTTCAATGAGTCGGGCAACGGCCTGCAAAACAAGCGCAGCATGGTGGGCCTCGCCCGCGGCGACCAGCCGCACTCCGGCAACGCGCAGATTTACATCAACCTCGTGGACAATCCTGACCTGGACCCGCTTCCGACGCGCTGGGGTTACGCTGTGTTCGGACGCGTCGTGCAAGGCATGGATGTCGTCGATCGCATCGGCGTGACGCCGACCGGAGCCTTCGGGCCGTTCAAATCGGATGCACCTCTGAAGCCGGTCGTCATCCAGAAGGTCGAGTTGATCGACGCGGCCCAGGCGCAGCCGGGAGGCGCCCCCGCTGCCAAGCCACTCCCACCACCACCGGTGGATGCGATTCAGTCGCCGAAGTGAGTCGACTGTTCGTTTCCGACGTCCACCTGGACGCCAGCGCTCCGGCAGGCGTCCAGCAGTTCCTGACCTTCCTGCGTACATATGCTGCGGACGCCGAAGCACTCTACATTCTCGGCGACCTCTTCGAGGCGTGGGTGGGCGATGATGACAGCGACGCCGACAAAAGAACGGTGTGCGAAGCTCTGCAAACACTGACAGCCAGCGGCGTCGCTTGCTTCGTAATCCATGGTAACCGGGACTTCCTGCTCGGCCGCGGTTTCAGCGACCGCACCGGCTGCCAACTGTTGCCGGATCCGGTCGTCGCCGAATTCGATGGCGAGCGCGTCCTGCTCACCCACGGCGATGCGCTTTGCAGCGACGATCATGCCTACCAGGAATTGCGCAGCATTGTCAGAACCGCTCCCTGGCAACGGCGCTTTCTCGCTCTACCACTCGCCGACCGCGAGCTACTGGCAAACCAGGCACGCGCCGGCAGTCGCCAGCACACGGCGCGGACCATCCCACAGATCATGGACGTAAACAGCCAGATGGTGACCGCGGCCTATGAGGCTGCCGGCGTGCGACGTATCATCCACGGACATACTCACCGGCCGGGGATACACGACACGCTGGTCGAAGGCACGCGAGCGCAACGGATCGTGTTGGGTGCGTGGTACGAGCAGGGAAGCTACCTGCTGTACGAAAACGAGCACTACGAGCTCAAGGAACTCCCGAGAGTGCCGCGCACCAGTTAAGCGGCAGCAAGAGCTACCTCGCACCGATCCCGCAATAATTCCGCGCAGTTCTCATACGCCACTTCCAGCCGCGCGCACAGGGTTGCCGGCAGCATCACAGGGGTGCGCTGCTGGTGACCGGCGTGATTGACACGGCCGGTTGAAATCGCTTCGGTCGGATCGCCGCAACCACGCTCCCCCGTGTGCGGGAACCGCTGGTAGTCGGTGCGTAGCGGCTCGCTCAACTGCAACCGCCCAGCGAGCTTTTGCAAGACCTCCGCGGTTCGCGACAGCAGGGTCTCGGCCTCTATGAACATGACACGCCCACGCAACTGATCGGCGAGCCGAATCAACGTTGCGAGTCGCTCTTCGTAGTAGCGCGTCACGGCATCAAGATCCGTGTACCAGTCGATGGCACTGTAGTGCAGACCCATGTTGACGATACTCTGCACGGTCGGCAGCGGGCGTCGCAGCAACACGATGGCCTGTGTGTTATGGCTGCGGAGAATGCTCGAGGCCAGCGGATAATTGTGCAGCACCTTGTCCAACACGTAGGCGCCGCGCAAAGGCTCACCGGTCAACTGAGCGACTCGCGAGCGCAACCGCCACAGGTCGAGGCGTGTCCGGTACTTCAGATGCGTCTCGCAGTAGCCGTCGATCTGCGGATGCGACCCGAGGATGTGGCACAACACAGACGAATAGCTGCGCATGTGCCCGAGCACGAACAAATAATTACGCGAACGCGCAGTTAGCAGCATGGTCACTCGAGTCACGCCCGATCGAGTCCGAGCGGACACCAGGTCTCGCGCCGCTCGATCGCCTGGCGAAGAATGGCGTCATTCGGATTCAGGCCGCCGGGTTGCCGCGGCGGATGATGCAAATGGATGGCAAGCGCCTGGAACTTGAGATTGCGCCGGTACACGCCGATGTTGTAAAGCCGCGCAGCGATCTCGTTATCCTCCCGACCCCAGCCCATAAATGCCTCGTTGAATCCGTTCACACGCAGCAAATCACTCTTCCAGTAGGCCTGATTGCAGCCGCGGATGGCATTCTGGCCGGTGCGCTTCCAGAACAACAATCGGCTCAGCAGCAGATTACGCACTGTATGGCGCCGCCGGCGAATACCGCGCGCGAAGAAACTCAGATCCATACATCCCTCGCGCAGCATGCGGGCGGCCGTGTCTGCTTGCGTCAGAAGGCGCACACCCTGGATGAATGTGCCGCGCCGCGCAGCCTTCAGATGATCGGCCACGAAATGCCGATGCAACACCATGTCGCCATCCGCAATAATCAGATACTCGCCCTTCGCCGCGGCTATCGCTCTGTTACGCGAGCGAGCCAGACGAAACCCCTCATGCGGCTGCCACAGATGAATCAGCGGAGCTGCTATCCGTCCCCGCCAGCGGTCCACGACACGCGCCGTGCCCTCGCCGGAGCCATCATCTGCCACGATCACTTCGCCGGGGGCCATCGCTTGCCGGGCGATGCTTCTCAAGGTTAGATCGAGGGCTTCCGGCCACTCGTACGTCGTCACTATCAGAGTGCTACGCGAATGCGGTATCACGGCTTGCCAACCCTCGCATACCTTTCAACGACCTTTCGGAACGACACCGTAGTGGCCGAGGCCGAGGCTGGCGGTAATCAATCGTTACACAATGTTAGTCCGCTTCAGGTTTACAAGCGTCGCCTTGGCAAGACCAGCAGCGCCTCGAGTCCCCCGCCAGGCAGGTTGCGCGCCACCAGTGATCCTCCGTGAGCTTGTGCCACATCGCGTGCGATGCTCAAACCGAGGCCGGTGCCGCCGGTGTCACGATTGCGCGAGGACTCGACACGATAGAACGGCTCGAATACGCGCTCGATCTCTTCAGGCGCAATACCGGGGCCGTCGTCTCGCACCCGAATCACCAATGCCTCGCCGTCTTCGACCACGATCCTGGCCCGGACTCCGAATTTCACCGCGTTGCTGACAAGGTTGGTGAGGCAGCGCCTGAGCGCCTGGGGTTTGCCCGTGAAAGGCTCGATAGCCCTGCCTTCGACCGATACCTCCGCGCCCATTTCGGTGAACTCGGTTTGTAGCGTCGCCAGCAGGGCGTCGATATCGATCGGTGCCAGCGTCTCGTCGTCATCGAGCCCCCGAAACAAGCCGAGCGCGCCGCGCACCATGCTCTCCATTTCATCGAGCTCTTTATTGAAGCGTGCCTGAATCGAAGGATCATCCAGGGTCGTTTCAACCTGAAGGCGCAAACGGGTGAGCGGCGTCTTCAGATCGTGAGACATGGCCGCGAGCACCCGCGTCCGGCTATCGAGATAGCGTTGCAGCCGATCCTGCATGGTGTTGAATGCACGCGCAGCGTCTCGTAACTCGCGCGCGCCTTTCTCATCCAACTTGGGCTGACGGACATTGCGGCCGAGATTCTCCGCGGCGCGCACCAGATTCGACAGCGGACGGGTAATACTGCGGGCCGTCACGTACAGTGCGATGACGAGAACCAGCACGAGCAGACCCAGGGTCATAAAAAGGTTGCGCGATAAAGGCGCGCCGCGCGGGGTATGACCGATGCGAAAGACAGCCGAATCGCCGTCCGGGAACCCCACGTCGACGTCATACAACTGAAGGGACGTGCTGGCCTCGCGAGGCTCGAAGAACGGCGTCGGAATTGGAATAGCCTGTCTGGCGGCATCCGCGGCGGGCTTGATCGACACGCGGTAAGCCGTGCCCAGAGTCGCCTGCAGCTGTTGGTGGAGAGTCGGCTCGAAGTCCGGCGACAGCGGCAATGGAATGATGACGAGCTGCGGCGCAAAGAACTGCCGCGTGCGCCGCGACAGCTCCGTATCACCAGGCCGCCCGGGCCCGGGAGCAACCGCCGGACGACGATCGCTCGGGGCACGCTCACCGTCACGCGATGAAGCGGGCGGCGCGGATGGCAGGTCATCCGGCGCCAACATCATTTCCAGTCGGCGACGGCGCGAGCCGCCACCCAGGACCCGTGCGAAGCGCCGCTGCTCGATCAGCCGGTTGACTGCGGCCTCACGCTCGCTCGCGCTCAGGGGCTGTAACATGAAAGTGATCTCGGCGATGCGCCGCGACCACTCGCGCACATTCCCCTCCAAAACGAAGAGCTCGCGCTCGCGCGCAATCAGCACGAATGCGAAGAACTCGGCCAACAGCACAGCCAGGATCGACGCCGCGATCAATCTGCCGAAAAGCGACTGCGGCCAGAGCGCTATCCGCATTCAACTCCTAATGGGCTTCCACACTGACGCCCACAACATAGCCCTCGCCGTAGACCGTTTTGATGATCTGGGGAGCACGCGCGTCATCTCCAAGAATCTGGCGCAAGCGGCTGACCCGTACGTCGATGCTACGATCAAATGGATCGGCCTCTCGTCCGCGGAGCAACTCGGTGAGCTGCGCGCGTGAAAGCACCCGATTGGCCGCCGCCAACAATACGGCGAGCAGCCGGTACTCCGCACCGCTCAAGGCAACGTCCTTGCCCGCTGCGTCGGTTAGCGTGCGGGTTGTCGTATCGAGTCGCCAGCCGTTGAAGTGGAACGCCCGAACCGAGTCCGGGGTCGGGTCGCGCGGCGCGTGCGCAGCTCGACGCAACACGGCTTTGATCCGGACGAGGAGCTCGCGCGGGTTGAACGGCTTAGCGAGATAGTCGTCGGCCCCTAGCTCGAGCCCCACGATGCGATCCACATCCTCGCCGCGAGCGGTGAGCATGATGATCGGCACCTGAGATCGAGTGCGGACTTCCCGGCAAATCGACAGACCATCTTCGCCTGGAAGCATGAGGTCCAGGACGATGAGGTCCACTCGGGAGCGCTCCATCACCCGCCTCATTTCCTTGCCATCCGGGACGACGGAGGTGCGGAACTCATGCTTGTCGAGATACTGGCCCAACAGGGTGCGGATCTCGCGATCGTCATCGACGATCAAAAGGTGGGGACGGTCGTTCATCGTGCCTCGCGCATGCCGCCAAGATACCGGAGGTTCCGGCCATTGGCAGGGCAATTCGTACTGTTTTCCGCGTCCAAGGAAGAACGTCAGGACACCGTCCCGCGTTGACATGCGCGAGCGCCCGAGGCGGGGCGCTTGTAACAAACTGTGAGGCCAGAGGGAGCGCGCCTTGGAGCACGCCCCCGCATGTTTCAGGCGATTCCGACTATCACGCGCTGGCGCTGATGGTCGGGGCCGCGGCCGCAGAGGTCGCACCGGCAGCCTGGTACTGCTGCATGAACTGCGAGATCAGCGACCCGCCGCCGCCGTGGCCGTGGCCATGTCCATGGTGATGGCTGCCACTGCTGCTCGCCTGACTCGTGTTGGTGGCGCTGTTTTGCGCGTTGGCGATCCCGGCGGCACTGCCGGCCACCAACGATTGCGCCGCCTGAGTCAGCTGGCTGAGCAGGTCGGAAATCGCCGCCGAGCCGTTCGCGCCGCTCGTACCGCCAGCACTGCTGGTGCCCGAGGAGCCGGCCGCCATCTCTTTCTGCAGCTGCGTCACCAGGTCGCCCGCATTGGCCTGGAACTGCTGCAGGCCAATCGAGCCGCTGCCGCCGGACATCTGCGCGAACAGTGCGTTGGCGGCGGCCGGCTGGCCGCTGCTGCCGCCTGCGGCAACCCCGGCCTCATCGAGGAAATTCGAGAACTCGCTCTGGCTGATACCGCCATCGCCATTGGTGTCGATGGCGGCGAACAGCCGCTCTTCGCTCTGTGCGAGGCTCGAGGTGCTGTTGGTACCGCTGTAGAAACCCGGGCTGTTGCCGATACCGCTGATCATGATCACTCCTTCAGTGGCGTTGCGCGCAGTGTCCACTGAAAAAACCAACTCATGTGTTAACAGTTGTAAGCCTGTGACGCCGGGCATTGCAGCGGCAGCGGCCGGCCGGCCGGATACGGCCGCGCGGCAACACCTTGCCTGCCACCCATCGCCTTCGCCGCGATGACGTATTAGGATGCGCCCCGCGCCATAGACAGGCATCGCCTCCAGGGGACAGCGCCGCAAACACGCGAACTCGCGTGCGCGCCCCCTGTCGAAGCCCGTTAGGCCCATCCGGACATCTGCTCCATCGGACATCTGACAGGAAAGAGTGCCAATGCCATTGAAGCCGCTGCATACCCCCTCGCGCCAAGCCTCCCTGCTGCTCGTGACCGCCCTCGCGGCCGCGACTCTGGCCGGCTGCGCCTCCTCCGACCGGCTCGTCGCCTCCGCGCCACAAGGCGTGGACTTAAGCGGTCAGTGGCGGCTGAACTGGAACCTTAGCGATGACCCGCAACGCATCGATGAGCCCAAGGAGCTGCCGGATAAGGCCCTGCCGCCCAGCCGCAATCCTGGCGGCTTTGGCAGGCCGGGAAGCACCGTGCCCGGAATGCCGGGCGGTCCAGGCGGAATCGATCCAGGCGACCCGGGAGGCGGACCAGGCGAGAACCTTACGAGCACCCGCAGTGCGGCAGACCCCTCAAATCCGCTGCCAGTGCTCTACGCCCAGTCGACCGATCTGCCAGCCAGCTCGAGCGACAGCGGTCCCGCGAAGCCGGCGGCGAAACCCGCGCGCGAGGGTGCTGTCAGCCGCATGCTGGACGCCCCTACGCTGCTGACCATTTCGCAGTCCGGATCGAAGATCACCATTAAAGCGGCGGCCGATGGCACCGGCGAGGAATACACGGCCGGCGAGCAGCGCACCGTTGCCTTTGGCCAGACCCAGGCCGACCGATCCGCCGGCTGGCGCGATACCGCCTTCGTAATCATTACGAAAGCCAAAAAGGGACCGAGCAAGGAAGATGACTTCGCGCTCGACGCCGAGGGCCATCTGATCTTCGCGACCCTGGTGACACACGTGAAAAAGGGCCCGATCGACTTCAAACGCGTTTACGACCGCGTACGCACGCCGAACTGAACGAGGCGCGCGCCTCATCCGGCCGTCGGGTCAGTCGAGGCCCGGCGGCCCGGAGTGAAACCTCAGCTGCGTGTCCAGCGCCGTGGCCAGCTGCGCCTCCGTCCGGGCCAACAGCTGCAACCGCGACTGCCACTCCTGCGGGTGCCGCTCCCGCGCCAACCCAACATATAACTCGAAGTGGCGCGCTTCCGATTCGGCCAGGCGTCCATAGAAGGGCCCGAGGGGCGCCTGCAACCGTTGCGCCAGCAGCCGGAACCGCTCGCAAGAGCGAGCCTCGATCAGCGCTCCAGATAGCAACAGATCGAGCTTTCTTCCCGGCTCCGAGGTACGCAACTCGCGCCTCAGGCCCGCGGCATAACGCCCAGGCTTCTGCCGCATGAACGGCACATCGAGCGCGGTCATCGCGGCCTGCACCTGCTCGAAATGCCGCAACTCCTCGCGCGCCAGCCGCGACAGTGCCAAACCCAACCGGGTGTCTTCCGGATAGGCGAAAATGAGCGCCACCGCCGTGGAGGCCGCCTTCTTCTCGCAGTTGGCATGATCGACGAGGAGCTCACGCCAACCCGTGACAGCCGCATCCACCCAGGCGGGCGGAGTTGCCGCCAGCAGAATCGACTCGCCGCTCACTTCA
>Ga0134126_10001142_pt1 | contig 33618 bp, 45 predicted proteins | sample KB31752_FD_96881 | JGI IMG/M metagenome (GOLD analysis project Ga0134126, IMG submission 96881) | Terrestrial soil microbial communities with excess Nitrogen fertilizer from Kellogg Biological Station, Michigan, USA - KB3-175-2 | ecosystem: Environmental > Terrestrial > Soil > Unclassified ...
GCTACTGTTGTTACTGAAGCTTCTAATCAACTTGGTACTGCGGTTATTACGGCTGGTAGCGGTATGGCTGTAACACCAGGTGCAAATGTAATTACCCTTTCTACTGCTGGTTCAGTAGCTCAAGCATATGTCGGTGATTCTGGTACATCAGCTCCATCTGCAGGTTCGATTCATATAAATGCTGGTAATTCATCACAAGTATGTGGATCATCAGTAGAATTCTTTGCAAGTGGAAGTACTGTTCAATTGAATGTCACAAGCGGTAATAATAGTACCATCATTGGTAAAAATAGCGGTAATGCAACTCAGACAGGAACTGATAATACTGTATTTGGATATAATTCTGCTACAAGTCTTACTAGCGGTGCATTTAATACAATTGTTGGTGCTGTTGTTGCCACCGGATTAACTACTGGTTCAAATAATACTTTTGTAGGTCTTAACGCAGGATCTTTTTACACAAGTAGTGAAAGTAGTAATATTATTATTGGTAATGGTATTACAGGAACCGTGGCTGAATCGAATGTGCTCAGAATTGGTAATGGTACAGGAGCAGGCACTGGTCAAATTAATAAAGCTATTATTAGTGGTATAGATGGAGTTAACGTAGGTTCTGTTGCTACTGTTGTAACAGAATCTGGTGATCAGCTTGGAACTGCAGTTATAACTGCTGGTTCTGGTATTACAGTAACTCCTGGTGCAAATACAATTACAATTGCTGCAACTGGTGGTGGTGGCGGTCTAAGCGATATTACTGGTGATACAGGAGGTGCTCAATCTGGTCCATCAATTAATTTAGATGCTAATGCTACGGCTGGATCATCTGTATCATTCTCTGGATCAGCAAATACTATTTCATTAAATGTTACTGATTCTCTTCATAATACCATTATTGGTTTAAATGCTGGTAATGTTGGAATAACAGGAAATCATAATATTGGATTAGGTGATTCATCTGCTACATCTGCTACTATGGCTGGTCATCAAAATATTATGATTGGCGATGGAACCGGAGCTAACTTAACTAGTGGCAACGCTAATATTATGATTGGTACAAACACCGGTAATGGCTTAACTGGCGGTTCTAATAATATTATTCTTGGTGTAAATGCTGCAGCTGGTGGAGGATTTAGTGGTAGTCAAAATATTATACTTGGTGGAGGTGCAGGAGGATCATTAGCGAGCGGAGCTTCCAATATTTTCATTGGTCAGAATGCAGGATCTTCCTTAGCTGGTAATAATGCCAATATTGGTATCGGTGTAAATGCTTTAACCTCACTAACTGGTGCTAGTACTACTGTAATTGGTCATAGTGCAGGTGCTTCATTAGCAAACGCATCACTTAATACTTTTTTTGGATATCAAGCAGGAAATTCAATATCAACTGGAGCATCTAACGTAATTATTGGTGCTAATGCAGGAACTGGTTATGGATCAACTGAAAGTAGCAACATCGTTATCAATGATAATGGTACAGCAGCTGCTGGCCAATCACATGTATTAACAATAGGTGCTGGAACAGGTACATCTGCATATCAACTCAATCAATCTTTCATCCATGGTATTCGTGGTATAACTACTGTTAATAATGATGCAATAGCAGTTCTCATTGATTCTGCTGGACAACTTGGTACAGTATCTTCATCTGCAAAAGTAAAACATGATATTGCTGATATGAATGATGCTTCTTCACCAGTAATGAATCTTCGTCCAGTAACATTTGTATATAACAATGATCCATATGAAAATATACAATATGGTTTGATTGCTGAAGAAGTGAATGAAATATTACCTGAACTTACAGCCTATAATAAAGATGGTGAAATAGAATCAGTGAAATATCATTTATTACCAGTGCTATTATTAAACGAAATTAAGAAACTCAATGCACGTATAGCTGCTTTGGAAGCAAAACAATGAGTAATTTAGTTAGTTCAATTCGAGTTCGATATGAACCTTTACGAAGCATTGATGGTGCATCAATAACAGGGATTTATCAAGGTGTAGGTTTACCCTTTGCTAATCCTGTAAGAATACTTAAAGTTACCAATTTTACTAATGAGAATATTCTTATATCTCTCAATGGTGTTGATGATCATGATATAGTTGGAGCTAGCGGATTCTTTTTATATGATTATGCTTCTAATAAAGCGGATGCAGCTGGTCTCCTTGAGCAACCTCAAGGAGATAGAATCTATGTGAAGGCAGAAGATACTCTTCCTACACTTGGAAATCTCTATGTAACCGTTGTATACGCTTCTCAAGTTTAAAACAGTAGGATTTATGTCACTATGAGTGGGGTAAATCCTACTCATAGTGACATTTATACTATTAGGAGAAAATTATGAGTCAAGCGGGTAATTTTAATAATTCTATTGTGCCACCAGGAACGGTAGTCGAAACTTTACAAGGTAATTCAGGCGGTAAAGTTGGTCCTGATGGCACCAATAATATTAATATTGTGGGTGATAATGTTGGAATTACTATTGTAGGTAATCCTGGCACACATACTCTGGTAGCATCACTAGTTGGTGGTGGAGACGCAGCTGAAACATTTATTACTGATAACGGTACTGCAAATCCTTCTGGTGGTGTTATTAACATTATAACTAATAATGCAGCACAAGCTGCCGGATCATCAGTATTATTTAATGGTGCTGGCGATACGATTACTTTAAGCGTTACTGATGCTAATTCTAATACTATTATTGGTAATTCTGCAGGTAATAGTTCAATATCAGGAACATCAAATACTGTACTAGGTAACGGTTCTGGATCATCTCTTACGAGTGGTATAGATAACACTATTATTGGTGCAGATTCAGTAGGTAGTTTAACAACTGGTAATCGAAGTGTCTTTGTAGGACAAGGTACTGGTAATGCTTATACATCAAGTGAAGATAGTAACATACTTATTGGTTCAAATGTAATAGGAACCGTAGGTGAATCAAATGTATTGAGAATTGGTCTAGGTACAGGATCAGCGCCAAGTAATATTAATAAATCATTTGTTGCTGGTATTGTTGGAATTACTCCGGATACTGCAGATGGTATTCCTGTGTTTATTGGATCTGCTGGACAATTAGGAACCGATGGTAACGGCGGAACTACTTTAATATCAACACTTACTGGTGATGGATCTGTTGTTGTACATCCATCAGCGGGTAATATTAATATAGTTGGTGATGGTGCTACGGCTACTGTAACTGCTAATCCAGGAACTCATACTTTAACTATTTCTGCAGTTGGTGGTGGAGGTGGAAGTCTCAATGATCTTGTTGATGATTTTGGTGGTGTTGTTGCGCCTATTGTTGGACAAATTCAAGTTATAGCAGGTAATTCTATTCAAAATTGTGGATCATCAGTATCTTTTAAAGCTTCAGGTGGTAATGTTCTTGAACTTAATATTACTGATCTCAATGACAATACAATTATTGGTCTTGAATCAGGAAATGGAACAATATCGGGCGATCAAAATACAGTCATAGGAACATCATCTGGAAAATCTCTTACTTCAGGATCATCTAATACTATTGTTGGATTTAGTAGTGGTGCTTCATTATTAACTGGTACTAATAATATTCTTTTTGGTGACTCAACAGGAACTACTTATACATCTAATGAAAGTAGTAATATCCTTCTCAATTCAGTTGGAGTTATATCTGAATCAAATGTTATGAGAATTGGTGCCGGTACAGGTGCGGGAAGTAAACAACTTAATAAATCGTTTATTTCTGGAATAGTTGGAATCACTCCTGTAAGTGCTGATGGTATTCCTGTATTTATTGGATCTGCAGGTCAACTTGGCACTGTTGGTAATGGGGGAACTACATTAATATCTACACTTACTGGTGATGGAGCCGTTGTCGTACATCCTTTAGCGGGCAATATTAATATTGTTGGGGATGGTTCTACTGCAGCAGTAATTGCTAATCCAGGCACCCACACTCTAACTATATCGGCAATAGGCGGTGGTGGTGGAAGTCTTAATGATCTTATTGATGATTTTGGTGGTGTGGTTACTCCAACTGCAGGACAAATTCAAGTTATAGCAGGTAATGCTGCTCAAAATTGTGGGTCATCGGTAAATTTTAAAGCTGCCGGCGGTAATATTCTTGAATTGAATGTATCAGATACTCTTGCTAATACCATTATAGGCGGTGATTCTGGTAATGCCTCTATAAGTGGTACTAATAATACTGTACTTGGAGTAAATTGTGGAACATCTATTACTTCTGGTAGCAGTAATATATTTATTGGTCTCCAAGCAGGTAATTTAGTTACAACTGGCTCAGGTAATTTCCTTTGTGGTGATGGATCATTGAATGTAGTTCTACAAGGAACAACTACATCAACTGGTCTTTATGCTTTTGGTGCTTCTATCACTGGAGAACTTTTCTTTCACAATTGGGGTGGTATTGCATCAGCAAATACATTTATTGGTTATAATGCGGGAAATAGTTTTAATATTGCTCAAACAGTGTCAAATTTACGTAACACTGGTTGTGGTGATAGCACATTAAGAGCATTAACAATAGGAAGCAATAATACAGCACTTGGTGGTTCTGCTGGATCATCTGTTACTTCAGGTTCTTATAATACTTTGATGGGAGTATCATCAGGTGTTAATTATACGAGCAATGAAAGTTCTAATATATGTATTGGATATAATGTCAGAGGTACTGTAACTGAATCAAATACTTTAAGAATTGGGAATGGAACTGGTGCGAGCATAGGTGATATCAATAAAGCTTTCATACAAGGTATTCGTGGTATAACTACAGGAGTTGCTAATGCTATTCCAGTAGTTATAGACTCAAATGGCCAACTTGGAACTGCTGGTGGAAGTGGTGTTCTTACAACACTTACTGGTAATACTGGTGGCGCTGTATCGGGAAATGCAGGGAATATTGATATCATTGGTGATGGTACTTCAATTAATGTTGTTGGAAATCCAGGACTTAATACACTTACTATATCAGCTATTGGTGGAAGCGCTGGACCATCATTTGTTGCATACCGATCAACTGATCTTTCATTTACAGATGCTACACTTACCACTATTACATATGATACAGTAGCTTCTAATGTTGGTGGAGCTTTTAATGGTGGTACAGGAGTATTTACAGCTCCTGTTAATGGATTATATAATTTCTCATTAGGAGCTTTGATTACCCTTGGTTCATCTATTCAATATGGACGTGGCAATATAGTGCAACTCGTGACCACAAGCTTTTCATTCCAATTATTCCCACCTACTTTCGGTATCACTGGTACTGGAGGTATTAATCAATTTTATGTTGGAAATAATTTTTATGTAAATATGAATGCAGGAGAAACAGCAAGAATTAAAGTAATTACTACAGCTCCTGGTATAATAAATCCGGTTGTTAAAGGAATTACAACAGTATCACCTTCAATAAATCCAGGAATTAATACATTTTTCAGCGGATCTCTAGTATAATAGATAATGTTTTGAATAGAAGCTCCCATGGCGACTAACCTGCACCATGGGAGACACTTATAGAAAGAGAGGAAACTTTCTATAAGTACAGTGCTCATTGTTAAGCTAAAGCTTACTATTTCTTCCTCAAGTAATCTTCTTGAGTTCTTTTGATCTTTAATATCTTTGTTCGTGCCCTATGATATTCAGCAGCTGGCAAATCAGCCAGTGTACGAATCTCATACACTTCCATAATATCTTTAGCTATCTTTTCAAATCCATGCAACTCAATCAAGAGTTCTTCATATTGATGTTTATTGATCACATCAGTACGATCAACTTCTTCTTTTACTGGAGCATCTGGTTTACGTAATTGTGAAATGAGATGCTGTTCTGCCATGATTTCCCCATTATCATCGAATGCAATAGGATCATTTTCCGACGGAGCAATACCAAGAATCATAAGGGCATGAAGCCTTTTATGAATTTCATAGATATTGCCCGTTTGTCGTTCCGTCTTGCCCGTAACCACTCGAGCGCAGGAGGAGATATATTGTCCTGATTCATGTCCAATTGTTGTTTTAAGCAACGCGGCACCTGAGCCTTCATCTAATAATTCTATAAACTGGAAGAATCCTAGCCCATTTTTGGCTAATGATTCTCTTACAGCTTCTAATATGGCTTGGAGATTTGCAAACTTTCCGCCTGGGGCATCCTGGTTTGCAATGAGCTTTTTATAACTGCCTTGAGCTTTAGACAGTGCTCCCATGATTTCATTGATTTCTGTAGAACGATAAATACTATTTTGTTCCATATTTTATTTACTTAAGCTGTCATAATATTTCCGAAAACATACATAGCACACTGCGTGACCTTCATATCGAGTTTGTTGTTTACACATTGGGCACACTGACAAACTAGCTGGTGATGATATGTGGTTCGTCTGCTTGCTGTGTTGCTCCTGATTTTTTGAGTGTTTCGATAAACTCATTGTAGAATGTGACTGCATTTGATACATATTGATGCCTCGTAGCAATAAAATTATACGCTGGATATAAGATTGCAAATGTTTCTTGGATCTCTTTAAGAATCTGATTTACTTCTGGTAAGTTTGTATCATCTATTGGTTTACCACGATGAGTATCAAGCTTAGTATGAAGCTCTGTATATATATTCCATACACGATTAATTTCAACATCTAGTTCATTCGTTAACTTCTCGATCAACTCCATCTTCTTCCTTTCCATAAACACGTTTAATTGATTCAAATATTTTTTCTAAACTTGGGTTTTGATTATAAATCAAAGATTGAACTGGTTCTAATTCTGTAATTACTACATACATTTTTTTTTCAAGTTCTTCAATCTCATTATTAATGGCGCGCATTTTATCATAATATTCTGTGAAGCATTTTAATCTTCCATCAATACGCTTTTGCAGCAAATCAGTGAGTTTTTTTATTGTCATATCTTTCATGCTTTCCTCAGGTCGTGACATTTTGTCACGGATTGAACTTCATAGATATAAATATACACTATTAACTTGCTATGTCAATACACTTGACTCAATATATAAAATATATATACTTATAAACATGGGGGAATTATGAGAATAATAACAGGTTCATTACTTGCTGCTAAAAATAAATCATTAATAAAAAGTTTTATAAAGAAAGATACAACAATGAAGGTTATAGATTATCTTAAAAAGCTCAAAGATATAACTGAACATGAGTTTATGTCAGATAAAGAATTGGTAGATAGGATTGGTATCTGTCAAAATACTTTGATTAGAGCACGCCGTAATCCTGATAAATGTTCAATGCACACCGCAAAGAAGTTTAAAAAATTTGTTGAAGAATGGGAAGCTACAAAGTTGAGTGTCATACACTAAAGGATTGCATGGAAAATATAATAAACAGTAATACACCGGCAATGTCAGAAGATATTAAAGCGATTGCATGTGCTTTTTTAGAAGCTAAAAAAGAATTCAGATCAACGGGATTAAGTGGAAGCAACTCACATCAGAAATATAATTACGCGAAGATAGGTGACATCTATAATGCTGTTGAAGATGCATTGCATAAACACAATATTATCATATGGCACTTTTCTCGACCTCAAGATAGTGGTATGGAATATTTCTATACTCGTTTAGTTCATACCCTTTCAGGTCAATTTATAGAAGACTGTCGTATACTTGAAAGCGAGAAGCCAGGCAATCAAGCCAAAGGTGCAGCTAACACATATATGAAGAAGTATGCACTTTTATCACTTTGTGCTATGTCTACTGAAGATGATGATGGACAAGATGAACAGAAATATATTGATAATAAATCTGACCTATTGAATCATACTGAAGTGACTTATTTACATAACCAACTTAAAGCATGCGCTAACGGGAAGAAACTGTATGAATCTATACTTAAGAATAATAATATACGTTCTCTTAGCGAGCTTCCATTTTCATGTTATGAGACGGTTAAATCGTATATAACAAATAATAAGGAATAGTATGAATTGGATTAATCCAAAAATAACTTTACCAAAAGAAGGTAAAAATTACTTGGTTTTATTCGAATTTAATAATGTTAAATGTATTGCTATAGCAACTCCAGTAAATTCTCCTAAATGGAAAGGGCATTCCAAAACAATCTATGTTTGGGAATCTTTACATAGTCCGAGTAGAATTAGAGCTTCTACAATTAATGACAAACGTATTTCTGCGTATAAAAACATGAGAGACATGAAGAGTCATTATTTTATAGAAACTATAGATACTAATTTTTTAGTTCAGAATGCAATTGCTTATATCTCACTGAGTGATATTGATTATCCAGAAATAAATGATGAAGAATAATATGAATCTTTCTAATAAAAATTCAATGAATCCTTCTGATTACTTTTGCAATAAATGTGATAGAAAAGCAATTTTAATTAAATGTCATGGAAAAGTAATATTATGTGACTATCATGCTTGGTTCAAGTATAAGGATACTCCAAAACCAGAATGGTACCGTGAGTATTGCTTTCATGAATGTAGACTTATTACTGAAAATGAACCTGGATGTAATGAATGTGTTGCATATGATAATGAAATGAAGAAGATTCAACAAGAAATTCTCGACAAAACCTGACGTTTTAATACAATAAACTAAACGATACAAAATAACAGGACGGTTGTTACACCGTCCTTATATTTAATTTTTTATATAATTTATAAACATAATCCACCTACCACAGATTCATATGATAAAAATTAATAAATCTTCACGAAACAAATACAACTCCCAACCAAAATCAAAAGGATCGACCGGAGCTGAATATTCGTACGACGAAAGATATTTATAATGTACCACACTTCTGATAAAAATCAACATTTTTCTAAAAATAAAAACTCTTTTCATCCAGACTTTGTATATGATTTTACACAATCTGTCAAAAATAATTATGTTAATACTTTAACTCGCTGTGGCAAGAATATTGCCCATGCTATAAAACAATTCTCCCAACATGAATTTACTGAACTTAAAATTTCAACAATAGCAAAAATGGCTCGATGTTCCTCTCGAACAGTCAGCACATTTATTAATAAATTTCATAGAGATGGGTTTATAACCAAATCTCAAAAAAACCCTTATGCACCCAATGTTTTCGAGCAAAATTGCGTACACTATAAGAGTCTTCTCTTAGATAAATATTTATTTATAAATCCTAGTCTTCGGACGCGCAGGCGCGAGAGATTTTTTAAAAATAAATACCCTAAAAAAGGAAATGTAATGAATGATTTTGCAAATCAGTTCCCAAATATGGCAAAAGCGAAGCAAAAACGAAGAAATGACGGAGGACATTCACCAGCAATACTAAAACAAGTCCTTTCACTTGAGGATCAAATCCATGCAAAAAAAGTAGACATAGCATTTTTCACCAAACAATTGGAAAATCCAGAGTCATTCTGGGATCCACATGGTATATTATTCTCAGCGAATGTAAGTATGGCAAAATCTCTGCTAGCACGAGCTCAGTTTGAATTAAATGAACTAGAAGGAGTAAGTAATGAGAAGCAAAGCGTATTGCATCAATATCAATCCAGTATCATGGCATAGAGTTATTCGTACCGGAGGCCGAGGATTTGATCCTCAAATGCGAGATAAAGTAGCCTTTGGTTTATATTTAAGCCAGCAGCATGGAGATGATCCTTTTTTTGAGAATCCTATTCATCTTGAAGTCACTTTTTATATGCCTCTCCCTAAACCTATCAGCAAACGAACTGCATCCCTTTACAAAGTATCACCACCACATCTCTCTAACCTTTATAAGTTTCTCATTGAATCAATCAAAGATATTATCATTCGAGATGATCGCGTTGTATGTTCATTATCAGTAAAAAAAGTGTATGATAAAGAGCCAAGAACTGAGTTGATCATTACTGAGGTATAATAACGTGAGTAAACCATTGAAGTATGCTGGGGATGCAAACGAATTAGAGAATCCCCAAAAAGCAGGAAAGAAAAAAGTGCAAATGGAACAGCAAACTACAAACAATAGCACATCCATTCGATTACTGACAACTTCAGGCTCCTGGTGTGAATTCATTAATAATGACGCTTTGATGATGTTTCCTGAAAAGCATGACTGGCGAAAACGCTTCATATACACATTATTGGATTGGGCTTCAAAAGAAGATAGCCTTGAAATCGTTGATTTCGCTATTGAGATGAAAATGCACCGAAGGACACTTTACAAATGGGCTGAGCAATATCCAGAGATTAAAGATGCACTTGATCATGCTCGTTTGATGATAGGGTCTCGTAGAAGAAAAGGTGCACTTACCCGCAAATTTGATAAAGACGTTGCATTTAAAGATATGCATTGCTATGACCCTGAATGGCTTGCTATTAATAAATATCATTCTGAGATGAAGAAAGATGAAGATAAGCAATCACATACATTTATCATTAGTGACGTTAAGCCTCGTATTGTAAGTAAAGAAGATATGGTTGGAATCGTCGACAATCTGTCGGCAGTTGAAAATGAAGAGCAATGACTTCACTTAAAGATCTTGAGTTAGAAAAGATTGAATTGGAAAAACGTTTAGCCCATATTGAGTTACATAAAGCTCACTGTGAGAAATTTAATCTCGATGATATATTTTGCGGTAGTTGTACTTTTTATTTATCGAAACAAAAAATGTTCTATGTGGGTAGTAATGAAGTTAAGGAGTAGTTGAATGATGGATTACCTTTGCAGTATGTTTCATAAAACTTGTAAAAGAGATCTTCGTAAATTAATACAAATCAACTTGGATGATACACAAAAGATACAATCACTGAACAACCAGACACTTCAATTATTAAGTCAAATACAAGAGCTTAAAGCGATCAATGATTATCAAACATTCAGTCTTGAAAAGAAAATTGGTGAACTTGAAAATGAATTAGCTCTTTTAAAATCTTCAAAGGATTAAAATGGATGATCTTTTGCAACAACAACTGGTTAACGAACTTCGTACAGTTATCCAGCCAATCAATGAGAAATATAAAGACTTCTTTCATATTCAACTCATCACTCTTTGTGATATGAAAGACATGTCATGCAGTGAATGTAAAGACTCTGAAACTAAACAACAATGTAAACGATGCGTTATTGGCTTTGAGGAATTAAAAAATGTTTGATAAATTCAAACCTTTGAAAAGAAAAGTTATTGTACAATTAATCGAAATGGATGAAATGCCAAAAATTTCAGGTGTTTCGATATCATTTGATAAGTCGTCGCCTTATGTAATCGGCAAAGTATTTTCATATGGTGAAGAATCTTTAGGTTGTAAGATAAATAGTATAGTTTATTTTGATTCCTCTACGATTATTGCACATGAAACTGAGATAGTTATCCTAGAAGTAGACGAAGAAGGCATTCCTATGAAAAGTAGAGAAGATTTTTATGCAATTGTAGATATTGATAATTTGAATGTTATAAAAAGATGAGTGTAGAAGTACAAGTTGATTTAGATAAATTTGCATTACGCTGGTATCAAGAAGAGATTTGGGATACCGTCGAAGAAAGAAAATCTAAGCGTATACTTTACATCGCATCTCGACGTGCTGGTAAAGATATTCTTTTTTGGAATCTAGCCATACGTCAGTGCATCAAAAGAGTCTGTCTAGTATTCTATGTATTGCCAACTTATTCTCAAGGTCGTAAGGCCGTTTTTGATGCGATTGCAATTGATGGTACAAAGTTCCTTGATTATCTTCCCAAAGTTCTTATTGAATCTATCAATCAGGCTGAAATGAAGATACGGTTCAAAAATGGATCCATTCTCCAGATCATTGGTGGTGATACATATGATACTTCACTTGTAGGTACTAATCCTTATGCGGTAATACTTTCAGAGTACTCTCTCATGCCACCAGACATCTTTTCATTCATAAGGCCTATTCTTGCTGCAAACGGAGGATGGTGTGCAATTGTTGGAACGCCTCGTGGTAAGAATCATCTTTGGCAGTTATGGAAGATTGCTCAAGAATTACCAGAGTGGAAGATCTTTGTGCATAAAGCATCTGAAATTCATCACATACCGGATGACGTTCTTTCTCAAGAGCGTGCTCAAATGGATGAAGGACTTTATCTACAGGAGTATGAATGTAGCTTTGATCGTGGTATATCGGGATCGTTTTATGGCACATATCTTGACGCTTTGAAGCTAAAAGGTCAAATTGGTCATATTCCATGGGAACCAGGGCTACTTGTGTATACTGCCTGGGATATTGGAGTTAACGATGCGACGACGATCATCTTTTTCAATGTCGTGGGCGATGGTTCTGTTGTTCGTATTATTGATTGTTATTCAAATAATAATCTTGGTTTAGATCACTACGCAAAGATATTGCAGGACAAACCATATAAATACGGAAAACATTTCGCTCCTCATGATATTAAAGTACGTGAATGGGGTGGTGGCGCTATTACGCGTTATGAAAAAGCACGTCAATTAGGGATTGATTTTACCCTTGTTGATCAGATTGGTATCATTGATGGCATAGAAAATGTATGGACTCATTTCAATAAGCTGTGGATTGATGCTGAGAAGTGTCGTTCACTTATCAACGCGTTAGAGAACTATAGAAAAGAATGGGATGAGTTACGTCAGATATATATCCCACGACCAGTTAAATCATGGGCTAATCACTATGCTGATGCTTTGAGGTATTTATGCATTGCAATTCATAAAACTAAGCGGGGAATGTCTCCTGAAGAATTTGATCGTAAAAGAGCACAGGCCTTATATGGTAATCAACAAGATCTTCCACGATTTTTCCGCGATGATCCAAAATATGATAGGTATAAGTAATGAAAAAATTAATTCTTTTATTACTGTTTTCAGTAGCTAGTTTATTATGTGAGAAACAATATATCGTAAGTACATATAAAAATATTGATGAATCGATATGTAAAACATATCCAAGTCTTCCTTTGATGTTTATGTGTGCAGTATTATCTGCTAAGTACATAAACTATCGCTACAAAGGATCAAAGATGGGAGATGTGGTTATATTTAAAGCATATAATCGTGATTGTTCTATCGTTATTAAATTGAATGAAAAAATGCGTAAGTGTGATGTAGAGTTTAAAGCTTGTGATGAAAGCTTTAATTATGATAATTTTGAAAAAGTAATGGATTCTATTTTTTTGTATAATTAATATGTTGGTTATTAGCAATAAAAAATAATAGACTCTTTCTAGACTCTTATGGAAGGAGTTTTAGAAAGAGGATACAAATATGTTAATGCGGGGAACAGAATCTCTTAATTCGATGGACGGCGGTTTCAGTGCCATAAAAAAGAAAATAGATGCTGATTACACCGCCAATCAAGCAATATGGCAAATATATTGGACCGAAGCTACGATTGATACTCGTCTTGAAGCTGGTGATACATCTTTGATGGCTGATCTTAATCAGTCATTACCTAACAATAATAGAGGTTCATGGTATTTTAACCGTGTTCGTCCTTTATGTAACATGGTATCTGGTTATCAACGTCGCAACAGAAAGTCAACGATCGTTGTTCCTTTAGAGAATGGTGATCAAGCGACCGCAGATCAACTTACTAAAATACTTCTCAATATATATAAACGTGAAGGTATTTATGAAACGATCTCTGAAGCATTCCACCAAGGTGGTTGTATTGCAGGTATGAACTTACTCCATGTATATATGGATTATAGAACTGATCCTGTGTCAGGTGATTTGAAAGTAGATAACTGTTCATACAATAGCTTTTTCATTGATCCATATTTTAGAAAACCTGATCTCTCAGATTGTTCTTTTGTTTGGAGAAGATCTTATCTTTCCCATAGTGCAGCAGCTGCTTTGATTCCTGATCGATATGAAGAGATCATGGCCCTTCCTGGTAATCCCACCGGAACGGGAAGAGATGGTAGATTTCAATACATGCCAGAAAGCTATGGTCAAACACAGCAGAATAGACTTGCATACGATGAATATTATTACCGTGATTATCGTAAACAAAAACTGTTAGTCGATAAAACAACTGGTGAGACATTTGAAATCACCAATCAAGAAGATATTGACGTACAAACATTTCTGAGTCATTACCCAGAAGTTACATTGATAGAACAGGATATTCCTACTATTCGTTTGGCTATCATGATTCAGGATAAAGTATTTTATGATGGGCCAAACCCTCTCAATATAGACGTCTATCCTTTTGTGCCAGTACTTGGATATTATAATCCAATGATGCCGTACTATTACAGCCGTATACAGGGTATATGTCGTTCTTTAAGAGATCCTCAAATTCTATTCAATCGTCGTGTGATACTCTCGGCTGATGCAGCAGAATCTGTTGTTAACTCTGGTTTCATCTTTAAGGAAAATGCTCCTGTTGATGTGAAACATCTCTTTCAAACAGGACAAGGTCGTATTATTCCCTTGAAGGAAGAAGCGGCAATGACTGATATCCAGCAGATTACTCCACCAGCAATTCCACAATACTTCTTTCAATTACAGGATACTTTCTCTAAAGAAATGAACTTAGTATCTGGTATCAACGAAGAGCTTATGGGCTCAGCGATTGATGATAAAGCAGGAATATTATCTGCATTGCGCCAAGGCGCTGGATTGACTACTTTACAGCCATTATTCGACAGGTTAGATTATTCACAAAATCTTCTTGGAGAATTGATCATGAAGGTCATACAAAACAATTATACTCCTGGTAAGGTTAAGAATCTTCTTGAAGGCAAAGAGCCTGCACCATTATTTTATAATAAATCATTTGGTAAATATCATTGTATGGTAGAGCTTGGATTTAATACTGAATCACAAAAACAAATGCAATTTGCTCAGCTTATACAGTTAAGAGAGTTAGGAGTTCCTATTCCCGATGCAAGTCTTATTGAAGCTGCAACAATACAAGAAAAAGATAAAATTATTCAGCAAATGCAGCAGCAACAGGAACAAACGCAACAGATGCAAATGCAGCAGATGCAGGCTAATATACAAGAATCACAGGCTCGTACTCAATTGGCTCAAGCTCGTACAATGGCTGACCAAGGATTGGGAGCCGAAAGATTTAGTCGAATTGACGAAAACAGGGCTCTTGCTGATGAAAGGCGTGCTGCATCTGTTAAAGATGATCAACTTGCTTTATTGAACTTTGCAAAAGCGATTAAAGAAATTGAAAATATAGATATCGCTCAACTAGAAAAGATAGTATCTTTGCAAAGAATGCTAAAAGACTTTGAATCAGTTAAAGAAAGTGTAGTACACTCTCCAGAACAGATCCTCTAATTCAATGGTTGGACTAGAGGTTATTTCAATAACCTTGAGCGAAAGCTCAGTTTCCAAGGAGCCACTATGGCAAAGAAAAAACGATACCATCAATCAATGTCAGATCGTCGTCATGAACGCGCAGGAATGGAACGTTATGAACACGGTCGTGAATATGATGAAATGGGACATGGAAGTCGTGGTATGATGCGTGATCATGCTGAAAATATGAAACGTCGTTATGATAATAGCGATCCAGTTCCTAATACAGTACGTGGATTAGAAGGACGTGAAGCATATTCTGGCTATAAAGAAAGCCGTAGAATGATGGCACGTGACGGAGCTATGATCAGAGAAGATATGTCAGCACCTGCTTTACTTCCACAACGTGTTATTGATGAATACTGGCCAAAAGCACATAACTACAATATGGGTTACGTAGATGATTTATTCTACGGAGCACAAAAACAAATGCATGAAGATTATGAAGATCTTGGTCGTGAAATGAAGCCAGGTAAATATTAATATTGGAAGGATAACTAATGGCAGATAAAAGAAATGCTATTAAAGTTGCAGTAGAAAATAAATATGGTTCTAAGCAATAACATTGATGAGGAGGTATTTTATGCAAGCACCTCGTCCCAATAAAATATGTATGAAGATCGCGTATAAAATATTGAAAACTCCCAAAGATAAACAGCAAAAGAATAAAAATACACCTTCTCCAAAACAGATTAGAGAATGGTTCCGTGATTCTTCATTATCCCAATAATATGACAGGTAGAGTCGTGACTAAATGTCACGGCTTTACTTTATGATTAAAATTCAGATTATTTAGGAATATGAAATGGCTAAAAAAGACGGTAAGAAAATTACGGTTGCTAAGGGAGTGAAAGTTGCCCATGGCAAAGAAGAAAATATGAGAGCTAAAAAAGGCTCATCGAGTGCTGGTAAATATAAAAATGTAAGCCCCAAAGAATTTGCAGGCAAATCAGGTGGTGCTTCAAAATACTCTTTCCCTATTAATAGTGAAGCAAGAGCTAGAAATGCTTTAGCAAGAGCTCATTATGCTCCAAATCCATCTGGTATCAAAGCAGCTGTTTATAGAAAATATCCAGAATTAAAAAAACGACATATGGCTCGCCATCATGAAAAAGCTGATCATAAGAAAAAAGATCCTAAAAAGAAACATCATGTAAAACATCATGCTAAAGAATCAGCTCGTGAAAAAAATAAAGTTTCAAAAGTTATGCGTGAATTCAAACATCATGAACTTCATAGTGGATCAAAAAAAGGTCCAGTTGTAAGTAATCCAAAACAAGCAATTGTCATTGCACTTTCAGAAGCTCGCAAACGCAAAAAGTAGATGCGTGACTTCATCTATCTCTCCTTTTTCGCGATCCCCCATTAAAGCCGGGGGATAGCGTTTTTTTATTTATTGCTGATTATTATTTTGTTGGTTTGTGTATCTTTTTTGATACGTATCTATCGCAAATTTAGTCCCAAAATAAACTGCAGCACTTGCACCAACTAATGGCCATAATGTTGGTTTAGTCATAACAATATTAGCTACGGTAGTATCCATAATATCAATTGGTTTGATTGCATTATAAATTGAAACTCCAGTTGCAATGTATTGAACATTTTTGTTTATTTGTGTTTTTTGTTCTGGTTGCATTGCACATATAGGAGCTGAAATAATTAGTGCTAATAAAATTCTTTTCATAAAATTCCCTAAAATTTAGAAATAGTTTTTAAATATATCTTCCCATTCCTGCATATTTTTTTGTGTTACAGGATGGTGTTTTAAAATAGTGTGAAATATGATTTTGTATAAGATGATGAAAATAATCCCGGCAACAATATTGTGTTCAATCTGTGTCATTTTTTTTTCCGAAAATAATTAAATATCAACAAAACGATATCTTCATTTCCTAAGACATAAAATTTAAAGATATGAATCAAAATAAATAATGTTATTCCGTAGAATAATTGTTCATACCAATGGATCATACAGGCCCTGTTGCAACTCCGAGAGCGATTCCACCTGCAACTGCTCCTGCCATACTTGCAGTTTCAATAGCTGCACCAAAGCATGATTCTAAAGCGATAATTGTTACAGGAGCTGCTGGACCAGTTAAGGCACCAATGAGAAGAATTGCTCCATGACCTACTACAGAAACAGTAGCTTTACCAAGAAATACCCCAATTGCTGCTCCGATTGGCCCACCGCCATTAAGACGTTGCTTTGCTCCAAGTAAATATTGTCCATCTTCTGTTTTATTGATAGAAAGATATCCGTTAGCTAGGAATCCTTTGAGCTGTGTTTTAGTTATATCACGAAGCATTGGGTCCATATTGTAACGTTTGATTTCTTTTTTCTTATCATTTTTACGAATGTAAAAGCCCTTTTGGCTATGATAAAGATCAAGATTACCTAGACGTTCAGGCGCTCGGACTGAGAACGGCTCAATGTACATTTTGCTTTTGTTATCAGCATAACTGACACGTTCAAGTTCCATTGAGAATAGAGAGGACGAAATAAATGATAATAATATCAATACTTTTTTCATATAAATCCTGTTTAGTGAAATTTAATATATAAAAATAAAAAGACGTGAAAATACGAATGTGGTTATGTTGGCATGATAAAACTCCCTCTGAAAATTGACACCATGAAACTACTTGTAAAAAATATTATCATAAATAAGTCAGCGTGTAAATAATAAGTATTAAAAAAAGATATAATTTTGATCTTGTTTTGTATTTTTACTATTATTTCTACACAAAGCAACATATGCTTTATACGAACAATCCGACATTTTTTCATTTTTTGTTGCATTATAACTTTTATTTTTGTTGTGCAACGAGCATATTTTTGAAGGTAGTATGGAGAAAAAGAAGTTAGCTGGTCAAAAAATACTTGAACATGATGGTTTAAGACTCGATTTTGAAGATGATATTGTAGAATATAGACGACAAATGGAACCGGACATTATGGTTAAGCTTTATGATACTGCTCATAAAGCTAAAAATGAAACTGGATATATTGGCAAAGATTTTTATATTGTTCTTGTTACTATCGTTGATAAAGTTTTAAGACAGCCAAGAATTATGACATTGGCTCGTAAGTCATGCCCAACTCCTGTTTATAAACAATCAGTTTGGAAGTACAGAAGAGATAGTGGGACATTAGAATTTCTTTGGTCGATTCCAGATGCGATTTTGTATTATCATATTTTGAATAATAAAGAGAAATATTTTAATGATAAAGAAACTACTGATCTGGCTAAATTTGTCATTTTGATGGAAAATGGCGAACTTCTTGAGTGGGTAAAAAAAGAGAATGGTGAAAAGAAAGATGCAGTTATTAAAATTACTAATGAGGAGAAGATATGTTTGATGAGTTAAATAATGTATCAGCAGAACATTTATATCCAGAAGCATCTGAACAAAATGTGCCAAATGAACAATCAAATGTACAAGTAGCACAAGATTCTCAAAAAGAAGTTAATATGCGTATTTTGAGAGAAAGAGCCGAGGCTGCTGAGCGAAGAGCACAAGATCTGGAACGCATGGTTCAAATGAATATGTCTCAGAATCAGCAGTCCAATAAAATGCAGATACAAGACGAAGATGATGATTTTGATTTGAGTGATGATACCTATATTGAAGGTAAACATCTTAAGAAATATGTAAAAAACCTCAAACAAGAATTGCGTAATACTAAAAAACAATTTGAAGAATATAACCAACAGAATGCTTTAACGCAAGCTGAGATAAGACTCAAAAATCAATTTAATGATTTTGATTCAGTCGTTAATGCAGAAAATATAGATAAACTTAAGCAACAAAAACCTGCTTTATTTAGAACGATCATGGCAAATGCGGATGTCTATGATAAAGGCTATACTGCTTATGAATTGATTAAAAATAGTGGTATCATATCTGATCAATATCAAGAAGTTGATAGGAAACTGGAAGATAATAGATCTAAACCGCGTTCTGCTGCTAATGCCTCTCCTCAATCAGGTGACACGCCTTTAACTCGTGTTGGTGATTATGATCGAAGAATATTAAGTGAAGATCGCAAAGATCAGCTGCGAAGACAAGTTGAAGAAGCAAAACGTTATAGATAATATTGTTAATTTTTATATAATAACGTATGTTATTGGTGGTTTCAATAATACTCCCTATTTTTCTTTGGAACCCTCCACTACTTAGATATCCTTGTAAATTGGAAATTAAACTCGCCATTTACAAGGATATTTTCTTTCTTGTATTTTTATCGCAACTATAATTATACTATGTAGAAGCGTAACGTAATCTCGCTCATTACATGACGTATCGAGGATCTCGTCAATCCATTCGTTCTTTTCTGGCGTAATGAAGTTCGCCACTTCACGGATGTAAAAGAGTAGTCATCCGACTCATAAAATAAAATAAATTATATACGTTTGTACTAAGGAGTGTGTAATGATAACTACACCTACAACGCTTCCTGCCCCCGTGCAACAAACGTTTGATGATGTGCTTCTTTCGGTAAGAACACCGAACCTGATTATGAAATTGGGTGCACTCTCTAAACGTTTACCGGCTAAAGGCGGAAGAACTTTACGTATGGCGCGCTATGATAGATTGCCTACTGCTCCAGTTCCTCTTGGGCCAAGTGGTGCAACTCCTCCAGCGACTCCATTAAATCGTGTTGATATTGATGCTACTATGTCATTTTATGGATTATATGTAGCAATTAACCAGCAGGTAACTTTACAAAACCAAGATCCTGTACTTAATGAAACTGCAGAATTACTTGGTTTATCTCTTCGTATGACTGAAGATCAGTTAACACGTGATATGTTGGCATCTACTGCTTCAATATATAACTGTACTGGTGGTACAAATGGAGATCTTCCATCTGATTTATCACTTTCTGATATTGATGAAGTTACTGCAACATTATTAACTAATGATGCCTGGATGATTTTAGACACTATCGGCGGGGAAGATAAATTCGGGACAGGTCCGGTTCGTGATGCATATCTAGCATTAGGTCACACACAGTTGGCACCAGATTTAAACAATATCAATGGATTCATTTCTAAATGGAACTATCCAAATGATAATCGTGTATTAAGATCTGAGTGGGGAAGCGTAAACAACGTTCGTTTCATGCTTTCTTCAGTTGCATCTGTTTCTCCAAATGCTTCAGCATTGGGTAACAATGTTTACAATGTGTTTGTACAAGGTATGGAAGCGTTAGCTTGTGTTGAACAAGATAACTATTCTGCACGCTTCTTGTATAGACCACCAGTATTCTCCGATCCGCTCTTTCAGAATGTAACCATTGGTTATGTTTTTGCTGAAGTTCCGCGTATCCTTAATGATCTCTGGATAACTAACATGCGTTGTACGCTACGATAAGGAGAATGCTATGTCAGTTGTTTTTTCAGGAACTAATCAAGGTAGATTTACTTCTAATGGTAATGCCTCAGTTATAATATTACGTAGTGATCTCGATTGGATGTGGGTCAAAAATATTACTGTGTCATATGCAGCAGGTGCTGGTACGGGTGCAGAATTTTATTGGCAAAGAGGTATGGCGCAAGGTCGTGGTACTATTTATACCAAAACGGCAGTGACGGGTGCACTTGCGGTTGCTCAAATTGCTGCTAATGCAGGATTCTATCTTGTTGATAGTTCGGTTAATATACCAGGTCCTTCATTAGCTCTTACTGGTATTACCAATGGTAATCCTCCTGTAGTAATGAGCGCAAATACAGCATCACTGAGTGATGGTGATATTGTTCGTATTTTCTCAACTGTTGGCGCTAAACAATTAGGTGGTTTAGATTTTACGATTGGAAATATTGTTCCAGGTACGAGTTTTGAGCTTGCTTACATGGCTCAGATAGCAAATGCTAATCCTGGTGCAGGTACATTCCGTCGTATTCCTTATAATCCATACTTCTATCCACCAATACGTTTCATCACTAAAATTTCACAAGCTACTCAAGCTATAGTGACATTGTCTGTACTTCATGACTTTACCGTAGGACAATCTGTAAGATTAATTATTCCTACAGTAACTTCTGTAGCATTTGGTATGACAGAATTGAATGATGTAGAAGCTACTATTGTTGCGATTAATCAAGCTGATGCTGATGGTGTAACTAACACTATTACGATTGATCAAGACACAAGTGGATTCTCGGCATTTGAATTTCCTCTTACAACTGATCCTGGATTCACTCCAGCTCAAGTTGTTCCTATAGGGGAAAATACTGCTGTAGGACTTAATTTAGGTGCTAATATACTTGGTGATGCTACTGAAAACCAAGCATATATTGGTATTCAACTTGTAGCAGGAGCTGATTCTCCAGCGGGTGTTGCTAATGATGTTATTTACTGGGTTGCTGGTAAATCATTTGAAGTTGATAATCAATAACATATTGATAACTAGGAAGAGTATCTTCGGGTACTCTTCTTAAATCATCATATTTATTATATTTTTGATGGTTGTACCATCAAATTTCACACATTTTTGATGTTTAAAGGAACATTATGCATAAACCAGAAGTTAAATCAGGCATCATTTCTTCCCCAACTGCTCCAAAAAAGATCAGTCGTGAAGAATTAGCAAAGCAAATTAGAAAAATGCGTGATCGTGATGCTGAAATGGTTACCGGTATATTTAAGAATCTTGAAAATCCTGCAACGAATGGCGGTAGAGGTTCTGTTATTTTTAGTTATAAATATTATCCTGGTGAAGCAAATCAGGTATATGAATTATGTGATGGTGAACGTTACACATTGCCAAGAGGTGTTGCACGTCATTTGAATAATAATTGTTTCTATAAAGAGTATCAGCATCTTCCAGGAGAATTTGGACAGCAAGGTATTCGTGGTGGAATAAGTTCTGATGGTAGACTTCAAGCCAATTCAATGCAAATGGCTAAAAAAGTACACCGTTATGCATTTCATTCATTAGAATATATGGATGATGATGCAGATATGTATCCCAGTAATTTAGTAGAAGTAACTGTTTCTCCTTAAGGAGGATATATGCCTATTACTACTCCAAATTACTATGCAGTACAATCACCAACATTCCAACGTGCGATGAGAAATATTCTTTCCATCTCCCAAGCTGAAAATGCTTTGATTACAACTACATTTGATGGAGTTAATCCTGGTGCTCATCAATATTCGACTGGATTAATTGCACGACTTTATGTGCCTAATGGATTTGGAATGGTACAAGCAAATCAATTACAAGGTCCAATAACAGTTATTAATAGTACGCAGTTTACTATGCCTATTGATACAACTAATTTTGATGCTTTTGTGGTTCCTGCATATCAACCAGGTAGTTTTGGAACTCCTGCTCAAGTTGTACCTGTTGGTGAAATAAATAGTATACTAACACAGGCAACACAAAATGTTTTAGCTGGTACACCTTATCCAGAATAATAAAAATAGGAGTTAGTAATGGCAAATTCTACCTTACAAGCTATCCGTACAAAAGTACGAAGAATAACGCGAAGTCCTTCTCTTTCTCAAATCAGTGATGCTCAATTGGATGAATACATCAATACATTTATTTTGTATGATTTCCCTGAACATTTACGACTCTTTTCATTACGGACTATACTTACATTTTATACACAACCAGGTGTAGATGTTTATGATACCAATACTACAGTAGTCACTGATCCTCTATATAACTTTAAAAATAAATATGTGGCAGTCCATCCGCCTGTTTTCATGGCAGGAATCCAAGCTTTTTATACTCAATGGCGTGATGTATTTTATGGGTACTATCCTCAAACAAATACAATCGCGGATACACTTTTAAGAGGTGATAATTCGTCAGGACCTTTTGTGGGTAATGTGATTGCACCCACAGGACCTCCTGCAGGACTTCCATTTATCCTTCAAAGAAGTGTTAATTTTAATTGTTTAGACACTAATGGAACATCAATGATTATGGTGGATGTACCTATCAGTAATACGATAGGAAACCTTACTCAAGCTAATGTTCCATTAGTGCCACCGTTTGATACAATCCAAAACCCTAATAATTTTATTAATTATGTCACTGGTGAATATGTGATAACATTTCCTTCTAATACTCAAACAATGGCAACTATTTGGTTTGAAGGTATTCTTTATCAACCAGGTAAACCGTTGTGCATGTTATACTATGATGACAAGTTTACTATCAGACCAGTTCCTGATAAAACCTATGGAATTCAATTAGAGGTTGATGTAAGACCTACAGAGTTGATAAACTCAACTGATGTTCCTTATTTGGAACAATGGTGGCAATATATAAGTTTTGGCGCGAGCAAGAAAATTTTTGAAGATAGAATGGATATGGATTCTGTTCAACTCATTATGCCTGAATTTAAACAACAAGAACGATTGGTGCTGAGAACTACATTAACACAACAAGCTAATGAGAGAACGGTTACAATCTATACACAAGGAAAAAATTATGGTTTTGGGTGGTTTGGAAGTGGCGGCTGGCCATATTAAGGAGATAGCATGGCGTTAAATAATGTGCCATTAGCGGGACAAACATTAGGTCAAACTCGCGTACCAATAAATCAGAACTTTGCTACTATTGATACTGCGTTTCAAGTAGATCATGAAGATTATAATACAACGAATCAAGGTAGGCATAATAAAGTTTCATTTCTAACTCAGAACCCAGTACCTACACCTGCAGCAGGAATTTTACAACTTTATTCACAATTATCCACAATCACCAATCAACCTGAGCTTGTATTTGCACATCAGGCAGGATCAACTGCTCCATTAGGTGCTCAGATAGTTGAATTTACTTCAGCAGGATGGGGAACTCCAGGATGGAGTAGATTACCGTCAGGCATTTTAATTAAATGGAATAGAGACATCAATATTAGTGGTAATAATAATGTCACAGTTAATGTTGATGTTGCTGATCCAAGTTCTCCTCCTTATACAACTATATATGCAGCATTTGCTATATTAGAATCTGTATCAATTGGTGAAATACTTACAACAAGTATCGTAACAATTGCAGGATCAGAAGTTGAATTTGGAATTTACGGTCCAGCTCTCCCGTCAGTTGGATCAACACTTTCTTATTTAGTTATAGGGATTTAACATGGCAGATCGTTTTTTTATCGCTCCTTATGATGAAAATAGTGGTCTTCAAACTAACGTAAAACCTTGGTTGATACCAGATCAGGCATTTTCTGAATTGAATAATGCATATGTTTTCCGTGGACGCGTAAGAAAACGTTTTGGCTCACGATGGACTGGTAACAGTGAATTCACTTCCCGTTTACGAATTAATATAGGGACTATAACAGGTGGTGCGTTATCAGGAAATATAGCTACTATTTTGGCTGACGCTGGATTTCCTCCAGCTATAGGACAAGCATTTAGCATTGATACGCTTCTATTTACAGTTTATAATCCTGCACCAGGTCCACAACAAATGTTGCGTACAGATCTTTCTCTTGCTCCAGCTACATATGATCTTACAACATCTAATTTTAATATTACTGGTGTTGCTGTACCTAATGGAACAATAGTTTATTTTTATCCCAACTTACCAGTAATGGGATTACCTATTTATCAACAGGTATTTCTTGCTGATCAATATGTTATCGCGTTTGATACTCGATATGCATACACATATAGTGCAAGTGGTTGGAATAGAATTGCAGGCGAAACAGCTCCTGGCGATTCAGTATGGACTGGCACCGATTATCAATTCTTTTGGGCTACAACATGGATTGGAACAAGTTCTGCTATAAAGATATTTTTTGTTACCAATTTTAATGAAAATGAACCAAATCATATGCGATATTATGATGGAACAAATTGGAGTAGTTTTGCTCCTCAATTAGATGCAGTTCCTAATTATCTTTTTACTGCACGTATTATAGTACCCTTCAAAAATAGATTATTAGCTTTTAATACGTGGGAAGGAACTGCTGCTCCCGGTACTAATTACAATACGAGAGTTCGATATTCACAATACGGTTCACCATTAACATCTGATGCTTGGCGTATAGATATTCCTGGCCTTGGTGGAGCTATTGATTTTCCAACAACTGAATCAATAATCACTGTTGAATTTGTAAAAGATCGTCTTATTGTTTTCTGTGAACAATCAACATGGGAAGTTGTATTTACTGGTAACCAGGCATTTCCATTTAATGTTCAACAAATCAATACTGAACTCGGAGCAGAATCAACATTTTCAATTATTCCATTTGATAAAGTATGCATAGGAATTGGTAATGTTGGTATTCATGCATGTAATGGGGCAAATGTTGAACGTATTGATGCTAAAATACCTAACGAAATCTTTGATATTCATAATGATAATGAAGGCGTTAATAGAGTATACGGCGTCAGAGATTATTATGTAGAACAATTATATTGGACATTCCCAGACACTGAAGCTAATGTTAATCTTCCTTATCCTAATAGAATCTTAGTATTTAATTATGCTACAGGAACATGGGCATTATTTAATGATACGATTACCTGTTTTGGATATTTTCATCCCATTAATGGTATTACGTGGGATTCAGTGACTGATACATGGAATGATGAAGCAGAATGGGATAGTGGTGCACTTCAAGCAAGATTTAGACAGATTATTGCAGGTAATCAACAAGGATATGTGTTTATTTGTGATGCTGATAGTACAACAAATGCACCTGTACTACAAATTACTAATATAACAGCAGGAGTTGGTATAACGGTTCTTACTGTCATATCACATAATCTTAATGTTGGAGAATATATTTATATTCAGTTTGCAGAATGGTCTGATGCATCTGATAGTCTTAACAATGGAATATATGAAATTGTTACTGTGATTGATATCAATACATTTTATATAGATGATGCGCCGTTCACGGGAACTTATATGGGTGGTGGATTAATATCACGTGTTAGTAAGATATCTATTAGTACCAAAGAATATAACTTTTATGCCCAAGATGGTAGAAATACATATCTATCTAAAGTAGATTTCATGGTTGATAGTACCCCATTTGGAGAACTTCAAGTAGAGTTTTATGCTTCTACTGCAATAACACCTTTATTACAAGATAGCGCTGGTAATGGAGTATTACTTGGAACAGGAACATTGGATACATTCCCTTATCCTGATATTCCTTTAGAATCAGATGCTGTTCGTTTATGGCATCCTGTTTATTTCCAAGCAGAGGGTGAAGTTATTCAGTTTAAATTAACAATGAATGATGAACAGATGCGAGATGTTCAAGTAATGCAATCTGGTTTTGCACTACATGCTATGTGTATATATGCTCAACCTACAAGTTATAGATTCCAATAAGGACATATGTGAATAAGACTACCCAAGAACTCATGAATGCCGCGAATACATTACTTATATTTCATGATAATATACCAAATATACTGCAAAAGTTTCCTGAGTCAGATGAAGACCTTGAAATATTGAAGTCATATATTACATATGAGATTAAAAAAACACTCAAAGACATTATTCATATTGAGAGGCTATAATGCCAGAGATAGATCAAATAAATTATGGATCCTATGTTCCCACCACTAATATTTGGGATGTTGGACGTCTTTATGACATAGATGTTAATACCACAGAATTTAAAGAACTTCTTGTTCGCCTCTATCAAAATATCAATCTCATTTCTACGGTATTAAATACAAAAGCCACTGGCTATTATATCAATGAAGAATTTGTTAGTGGGAAACTATTTTTTAATCCAGCTGCTACTCCTAATGATGCTTCACAATTACGACCTGGTTACATTATAACTATTAATACTGGCGCTTTAGGCGCTGGTGTCACTGCAGTTAATCATAATATTCCAATAACTAATACATTTAAATTTATGTTTATTTATGGGGCTGCCAGCAATACTGGTACATTAGTCTACTACTCTCTACCATTTGCAGGAGCTACTGGAAATAACATTGAAGTAATAGTAACCTCGACACAAGTTGTTATAACTAACAACTCAGGGGTTACTTTTACTGATTCACAAGTAACTCTTGAATATTGTAAATATTAATAACGTGTATATTGATAGCTTGCTAATAACGATACAAATCTTCTGATACGAGACATACAACTTTTGTGTTTTTTTGTTCTAATTTTACCATGTTGTAAATCATTAATAGTTGTATGAGTTAATATATGGTAGAACTCTTTTTTAATATTATCTTTTTTCATCGCTTCAACGTTTGTAATAACCAGAAGTGCGATGGCAAATAACTTTTTCATTGCAACCTCCTTATTTAATTACTACCGTTAATCATTAATACTATATTAAGATATATAATCATATGAAAGCAATGGTTTTAAAATTATGGAGATAACATGCCACTATCAGATAAAGCAAAAAGGAAAATAGCTAGGGCAAGATTTCCTAGGGCAAGAAAAGCATGGGAAAAGGTTAAAAATAAAGTTCCTAATGTTGCCGCAGGAGGAGCTGGCGGTGCGGCAGCTGGTGCTGCACTTGGAAAATATTTTCCTGTAGTTGGTCCTGCAATTGGGGCAGCAGTAGGAGGCGTTGGGGGAGCTCTTGCTGGTGGTTTACATGAAGGAAATGTTGGTAAAGAAATAAAAGAAGGTATATTTGGAACTGATGTTGAACAAGCTCCAACAGTAACTCCTGAACAACAAAATATTTTAAAATATTTACAAGATCTTGGAGTACAGGGATTACAAAATCCTTACGCTGGTTTTGCTCCTATAGCCCAGCAAGCACAGAATCAATTTTATCAAGAAACTGTACCAAGCTTAGCACATCGATTTACTTCTTTAGGAAATGCTTCTCTCAGTTCACCATCTTTTGCTTCAGCGGTAGGGGGAGCAGGCGCTAATCTACAAACAGACTTGGCTGCACTTCAATCAGGCTACGGACAGCAAAATATAGGACAAATCCTGCAAATGCTTCAGTTGGGATTACAACCTCAATTTCAAAATATGCCAGGACAACCTGGTTTATTCCCACAGCTATTATCAAATGCAGGAAATTTGTACCAAGGTTATCAAACACAACAATTATTAAAACAATTAGCTAAACCTCAAGGAGCAATATGAGCATAGGAAGTAGACTAGGTTCAGCACTTGGTGCTGGCATAAATCAATTAGCAGACCTTAAATTAGCCCAATTAACAAAACAATATGAACAACAATCTGAACGATCTAATTTTGCTCGACAATGGGCTCCTTTATTGGGAAAGGATACAGCTAACTTTTTAAGTAATCTTTCACCTGAAGAGCGTCAAAATGCGTTAGGTAATCTTGAGAATCTCACTGGTGCATTTCAGCAACCTCAACAACAAGGTAACTTAGCTGCACTTGCTCAACCATTTAATCAACAACAACCCAATCAAGAACAAAATATAGATAATGCTTTGAAGCAATACTTCGGACAACCACAACGTAGTGAACAACAGTTTGCTCAAGAACAACCTGAACAACAAATGATGCAACCTCAAGAGCAACAACAATTGACTCCTGACCGAGCAAAAAACATTAAACGTCTTTTGGAAACTCCTCAACAAAAAGCTGCACGAGAAAAACAAGAGTTTCAAGAACGACAATTAAATCTTAAAGAAACTAAACCATATGTAACTGCTCTTAAAGATAAAGAACATGCAGCTAGGGAAGCTAATTTAAGACTTAAAAGAATGGAAACTCTTATCGAAAAAGGTAATCTTCCTAATTCTGCAATATGGTCTGCATTATCAAAGCTTGAAAATGCTCCTTTTGTTAGTGGACTAACTGGTCCTGTAGCAGAACTTCTGAAGGGTGCAGTAAAATGGTGGCATACACCTGCTGATACTGAAGAATTTGAAAAGCTTTCTAATGAGTTTGTAAAAAATGCGAAACAATATTTTGGCTCTAGAATAACTCAAAAAGAAGTTGAAATGTTTATGCAGACAGTGCCTACCCTTATGCAAACAGATGCTGGGAAAAAGAAATTAATAGAAAATATACGTTCACTTAATGAATTAGCAGAAATTGAAGCAAAAGCTGCACGATCAATTATTAAAGAAAATGGTGGAATACCGCCAATTGATATTGAACAACAAGTTCAAGATAAAATTGGTAATAAACTTGATAAAGTTGCAAAGCAATTTATTACAAGACAATAGATAAGTATTCCAAATAAAATAGCTATATTTATCATAAAAAGGGTAGCATATATCCAAAGAATTACTGCTAAGGGTGTTGCTACCATTTTTACTGTTTTTTCGAATGGTGTCATATTATTCCTTACATTTTACCATAAAATAAGCGGTAATATTATGAAAGTAATAGTAGCGCATACTATTGCCGCTAAAATTACTCTCCATGTAATACATCCATTAATACAATATATTTCAGGGCATTTAAATAAAATGCATTTAAACTTTCTCATATTATTCCTTATATAATAGGAAGTGTACGATTAAACAAAGTAGTATTCCTGACGCTATTGAAAACATTGTATTCTTCCTTTATCTATTTTCTATATACCAACATTCATTATGTACATCGTCTGTCGTATCTTTTCCGAACCAAGATACGATACCAAAATTTTCAATATTATCTGGGGTACCATCATGATCTATAAAAGGATTTTCATGCTGTCTACAACAAAAGCATATTTTTTTATTTTCCATGTCATTCCTCAAGTTCTTTATTTTCATTTCTTGCCTGACCATTTATCTCTTTCATTATCGCTCTCATAATCCAACGACCCATTGTTATATTTTTAAGTGCCGCTAATACTCTAATTTGTTGATGTATTTCATGGCTTATATCAAAAGCCATTTGTTTACGTTTTTTATCATCTTTCATATTTACTCCTTGTTATAATGTTAACATGTTATAAGAATGTTGTCAACTATATTGATTCTTTATAGGGGATATGGGTAAATATAGGGTGTACCTCATTACTTATCTTTTTCATAGCTCTCTGATTTGAACAGAGGGCTATGAGCCAAATAGCTATATAAACACATAAAGAGGGTATTATCCCTTGAAGGATCATCGATGGAAATGAAACAATATATCTCGCTTGAAAGTTTAAAAAATGATTTCAAGTTTATTTTTCACATGCCAAATGGAGCAAGCTGGGGTAACGCTCTTGATGCTGCATTTGAAATATTGCAAAAGTTGAATGAACTATCCCAGCAATCAATTAAAGCTGCAAACCCTAATGCAGCGCCAGTAGATCAGCCAGAAGCTGATGAAGATATGGAAGTTCAAGGAGATTAGAATGGCTCAAAATTCAGTAAAGCCATTTGTACTGAGCAGCATCGCATCATCGGCAGTTACAGGAAATTATGCCGCTATTAATGGTACTGGTTTTATCCAATCGCCTTTTTTTATTCGTATAAATAATGCAAGTAATGAAGCAATAACAGTGAGTTATGATGGAATTCATGATCACGAATATATACTTGCTAATAATGTTTTTGAATTACCTTCACAAACAAACTCTCAGCCAAATGCACAGGTAGCTTTATTTCCAAAAAATACAATTGTTTACATTAAAGGTACTGCCGGAACTGGTAATATTTATCTATCCGGCTATTACGTATAAGGAGAAAGAATAATGAGTAATAGATTAGGCGGAAAACAAGGAACCGCATATTTAGGCACCAATGCCAATCAGCCACCAAACTATACATTTGCCACAAGAGATCCAAATCAAAATGATATTAATAGTGTTTCTCTTGGTGATCTATGGCTGAACCAAGCTAATGAAACTCTTTGGGTACTTGTCTCTCTTGCTGGTAATTCGACATCCAAAGGCGCATTAGCTACATGGGTTCAATTAGAAAGTGGTGGAGTAGCTCCTGCTAATTCATTTGATACAGATGCTGGTGTTGCAGTTCCTGTTGCTGGTGTACTTAATATCGTTGGTGGTATGGGTATTACGACAACTGGTGCTGGAAATACAGTTACTGTCTCAAGTACTGGTGTATTTTATCAATACGTGAATGTTACTTTTGCTGATTCTCCATACACAGTTCTAGCAACTGATACTTATATTAGTGTTGATTCTTCTGGTGGACAAGTTACAATCCTTTTCCCAGATAATGCACTTCTTGGTGAACCGTATGTAGTAAAAGATAGAGAAGGTACTGCTGCCGCTAATCATATTGTAGTGACCTCAGTAAGTGGAGCAACTACATTTGATGGATTTCTCAATATTGTAATGGATACTGCTTTTCAATCTCTCTCTATCATCGGTAATGGAACAAATTACGAATTATATTAAGGAGATAAGTAATGTCATATAAACAACTATCCCCATTACCAGTCGTCGAAGGTGGTACGGGGACCCAATTATTCGAAATGGCAGTTGGAGAACAAGGTTTTGGTGTTATTGTATGCGGACAATTTAGCACAGATCCTCTTCAAGTTCTTCAACATCCAGGAACTGCTGGACAATTCTTAATGTCCAATGGTGTCTCAGCATTACCAAGCTTTGAAAATGTTTCTGCTGTTGGAGTTGTCAGTACTTTAAGTGGTGATGTAGGCGGATTTATTTCTCCAAGTGCTGGTAATATTAATATTATTGCCAATGTTGCAGCATTAAATGCCGGATCTACTGTATTATTTGATGGAAGTGGTGATACAATCACTTTAAATGTTACTGATATTAATGATAATACTATCATCGGTAATAGTGCTGGTAATTCAACATTAACAGGTAATTCAAATACAGCCCTTGGTGATAATACTTTAGCTAATCTTACTAGTGGCGTTGCCGGTGTATATATCGGTAATCTCGCCGGTGCACAAATAACTACTGGTGGTGCAAACGTATGTGTCGGTTCTCTTGCAGGTTTTAACTACGCGGGTAATGAGCATAGTAATATCTGTATAGGATCTGGTGTTGAAGGTACGCTTGGCGAAAACAATACCTTACGAATTGGTGAAGGTACAGGTACAGGTGCAGGATTCCTTAATAAAGCATATATCTGCGGTATTAGAAGTATTAATGTTGGTTCTGTTGCAACAGTTGTAACAGAGAATAATGATCAACTTGGTACTGCTACAATTACCGCTGGTACTGGTATATCAATTGTTCCTGGACCTAATACAATTACAATCGAAGCAAGTGGCGCAGTAGCTGATTCATTTAATGGTGATTCAGGAACAGCTGTCCCTTCACTTGGTGTACTTGATATTGAAGCTGGTGTTGCATCATTGAATTGTGGATCATCCGTATTCTTCCAGGGATCAGGTCACACTATTGAATTAAATGTTACTGATGCAAGCGATAATACAATTATCGGTAATAATGCAGGTAACTTATCAATAATTGGTAATAGTAATACAGTAATAGGTCAGAGTGCTGGAAATGCCATTACAAATGGTATCGGCAGCGTAATGGTTGGTAATCTTGCTGGATCTAAATTAACAACTGGCGGAGTAAATACTTTAATTGGTGCTCTTGCAGGTTTTAATTATACAGGTAATGAACATAGTAATATTTGCTTAGGTTATAGCGTTGAGGGAACACTAGGTGAAAATAACACACTTAGAATTGGTGATGGCACTGGTTCAGGTGTAGGTCAAATTGCAGCTGCATATATTTCTGGTATTGATGGAGTTAACGTTGGATCGGTTGCGACAGTAGTAACTGAAGCTGGCGATAAACTTGGTACTGCTGTATTAACAGCTGGTACAGGTATTACAATTACTCCAAGTGCAAATGCAATTACTATCGCAGTTGCATCAAGTGGAGTTATAGAAGGAATAGCAGGAGATCTCGGTGGATTTCAAACTGGTCCCGATATTTCTATAGAAGCTGCAGCGACTGCTGGTTCATCGGTAGATTTCTCAGGTTCAGCAAATATAATTTCATTGAATGTTACTGACGCTAATAGTAATACAATTATTGGTCTTAATGCTGGTAATAATAGTATTTCTGGTGATCAAAATACTGCACTTGGAAAAACTTCTGCGCAAGATCTTACTACAGGTACTGATAATACACTTATTGGTTTCGATGCAGGTGCATCGTTAACAACTGGGGCATTTAACGTTCTGCTTGGTTCTGAAGCAGGAAGTTCTTATACATCAAGTGAAAGTAGCAATATTATTATCAATGCATCAGGAACCATAGCAGATTCGCATACATTACGTATCGGTTCTGCAACTGGTACTGGTAATGGTGAGCTTAATAAAGCATTTATTTGTGGTATTAATGGAATTAACGTAGGTTCTGTTGCTACTGTTGTTACTGAAGCTTCTAATCAACTTGGTACTGCGGTTATTACGGCTGGTAGCGGTATGGCTGTAACACCAGGTGCAAATGTAATTACCCTTTCTACTGCTGGTTCAGTAGCTCAA
>Ga0134126_10001143_pt1 | contig 33589 bp, 27 predicted proteins | sample KB31752_FD_96881 | JGI IMG/M metagenome (GOLD analysis project Ga0134126, IMG submission 96881) | Terrestrial soil microbial communities with excess Nitrogen fertilizer from Kellogg Biological Station, Michigan, USA - KB3-175-2 | ecosystem: Environmental > Terrestrial > Soil > Unclassified ...
ACCTCAATTTACCAGTACAATCATAAAAGATCGGGAACTTGTGGTACCTTAAAACAGTTTTGAAAACTCATAACTGACTGTTACGCAATAGATTTAAATTGACCATCGGTAAAGATGGGTATACATTTGATAATTTTTTGACAGCTTTTACTTGCTTTTTTAGTAATCACCTTCCAAGTCCCGGCTTCATCCTTGTTAGGTTCAAGACTCCACTCCCACAATGTTGTTCCTTTTCCCTGCCGTAATGTAAGTTCACCTTTCATAGTAGATATTTTATCGCCAGCTTTGGTAGATCCTTTAGGAACACCCAATATCGTATTAATTTCGTTAGTTTCTGAATAATAATCCCACCAAAATACAGGTTCTTCCGAACTAGGCAAAGATACAGCATTTTCAGGCTGAGTTATAGGATTTCCATCTTCATCAGTACGTATTACCGGATCTGAAGAGTTAAAGCAAACTTTAAATTCATTAGCATGAGCTACGCCGATAGCAAAAGACAATGCTGTAAACAAGCTAATTAAATAGATACTTTTCTTCGTTAATATTTGTTTCATTTTTTACCCCTTTGGCATTAAAAGATATTAATCATCTAATACCATTTTATTCCATATTTTTAAAAAATACAATACGGAATTTCCGTGGCCTGGCCCATTCAAGCATAAAAGGCTAACATATACAGGTATATAGCACGTGGATTGCCACGTCAGATTTTTTACAAAAATCCTCCTCGCAATGACATTACTGTTTAAACGCCAATGAAATGCTCTTTACCACTAAACCATAGCTTAGTATAAAATTTAGCTAACTCCGGATTATGCTTTAATAAATCTATTGCCACAGTTTTTGCACCATTTAACAAGTCCAAATCCTCTTCCAAATTGGCAAACTTAAGTAACGGTAAACCACTTTGCCGTGAACCTAAAATTTCACCCGGTCCACGAATCAATAAATCCTCATGTGCGATTTTAAATCCATCGGTATTTTCAAATATCGCTTTTAAGCGCTGTTTGGCAATTTCACCTAATGGATTTTGATAAAGTAAAATACACTGGCTGTCAATACTACCGCGCCCTACCCGTCCACGCAACTGATGCAACTGCGATAACCCCATACGCTCACTATGTTCGATGACCATAATACTTGCATTAGGTACATCAACTCCAACCTCAATCACCGTAGTGGCAACTAAAACCTGTATCTCCCCTTGCTGAAACCGACGCATAGTATCGGTTTTCTCTACAGTTTTAAGCCGCCCGTGTACCAAGCCAACTTTAATTGGCGAGAGTAGCTCTGATAGTTCATTAAAAGCGTTAACCGCACTTTCCAATTCTAATGTATCTGATTCATCAATCAACGGACATACCCAGTATACCTGCTCTTTATTTGCCTCTTTTTTTACAAACTCTAATACTTCATTTCTACGATTATTATTAACCAACAATGTCTTAATCGGTGTACGTCCTGGCGGCAATTCATCAATGATCGATAAATCCAAATCAGCATAATAGCTCATGGCTAATGTACGCGGAATTGGCGTAGCCGACATCATTAACTGATGTGGATTCTTCCCTTTACTTTGCAGCAATAAGCGTTGCTCTACTCCAAAGCGGTGTTGTTCATCAATAACCACTACGGCTAAGTTATAAAACTCTACTTTTTTTTGCAATACAGCATGCGTACCAATAACAATCTGCGCCTGATTATCTTTGATTTTAGTATAGACTTCTTGTTTCTCTTTAGCGCTTAAACTACCGGATAGCCATACAACATTTAAGCCAAGTTTTTGGAGTAAATTCTGGGTTTTTATATAATGCTGTTCAGCTAATATCTCAGTCGGTGCAACTATACATGCCTGATAACCATTTTCTACCGCAACTAGCATGGCAAGAGTTGCCACAATTGTCTTACCACTACCTACATCACCTTGCAACAATCTATTCATTTGGACCGGTTTTGCCATATCCATATAAATTTCAGCTAATACCTTAGTTTGAGCTTTGGTTAAACTAAAGGCCAAATTATCTAAAAGTGCTTTAGTATGAGTAGCTCTTGGCTTCAACGCTATAGATTCCCCACTATGCTTGTGCACGTATGCATTTCTCAAAATTAATTGCTGAACTAATAGTTCATCAAATTTAAGCCGCTTTAATGCAGTTTTATGCATATTTTGTTTAAATTGATCTGAAGTTAAATGATGTAAGATGTTAATGGCATCGGCAAATTGGATTAAACCATATTGCTTTAAAATATCAGGAGAAAGAATTTCCGGCAAAGCATAATTCGTTAAAACTGGCTTGATTAATTTATGCAAAGAGTTTTGTGTCAGACCATTGGTAGTAGAATAGATTGGCGTAAAGCTCTGTGGTAGTTCAGTTGTATCATTTACACTTTGAATTTTAGGGTGAATAATGGTTTTATTCCCTCGGTAATCCAGCTTTATCTCACCAAAAGCCCTAATCTTCTTACCTACTTGGTACTGCGTTTTATAACTCGGATAAAAGTGAAAGAAAACTAAAGTGATAATTTGATTAGAATCGGAGATTTTTACATGTAATTGCCGGGTTTTGCTTTGCGTTATATCACAACTGACAATTTCCCCTTCAACCTGTACCTGCATACCCACATTTGCTTCACAAATCCTATAAACTTTAGTAAGATCTTCATAGCGTAATGGTACATGCAGAAATAAATCCCAAATGGTATTTAGTCCAATAGATTTTAACTTATCTAAGGTTTTGTCAGGAGCATTTATAGTTTGCAATAGTTGCTGCATAGTTTTTACTCTATCAAAACCTTATTCTTTAGTCTCCGACGGCACCTCAGGTGGTGTTACTATTATTTTCATAATAGGACCTCCATTAGATGCGCCAACTTTGTCAACATAACCTTCACGATGACGCGTTGATTGGTGGTAATTATATCTCCAGCAACCATCCTTAAAATTAGAACCTGCTCCATCTTTGACAATACGGGCATAACAAACAGCGTCCTCATGTGACGAAGCTATCCCATATGCTTTAATTTTCCATATATTGGAATCACCTTCCAAGTGATTAAACTCAGCGTCCCACTCAGGCTTATCTTTATTACCATTATGCGATGGACCTATTGCAGCCTGAAGCTTGCCATCCTGGCTAAACTCAATATCCCCTAAATCTGCTCCAGCAGTTGAATCAAACCTGTAACTAGGGTTTCCGTCATCTTCAATTATTCTATCATAAAGTCTCCAGGCAAATACGCAATTCCCCAGTACCAATTTCCCATTCACTTTGGTCGCATTATCGTAACACTTTCCCTCTTCTTCATCACCATGAACTATAGTCATACATAGAAATTGTGAAATGAGTAAGCCAAATACGTAGTATTTCCTTTTAATTTTTTTTCCTCCTGAGAAACAAATTGTTGCTCTAATGCATGGATTCCCGCCTTCGCGGGAATGACATGCTTAAAACATTAACAAAATAATGATGAAATTTATTAACAGTAGCTATTATAGCACTTGCCAGAGACGCCTCATCCATAAATAGAGCACATTAATTAATTCTAAAACAACTCCAACTGGATTTTTGGATAATCTACAATAAATACGTAAAATAATGTTATAATCTCAACCTTTAACAGGATAACCGCATGGTTATGGATCCCCGCATGCGCGAGGATGACATAGCGTTTGTCATTCCCGTGCAGACGGGAATCTCAATCAGACTACCGCATGCGCGGAGAATACATTTTTTCGTTTAAGTTTAGGAAATTGGATGCTTAATAAAAATTTTATTGGTAGCGTATTCATGATCTCTGGATGTGCAATGGGATCTGGTTGCCTGGCTATGCCTATGTTAGCTGCTGGACCTAATTTTATTTTTTCTTCTATTTTTCTAATTATAACCGGAATATTTTCATATTTTTTAGCCGTTGTTTCTTTAGAGATATTTATATTATATAAAAATGATGTTAATGCGTCTACAGTAGTTAAAAATAATTTCGGACAAGTTGGGGTTGCTATATCAGGTTTAATTAATATTGCATTGATGTATGCTCTAATATCTCTGTACATGGCAGGTGGCGCAGATCTACTTAGTAAGACAGTTTTTCCTATCGTTAATGTACATATTTCCGATAGAATATCATTAATATTTTTTATTATCATCTTTATTCCAATTTTTTATAAAGGTGCTAGTCTGGTAGTAAAATCCAACAAAGGCATTTTTTATATTAAATTATTCACCTTTTTAACTGCAGTAATTTCAGGATTGGCCTTTATTTCTAATGATTTAGATGCAATAGTGTTAGAACATTTACGCTATATTCCACGCGCCTTGCCCATATTTTTTGGTGCCTTGTGGTTTCATTTTATAATTCCAGTTATCGCCAGAATCAATGACTATGATCGTAAACGCTGCTCTAAAATATTTGCGGTTGGGTTAATTATACCAGTTATATTGTATATATTATGGATAGGGGTAATGCTAAGCTTAATACCCCGTGATGGTGTTGGTCATACTTTTTTTGATTTATTGAGTAAAAAAGAATCTGTTGGAGCAATGGTTAGTTATGCGATGACTAATAACCCGCATATTCCACATATTACCAAGATTTCATTAAATCTATTCTCTAATTTTGCATTACTAACATCGTTTCTGGTTGTAGGACTTTCAACTTATGATTATATTCGTGATGCCTTAAAAATAAAACAAACAACATTGGGTATTACCCGGAATCTTATTTTAACTTTATTGGCTCCAGGAATTTTCGCATTCTTTTTTCCTAATGGATTTGTCGTCATATTACAACAAGCAATTATTTTATTAGCATTGACTAATGTCATTGTACTTTCTTGCTCATTAAAAGAACATAGCAAATTAGAGAATAAACCACAGAAATGGTTTATTTATGTCTTATTATTGCTTTTAGTAGGTATAATTGGGCTGCAAGTATTAGATAATTTTAATCTGCTACCATCATTTGGTCTTTCGTGATTACTGAGGGTGATATTGCCATAGGTCATTTGCCAGATGCATCAATACGCAGCTTACACTCGCGATGACGGGTGCGCTTACTCAAGAATTCGTACTATTATCAGCTGCAGTTACTACATATGTTACCGAATTTGTGAAGTTATCGGTTGGTGTACCACTAAATTGGGTAACACCATTTTAAACTTAAATTTTTATTTATAAAAGCTAAATTGCTGCAAAGCAGCAATAAGTTGTACTACTAAAGATTCTCTGTGATCAAAGTGTTTTATTTCTTCGGTATCTGTATCAAAATATACATATTTTCGTGTGTCAATCACTACTTTAGATTTTTTTGAATTAGTCAACTTATTATACATATTTATTGAGTTTAGATTAGTCACCACCGAGTCTTTATCAAGATAGACCAAGCTTATTGGCATGCTAGACCCCGACCAGTCTATCATAGAATTAACACGTAAAAAATCTAAAAATTGTGCATTTGTTAAAAGCTCGGATTTTACAAAAACCGTTATTGAATTATTATCAACTCTATAACCTGCAGCACTTGCTGCACGCAATGTGCACCGATGTATATTTGCTTCATCAACAAATCCATTTTTGCCATAAATGATAAATAGATCTGGTACAGCATAATCACCTTCGGATAAATCATAATTACTGCCACTAAATAAACATTTACTATCTAAAAACTCTTCCCGCATTAAAGAATCAGCATGACTAGGATCATCATGCAATTCGTAAGGATATAATGCATAAAATTCGTAAGAACTTAATAGATAACTAACCAATGATGGCTTCGCTCCAGATGCCACAGAAACATCACCTATGTTATACTTATCACCTTGCTTAACGTTATCAACCTCCATATACATCTGAGCATTTGCTAGATCATAAGCACCAGATAGACCAACTGTATCCTTCAGAGTTAATTGATTACTTTTTAAAAAATCATCCCCTGGTGTTTGCGCTATTTTTGAAGCCCATAGAGCATATCCTCCACCTTCAGAAAATCCAGTAATGTAAAAATTTGTCGGTATCTTTGGAATACGTAATTCCTTCAATAATGTTCTGGTAGCAGCAACCATATTAAGTCCGCTAAGCGCATTTTCCCGAGAGTAAAAAATATATGGGTGCAAAACCGAACTATCAAACCCAAGCCCTATATAATCTGGCATTACTACTATATATCCTTGTGACGCTAAAATACCGCCCAATAATTGACCATCACGTGTAGTATTAGCCCGGCAATACTTTAAATCTGGGTTGCCCAAACACGAGGGTACATCAAATTTTGCCAAACTGGTCCCATGAAAATATAGTACTATTCCTTTTATTTTATCTACTGGAGTCTTTGGAATTAAAACCCCACCGCTAACAGATCTATTTTCACCCCCAATTCCGGGAGTCTTATACTGAATAGCATATGCTGCCACAGGGCTACCATTGCTAATCTGGTCTAACTTAAAGTTAAAATCAGTAGATAACTTGTCTATATTAGCATCACAATTCATTTTTGACGTATTTGGCAAACATATCTCTTTCTTTACAGAATTCTCTAAAACACTTGTGGGGTAATCTCGAATAAATTTATAGACTTCTAATGTCTCAGAAAGCTCCAGAGCAGATCCCTTGTGCTCACTAGGTGTTGCTGATATTTGTGTATTTAAATCTAGTATCTCCTTCTCATGTTTAGCCCAAGTAGCTTGATCATAATCACGATAATTCAAATAAATTGAAATACACTTAGCATTTTCAATAATACCTGAGATATTTTTTGCTTGCTCTGCTTGATCGCCAATATAGACACCAGCAAAATTCCCCCAGGCACTCCACCTCGCAACTCCATCTTTATCCACGTGTTTCTGCACAGTTCCCGTAAAAATTTGGCTCTTTGGACCGGAATTGCTCGAAAAAGATATCTTAGATATCTTTTCCGTAGTGTCATCAAAAACTATTTCATGACCTCCTCTTGGGGCAGATATAATAGCTCTACCATTAGAATGGCTTAACCAAGCAACCGTAGTAACCTTAGGGGTTAATATTTGATTCTTAGCAATAGAAACATTATAAATATCGCATTTTGTAAATTCAGAATCCGTGTATTCAGCTATAGATACTCCTATACATAAATTAAATGCCAGCATTAATTTAGCTATTTTAATTATTTTCATCAGAAACACCTATTCAACATAAAGTCTCACGCCTGAGATTTGGCGCTATTATCGCTAATCTTCATAGCTAACACAAAAAACATTGGTACAAAAAGTGTTGCCAAGCATGTGGAACCTATCATACCACCAATTATACCAGTACCAACTGAATGTTGTGAATTAGCCCCCGCTCCCGTTGCAAAAGCTAGTGGAACTGCCCCAAAGACAAAGGCAATAGAGGTCATTACAATTGGTCTGAAGCGTACCGTTGCCGCATGTATTGCCGCATCACGAAATGGCAAGCTATGTATTCTGACTCCTTCAATAGCAAACTCTAAAATTAGAATTGCATTTTTAGCTGATAAACCAATTAAAGTTAAGAGACTAATCTGGAAATAAATATCATTAGGTTTTTGTAGTACTAACAGCATTATTGCCGCCCCAAGAAGGGCAAATGGTATAGAAACAATCACAACTAAGGGTAATGTCCATAGTTCATATAATGCTGCTAAAATTAAAAATACCATAGTTAACCCAAGAGTAAATGCAATTACCGATTGATTACCAGCCAAATTCTCCTGATAAGCTGGACCAAACCATTTCACCACGTATTTTTTGCCAACAACTTTGGGTACCCCATCCCGGATTGCATCCATCACCTGACCTTGTGTGTAACCATGTTTAACATTTGGATCAACCACAATTTGACTGGCCAAATAGTCATTTAACCGCGTAACTACCTCAGGACCATTTTTATATTCAACGCTAGCCAAGCTTCCAACTGGCATCATATTTCCCGAATTTGATTTTACATAAACAGTGTTTATTAGTTCAGGATTTTTTCGATAATTGTAATCACCTTGCAATATAACCCAATACAAATCATTCCATTTAGTAAAGTAATTTACATAATACGTGCCAAAAACTGCTTGTAACGAATTATATACCGCGGCATAAGTAACACCATAAATATAAGATTTTCTTGCATCTACATTTACATATAACTGCGGAGTGCTAATATCATAAAACTGCTTTGCGCTATCAACTGCTGGATAGTTTTTATGTAAATAGTCTACAACTTTTAATGAATCTTCGTATATTTCGCGAACTGTAACTGGCATCTTAGCCTGTAAATAAAAAGTTACGCCACCAGTTGGACTCATACCACGGATTGGCGGCTGATTAAATACTACACCATTAATCTCTTTATTACTGCCATCTATTTTTTGGGTATCGCGAATTGCCTGGTTTACATCTTGCTTACTACTACGGTCTTCATACGGCGCTAAAATCGTACTTAAAGTAGAGGTATTTGTTTTGGTTGCACTATTATCAATGATATCCAACCCACCCAATATAGCAATGCGGTCAAAATATGACAATTTTATCATCTCAAGCGCAGCTTTTTTTGCCTGCGTCAAATTATATTCTAATGATCCACCAGACGTTACTCGCATAGTATTATAAAAATACCCCATATCTTCCAATGGAATCAAGGCCGTAGGAATTTTTATAAACATAACTACAACACTAATACAAACAGCCAGCCAAATCAATAATGCACGTTTTACATTATCAATATTCCAGCTGACGACCTTTATGTAGCCATTTTTTAAGTGTTCAAAACCATTATTAAACCACTGAAAAAATCTAAGTTTGGGCTTAGGTTTATCACCAGGAGCAACTTGTAAACCTTTTAAAAATATTGCACATAACGTTGGTGTAAGCGTTAAGGCTACCATTCCAGACAAAAGTACGGATATAGCTATCGTAACTGCAAATTGTTGCATTAATACACCACTAAAGCCGCCTAAGAATGCTACTGGCACAAATACCGCATTAAGAACCAAAACAATTGCAATAATTGGAGCCGCAACCTCACCCATAGCGTTAATTGCGGCTTCGGTTGAGCTACACCCGGTTTCGGTCATGATTCGTTCCACGCACTCAAGGACCACAATTGCATCATCTACAACAATACCAATTGCCAACACCATACCAAATAAAGTCATGGTATTGATTGAAAAACCAAGGGCATAGGTTCCAGCAAAAGCACCAATAATTGACACCGGAATAGCTAAAACCGGAATTATCGTTCCACGGATATTTTGAATAAATAACATTACCACTATAAACACAAGTACAAACGCTATTAACAAAGTTGAAATTACTGCCTGAATTGATAGTATTACAAACTCAGAAGAGTCATAATGATAATAATAGTCAATACCATCTGGCATATGTGCCGCAGCTTCTTTAACTTCCGCATCAATCGCATGTTTTACTTTGATTTGATTAGCACCCGGATTTAGGTATATCATCAAGGCAGTTGCTGGGAATGTGTGTACTTCTCCAGTTTTAGGATCTTTTCTTACCGCATAAAAATAATTAATATACTGTTGGGCATCCAGCTTTACCTGTGATACATCTTCAAGCTTTACTACCTGCGCGTTACTCTCCTGTGCCCTTAGTACAATATTTTTAAACTGTGATTCTTCAGTATAGTAACCTGGCGGATTAATCATAAAATTAAATTTTTCAGGACCGGCCATGGGTTCCATGGCGTTCATACCTATAGCATATTGATTATTCTGATCACTAATTGCATTGGCAATATCTTTAACACTTATATTATAATAATTTAGTTTATTAATATCCAAAATTGCCCGCATGGCAAAAGCACGTTGTCCCTGAAGGCTAACTACCCCTACACCAGGCACCTGATATACCAGCGGATATATATACCGCTGAACATAGTTACTAATAAATAATAAATCTGGATATCCAGTTTTGGAGTAAAATGGAATAACTAAAAATAAATCTGGGTTCTTTAAACGAACTATAACACCTTGTTGTTGTACTTGAGTTGGCAATTGTGGCATAGCCGTATTAATCCGGTTAATTGCATCAGCTTCAACTAATTGGAGATTTACACCGACATTAAAATATACATTAAGGGTTACCGTATTACTACCATTTGCCGAAGTAGATTGCATATAAATCATATCGGCAATACCAGACATTTGATCTTCTATTGGCGCGGCAACAGCATTGGCCATTGCCTCACTATTAGCTCCAGGAAATGAGGCGGTAATACTTAAACATGGTGGGACAATGTTAGGATATTGTTCAATTGGAGAAGCCCAAATTGCAACACCTCCAGCAAGTAAAATGATGAGAGATAACACCATAGATAAAACTGGACGGAGTATAAAAAACCTACAAAACATTATTAGTAGCCCTTCATATTTGTGCTGGAACTACTATTTAATTTTTCTATTTGTTTGGCTATTGCTGGAGATGAGCCATTTAATTTGGATACTTCATTTACTTCCTGAATTATGGTATTATTTGATTGGGCCATGTTATCCACTGTATTTACAGTTTTTGAATTGGTTTTATTATCTATTGCAATCAATGACTTTTCATGAATACGAATATTGCCATTTGTAATAACAATATCACCATCTTTTAATCCAGAAGTTATCATCCATAATGCCCCATACATTTTACCAGCTTGAACATGACGTTTAATTGCATGATTATTTTGAACGACATAAACAAAAGCACCTACATCATCATGTAGTACTGTCTGCTGCGGTACACTATAGGTTTTTAAATACTTTATTCCGTGAATATATACAGTTACATATTGTCCAGATAATAATTTATTCTTTATATACTTATTATCAACGTATGCTCGCATATTCCATACACCATTTGTCAGACTAATTCGGGTATCAGTAAATTCTACATATCCTGAATCTTTTATCATCTTACCATTGGCTAATTGTAAATCAATGCGAAAAGTATAATTTTTAGGTACCGAAATAGTTTTATCCAAGACTCCATCTTCAATGTCTACCCTTTGGTTTTCTGGCATAGAAAATAGTAAGTACATATCATTTACTGAATTGATATTATTAAGCACCGTCTGAAAGGCTGTGACCATAGTGCCCTCAGTTACCATCCGCTGGGCGATATAACCATCTGCCGGAGAACGAACCAGGCAGTAAAGTAAATTCAATTTAGCCTGATCAATATTGGCTATATCAGTTTCTACATTACCCACTGCCGCCTTATAGTTAATTCTGGCATTTTCCACATCCTGTTTAGCTACTGCATTATATGTATATAAATCTACATAGCGCTCATAAATAATTTTTAAATTATCTTGTGCTGCTTTATCTTTTATTAACTGACCTTGGAAATTTTTTAATTGTAATTCGTAAGGGCGTGGATCAATCTCATATAAAGGTTGCTCTTTCTTGACAAATGCCCCCTCTTTATAGAATTTCTTGTATATGGCACCACTAATTCTGGGAATTACCTGGTAATCTACAACTCCTTGTACCATAGCCGGATAATTGATGATATACGGTACATCATAGGCATATACCTCTTGTACATCAACGTGTTTGGCTTCATCGGTAACGACTGGTTTTTTACTGCAGGAAGCAGATAAGATACATAAAAATATAAGGAAAAAGTTCTTTATCATAGGTAGCACTATCCGTCATCGCGAGCGCAGCGTGGCGATCTATATTTAAATTCATTAAACAGGTTCTAAGTAGCTATTCTATCATAAAAAGAATTTGTTTTGTGAGGCAGTGAGTGTTAAGTAATCCTCACCAAGTATTTAAAAATATAATTGCATATTTATTTTTGTTATGCTATCATGTTAATGCTGGTTCTTATGCGTGCAGGCTACATCCTAATATCTGGCATGCATATATGCATAATAATTAAAGCTATACATATTTGTCAGATTCTCAATATTTTTTAAAAGGAAGTAAAAATGAAAAATTGTAAATTAAATTATCTTTTAAGCTGCTTCGTGTTACTTTTATTTTCTAGTATGAGCTGGGCAAATAAAGTCATGAATTGTCAATCAATGCCAATGGTGACTGGCATTCAAGTAACTAATCTCCCTGATATTAATATATACGCAAATGATGCATATGTGGTTACAAAAACCTCTTTTGGAAATAATGTCCAAACAGACATTAAAGACCAGTATAATCCTCATCTATTAAATGAGGTCTCTGGACGTAATGAATGGGGAGCATGGAAAATGACAAGAGACACGACCGCAGTATACTCAGTGGGAGGTAGATATAGATGGAATGTTTCAGGAGCGTTGCCAATTGATAATGTGCATAAAAGGGAACCTTACACGGTAGTTGGCGGGGTTTATGCCTGTAAAGACTTTGAAGAATGTACAACAGATGACAATGATAAAACGTGTAACGTAATGTAATTTTATCAAAAACTACCAACAAACAGTTGGTAGTTTATAGATCCGTAAATTATAATGCTAAACGGCGGATATCTGTTAATACTTGTGACAAGTATGCAGTAAATTTTGCCGCTAATGCGCCATCAATGATCCGATGATCATACGATAATGAAAATGGCATAATCAGACGTGGTGCAAATTCACTGCCGTTCCATACTGGCTTAATTGATGATTTGGATACACCAAGAATTGCTACTTCAGGAGCATTAACAATCGGAGTGAATCCTGTTCCACCAATCCCACCCAAACTTGAAATAGTAAATGTACCACCTTGCATATCAGTTGGTTTTAATTTCCCCTCGCGAGCTAATTTTGCCAAAGCCGATGTTTCTGTTGCTATAGAAACTACACCTTTTTTATCAGCATCTTTTAGCACTGGTACCACCAAACCTTGTGGGGTATCCGCAGCAAAACCAATGTTATAGTATCTCTTATATACCAAATTATCTCCATCAATTGATGAATTAAATTCTGGGAATTTTTTAAGCGCAAAAACACAGGCTTTTATAATAAATGCCAGAGGTGATACCTTAATTTCAGCTTTCTTATATTCTTCATTTAGCTGTTTTCTAAATTCTTCCAGCTCAGTAATATCCGCTTCATCAAACCCGGTAACATGCGGAATCATAACCCAGTTTCTAGCTAAATTAGCCCCAGAGATTTTTTTAATTCTGGATAAGGAACTCACTTCAACTTCACCAAATTTGGCAAAATCAATTTTTGGCCACGGTAATAAATTTAAACCACTACCATTTGTTGGCACACCAGATACAGAACCACCAGTCATTACCGATTTAATAAAAGACTTCAAATCCTCTTCAGTAATGCGCCCCTTACTACCGCTACCGTTAATCTCACCCAAATTAGCGCCTAATTCACGAGCTAATTTACGAATTGCCGGGGATGCAAAAGACTTAGCAAAAGATTCTTCGTCTATAGCCTGTGTACTTTTCGCTACAACAGTTGCAGCCGGAGCGGATGATACACTTGATGCAGTAACCGGCGCAGTTTCTGCTTCCGCAATTGGATCAGCTGCACTAGACACTGTTACTGCATCAGCTGTAACCTCATCTGCTGATTTAGCACTATCGCCAGCAACTTCAAGCGATAACATTAAATCGCCCTCACTTACCTTAGAACCAGGTTTCAAAACAATTTTCTTTACAACCCCAGCAGCAATTGCTGGAACTTCCATTGTAGCTTTATCTGTTTCAAGCATAACCAAGTTATCATCAACCTTAATAGTATCACCAACTTTTACGTATACTTCAGCAACATTTACATCCGTACTGCCACCAATATCTGGTACTTTTAATTCTATTAAGTTAGGCATTTATTCCCCTAATGAGTTTTTGTAAAGATCAAAAATTATAACCATGAAGACATTCTTCCAGTTTTTACGTAATTCAGATTGCCACGCTGCGCTCGCAATGACGCATCACTGTTATCCTCGGGCTTGACCCGGGGATCTGGGTTCCCGTCTACACGGGAATGACATTATGCTCGCAATGACTGATTATACCGCAAGATTAGCAATAAAACGTTTACGTAAATTGCTTAAATCAGAAACATTTTCTATGACTTCACCAAATAGTGTAGCCAAATTATTAAGTATCGTCCGAATTACCATCTTCTCACTATCAATATTGAAATTAATTTGCGTATCTAACCAATGTTCCAGCCAGCCTGGATCAGGTAATCGGCTTTGTACTGTATCATTAGGAAAATTAGCCTTACTAACATGTAAGTTAGTTGGATGCATCGGTTTACCAGTTCTAGCGCTTGAAGCCATTAAGATACCAATTTTAGCAAAGGATAGTTTTGCCTTATCACCAAAATTGGCAATTGCTTTACGCATATATTTAAGATACGCACCACCATGACGCGCCTCATCCATTGATAATGTTTTATATATTTGTTTAATTACTGGTTCAGTATGCCATTTGGATGCTTGTTTATACCATTGCGTCAAACGCATTTCACCGCAAAAGTGAAGCATCAATGTTTCCAATTCTGGTGCTGGATCAAACTCAAAACGCACCGCATGTAATTCTGCTTCAGTTGGCATCATTTCTGGTTTAAAGCGACGTAGATATTCAATCATCACCAAAGAATGCTTTTGCTCTTCGTAAAACCACACAGACATAAATGCAGAAAAATCTGAATCATGACGATTGTCTCGCAAAAACATTTCAGTTGCAGGCAAAGCCGACCATTCGGTAATGGCATTCATCTTAATTGTCATCGCCTGTTCATCAGTAAGTAACTTAGGGTCAAATTCATCCCACTTTATATCTTTTTCCATACTCCAACGTGCTTTTTCCAAATCAGCAAATAATTTAGGATATAACATTTCATGTTCAGTATTTGACGCCATTACTCTTTTCCTTTAAATCACAAATCTATTACTATTCAAAATTATTGCAAGTATGCGCTTACAGAGCAAGGAATAGCTAAAACAAAGCAAGCGGAATGTACTATAGTACATGAGCATTGCAACTTTTAGCGTATGACGCAGCTATGTAAGATGCAGACATAGCAATAATTACACTTCCCAAGGGTTTGGTTTGTCTACCTTAACCTTATACTTTTTAATCGCTTCAGCTACTTTTTTACTATCAATCAATCCATTATCAGCTAAAGATTTTAGGGCAGCAATTGCTACATAATAACGATTAACTTCAAAGAAATCACGTAGCGCAACTCTAAAGTCAGAACGACCAAATCCATCAGTTCCTAGTACTGTATAACTGCCCGGTACAAATTGACGAATTTGATCCGCATAATTCCGAATATAATCCGTGGCCGCAACCGTCACCGTAGCTTTGGTTTTCTCCAGCATCTTGGTAATAAACGGCTTTTGTGGAGCTTTTGTCGGATTTAGCATTCCGTGTCTAAGAAGCGACATCCCATCTCGCTTCATGCGATTAAATGATGGTGCTGAGAATAAATTCACGCTTATGCCAAAATCCTTGACCAGTAAATCTGCCGCAGCAATAACTTCGCGGAAAATAGTCCCGCTACCCATTAAATTCACGCTGATTTTACCCGAACCTCTTTTATCAAATAAGTAACAACCCTGTATTATATCCTGTTCTATACCTTTTGGTAATGGAGGATGCGGATAATTTTCATTCATCACTGTTATATAATAGAATTTATCTTTATTTTCTACATACATTTCATGCATACCATGATGCACAATTAAAGCCACTTCATAGGCAAATGTTGGATCATAACTCTCACAGTTAGGTATCAATCCTGCCTGAATATGGCTATGCCCATCTTCATGCTGTAAACCTTCACCATTAAGTGTGGTACGACCCGCCGTACCACCAATCATAAAACCACGCGCACGCATATCCCCCGCTGCCCACGCAAGATCACCTATACGCTGAAAACCAAACATGGAATAGTAAATATAAAAAGGAATCGTAGGCAAAGCATGATTGGCATAGCTTGTAGCCGCTGCAATCCAGGTACACATTGCACCAGGTTCATTTATTCCCTCTTGAAAAATCTGCCCTTTAATGTCTTCTTTATAAAACATTAGCTGACTTGAATCTTCTGGAGTATATAATTGTCCAACATGTGACCAAATACCTAGTTGCCGAAACATACCTTCCATACCAAAGGTTCTTGATTCATCTGGTACAATAGGAATAATCCGTGAACCGATTTCTTTATCTTTAACCAAAACATTAAGCATACGCACAAATGCCATTGTAGTAGACATTTCCCGCTCTTCGGTACCTTTTAATAACGCCTCAAAAGCTTCGATAGGCGGAATTTTAAGTTTTTTAGTTGATGGATTCCGGATCGGGTAATACCCGCCTAATTTTGCCCGCTTATCATGTAAATATTCGTATTCAGGTGTACCTTTTTCTGGTTTGATAAATGGTATCTCTTCAATCTGCTCATCAGTTAATGGAATACCAAATTTGGTACGCAGTCGTTTTAGAGTATCGGTCGATAATTTTTTTTGATTATGTGCAATATTTTGTGACTCTCCCTCCCCCTTCATGCCATAGCCTTTAATAGTCTTAGCTAAAATCACTACCGGTCGTCCGCCAGCATTGTGGGCTGCATCATAATAAGCCGCATAAATTTTATCTAAATCATGGCCACCACGCGTTAAATGCCAGATATCCTCATCACTTAAATCTTTTACTATCTCTAGTGTTTCAGGTTTTTTACCAAAAAAATTCTGGCGAATATAAGCGCCGTCTTTAGCCCTATAAGCCTGATATTCACCATCAATAGTTTCCATCATTAGCTCTCTAAGCTTTCCTGTTGTGTCTTTGGCAAGCAGATTATCCCAGCCACTTCCCCATATGACCTTAATAACCTTCCAGCCAACACCTGCAAATAGCCCCTCCATCTCCTGGATAATCTTGCCATTACCGTTTACCGGACCATCTAGTCTTTGCAGGTTACAATTAATAACAAAAATTAGATTATCTAATTTTTCACGACTAGCGATATGGATATTACCTAAGGTTTCTGGCTCTGACGTTTCACCATCACCAATAAAGCACCAAACTTTACGACCTTCATTATTAATCAATCCACGGTCGCCCAAATACTTCATAAATCTGGCCTGATAAATAGCCATTAATGGACCAAGCCCCATGGATACAGTCGGAAATTGCCAATAATCCGGCATTAACCATGGGTGTGGATAGGAAGATAAACCTTTTTTAGCCGATTCCTGACGGAAATTTAACAATATTTCTTCGTTTAATCGACCCTCAACAAAACTTCTGGCATAAATACCAGGAGATGAGTGTCCCTGGAAAAATACCATATCACCATGCTTATCACCGCTTGGTGCTTGCCAGAAATGATTAAAACCTATTTCATATAAACTCGCAGAAGAAGCATAAGATGCAATGTGTCCACCTAGCTCACTACTAATTTTATTGGCTTTTAGTACCATTGCCGTCGCATTCCAACGGATATATGCAGCCAGCTTATTTTCAATAGCCTTGTCCCCTGGGTACGGTGTTTGCTGGTCTAAATTAATTGTGTTAGTATAATCAGTAGTACGCTCGCCAGATACATCTTTGCCACCACGTTCTTTTATTCTATTAGCAACCAGCTTTTGCAGTGTTTGTGCAGCTTCAATCGAATCATACTCAATAACATTGTCGATTGAGTCCAGCCATTCTTTAATTTGTAAATCATCTAATTTATTTGTATCTGTCATATTTATATCAAAACCTTAAAAACATATGCCATCAGCAAGCAATTCACGTAACAATAAAGCTGCTAACTCATTTCCGAGAAACTATATTTATTGCATATAATATTGACATCTCAGGAGTCGTTAGTATAACATATCTGCTTAGGTTATTAACTACCTTTTATTGCTGCATTGCAACGTTATAAATACAGGTTTCCGCTATACTCGCGAATTATCATGTCATCCTCGCGCATGCGGGGATCTGCAGCTGAGATTCACGCCTCCACAGGAATGACACGCGGTGCTTGGGAATAACATACAGATGTTCGCAATAACAAATAATCCATAAAATAAGAAAAGGCAAATAAAAATGACAAATAAGATACAAGCAATAAAGCAATATGGACAGAAAATCTGGATCGATAACCTATCTCGTGAATTAATTAATTCTGGAAAACTTGCACAATTAATTAAAGAAGATGGAATTGCTGGCGTAACATCCAACCCCACAATTTTCTATAAAGCAATAAGCAGTGATAAGCACTACCAGGATGATCTAACCAAAATCAAACAAAGTAATTTATCCGCCGAAGCAAGATACGAACATCTGGTGATGAAGGATATTCAAGCTGCATGCGATATAATGTTACCGCTTTATACCAGTAGTAAATATGAAGACGGGTATGTAAGCTTTGAAGTATCACCACATTTATGCCATGATAAACAAGGTACCATTGATAATGCGCGTAGACTATGGCAAGAAATTAACCGCCCTAATCTGATGATAAAAGTTCCTGCAACTGCAGCTGGAATAGAAGCTCTTACACAGTTAATCTTCGATGGAATTAATGTAAACATTACCTTATTATTTTCTCTGGGACAAGTTATTCGAACCTGGAATGCATATATCACTGGCTTACAAAAAAGATATAACCGTGATTTACCTGTTGATACAATAAAATCAGTTGCCAGCTTTTTCCTTTCCAGAGTTGATACCGCAATTGACGATAAGCTGCCAGAAGATTTACAGGGAACCGCCGCGATTAATTTAGCTAAAATGGCATATTTAGCCTATAGCGAACTATTTAGCTCGGAAACATTTAGTATATTAAAACGTTATGGTGCGAAAGAGCAGTATCTTCTATGGGCAAGTACCGGAACCAAAAATCCTAAATATTCAGATGTACTATATGTTGAAGAACTAATCGGTGGCCCAACAATTAACACAGTCCCTGATGCAACACTTAATGCTTTTCGGGACCATGGTATTGCACGAAATAGTTTAACTGAGAATATAGATCAGGCACCGGTTAATCTTGAGAAAGTTCAGCAATATGTCAATATGGATGAACTGGGTGAACAATTACAAAAGGATGGTTTAAAATTATTTGAAGATTCATTTGATCAGTTAATGGAATTGGTTAAATGACATTTCTATCCCCAGCCAAGTTGAATCTGGGGCTTAAAATTGTCGGTAAAAGACCTGATGGATATCATTTACTCAAAACTATTTTTTGTCTTATTGATTTATTTGATGAGATTCAAATACAAATCACTCATAACGGGAAAATATCTCTGATTGAACACAATCAGGCATGGCCCTATCAAACTGATCTATCTTATAAAGCCGCAAAATTATTGCAAGAAGAAAGCGGCACAAAATATGGCGCTAATATTAAAGTAAACAAAACTATACCTTCTGGTGGTGGATTAGGCGGCGGTAGTTCTGATGCAGCAACAGTGCTTATTGTTTTAAATGATTTATGGCAATTGGGGATGACAAGCGTTCAGTTAACCCAACTTGGGGCAAAGCTTGGGGCAGATGTTCCATTCTTCATTCATGGTAAAAATGCAATGGCTGGCGGTATTGGCGATATATTTACTGATATCCAGTTACCGCAACAGTATTTTGTATTAATCTGTCCCAAGTTTCATATAAATACAGCTAAAGTATTTCAAAATTTTGAATATGTTCCGGAAGAAGATCCCCGTCTTCACGGGGATGATATAATTTCCGGGGATGACATAAATTACAGTAATTATCTTCTGGAAACTTTAGAAAATGATTTATTTCCAATTGCCCTCAAGCTAAAACCAGAATTGGCTAGCATTTTGAAACAATTAGAGATTTTTGGTACAGTTGCAATGACAGGTAGTGGAAGCTCACTCTTTTTACGCTTTTACGAACCAACAGAGGCAAAAAAAATTGCAAAAAAAATTGCAGAAATCAGTCAAAACAAGTATAATACGTTCCTTGTGAAAAGTCTGGCTGTTTCACCAGTTTTTTCAAATAATTTCTAGAGGGGAGTCGCCAAGTGGTAAGGCATCGGATTTTGATTCCGACATTCGCAGGTTCGATCCCTGCCTCCCCTGCCATACTGGAAGTTATATTCAAGAAGATATATACACATGTCATTCCCGTGTATACGGGAAACCATGATCTTAGTTAAATCACTAAAAGCGCATTCGTTGAAATAAACGTTATGCGCTTTTTTATTTGGGGAATTCCACTATGTTAGTACGCAAAAATTTAATGGTTTTTACGGGCAATGCCAATATTGATTTTGCCAACAGAGTGGCAAGATGTTTGGATATTCAACTAGGAAAAGCAAGCGTTACCAAATTTAGTGATGGTGAAGTTGCCGTTGAGCTTTTAGAAAACGTGCGTGGCAGCGATGTATTTATCCTGCAGCCAACCTGTAATCCAACCAATGATAATTTAATGGAAATTTTAGTCTTAACCGATGCCCTCAAGCGCGCTTCAGCTGGCAGAATTACAGCAGCAATCCCATACTTTGGGTATGCCAGGCAAGATCGCAGACCACGTTCCGCTCGGGTGCCTATCTCCGCTAAACTAGTTGCCAATATGCTTATGTCAGCAGGAATTGACCGCGTACTAACAGTTGACCTACATGCAGATCAAATTCAGGGATTTTTTGATATTCCCGTGGATAATATCTACGGTTCACCTGTTCTATTAAAAGACATAAAGGCTGGTCGCCATGAAAATTTAATGATCGTATCACCTGATACCGGTGGTGTAATGCGAGCCCGTGCATTTGCCAAGGCATTAAATGTAGATATGGCAATTATTGATAAACGTAGACCAAAAGCTAACGAAGCCGAAGTTATGAATATTATTGGTGATGTTAGTGGCAAAACGTGTATAATCGTAGATGATATGATTGATACTGCCCAGACATTATGTAAAGCGGCAGAAGCGCTCAAAAAGCAAGGTGCGATTAAAGTATCAGCATATGCCACCCATGCAGTTTTTTCAAGCAAAGCCATTGAACGGATTAATGAATCAATTTTGGATGAAGTTGTAATAACTGATACCATTCCGCTTAATGATAAGGCCAGGTTAAATGGCAGCAAAATTAGAATGGTAAGCATGGCGGCATTAGTTGGTGAAACTATCCGCCGCATTAATAATGAAGAATCAATTAGCTTGCTTTTAAATGATTAGCCGTTGTCTATTTAACTCAAAAAACTATTGCAGTTTTTGAGTGTATAAAATTTATGGTTGTTGTAATTTTTGATGATATACGGTAACTATTTGAATATGTGTAGCTTTCACTCGATACACCACAATATATGGAAACTTTTGCATAACCATTTCCCGTGTTCCAGCTCTAATCCCTGCTCTACACATAACATGAAAAGTTTTTAGCATGGAAATTTGTTCATTGTAGTATTTGGCAAACTCATAACCCAATCCTGGAGATTGTGTCTCATAGTACACAGATATGCTGTCTAAATTTTGAATAGCTTTCCTAGAGTGTTGCAGTTCTAACACATTATAATTCCATAAATAACTAGTTGATTAAGAAAAAATTTGCTCTACAGCTTAAAGCCCCACTTTTTATTCATTTTTTTTAACTGAGCTTCCGTCGCAAACTGTCCTTTATCCAGTTGGGCCAATCCTTCGTCAACTTGAGCCAATTGCCAGCGCTCTAATTCTATTTTTTCGGTAATCCAGCTTATGAGCAAATCGGACCGCCTTCTATCCATAGCTTGTGCTAAATCATCCAAATTTTGGCGTAATACATGCGGAACACGAAAAGATATAGTATCTGTCCTTAGTGGTGATGATTTCATTTTATTCTCCTAACAAAAAACTATGCTAAGACTTCAATGATAAAATACATATTTTATCATTAAGCCTTGACATATTTAATCTGAAATTCTTTTTAATTAATGCACGTAATCATTATAACACAAAGTATACTTTGTATACATTTAATTACATTCCGTATTGCTATTTTGTTAGGAATTATTTAAGAAGGAGTTTAATGCTCCAGATTTAACCCACATGTTTTTAACTGAACTTCAGGTAAATACTTTTTTTATTTAAATCACTTTGGAGTATTTATTTGGTTGCAGCTTATAATATTTATCAAAAACTACAGCAATATTTCTAATTAGAAAACGTCCTTTATCATTAACCTGGAATCCAGATTGGGATGTACTCAATAATCCAAGCTCTGCCAAATCAATGATTTTTTCTAGCTCTAGTGCAAAATATTCAGAAAAATCTAGTCCAAACTTTTCCTCTATCGATAAATAATCTAGCTTAAATTGACACATTATCTGACTAATAATATAACGCCTTAATACATCGTCACTATCTAGAGCAAATCCTCGTAAAATAGGTAGTTGCTTATTGTCTAACGATTGGTAATAACTAGATGTATCTTTCACATTTTGATAATAGGTGTTGCCAATAAAACCAATTGATGAAACACCAAAAGACAACATATTGGTATCGGCAAAAGTAGAATAACCCTGAAAGTTTCGTTGTAGTGTCCCATTTTTTAAAGCTATAGCCAAGTCATCATCCGCCCTGGCAAAATGATCCATTCCTATAAAAACATAGCCGCTACTGGCTAACTTATTGACACTCATCTGTAATATGTCCAACTTTTCTGCGGCTTGTGGCATATCTTCTTCTTTAATCCTACTTTGCGGCATAAACATCGTTGGAATATGTGCATAATTAAACAATGCTATCCGATCTGGCGCAAGCTTAATTACCTGATCTACCGTATAACTAAATTGTTCAAGATTTTGAAATGGTAAGCCATAAATTAAATCAACATTTGTTGACTTAAAACCAAAACTTCTGGCACTATTTAAAACCAATTCATTTTGCTCATATGGTTGAATTCGATTAACAGCTTTTTGTACTTTTAGATCCAGATCCTGCAAGCCTATTGAAATACGGTTAAACCCATTATCATTCAAACTGGCAATAAAATTGGCATCAGTATGGCGTGGATCAATCTCCATTGCTATTTCTTTAGCATTATCCAAATTGAAATATTTACGTACTAAACACATAACCAAATTAACTTCGTCTATAGATAACCATGATGGAGACCCTCCACCAAAATGTAGTTGAATAACATCCAGTTTTCTACCAATATGTTGATAATAAAGTTCCATTTCTTTTTCCAGATACACTAAATATTGGCTGATTTGGTTTCTATCATTGGTAATAATTTTATTACATGCACAAAATAAACATAGCGTATTACAAAATGGAATATGGATGTATAAGGAAATAGGTGCAGATTTTTTTGAGGCAAAGATACCTAGTTGTTGTTCCTGATCTTTACGGGTAAAATCAAAGTTAAACCGATCAGCGGTAGGATACGAAGTATAACGCGGAGCATTAGTTTGGCACTTCTCAATTAATTCACGATCAAAATCTATCATTTAATTACTTTACCACTCTATCAATAGTTTTATAGTTAAATCACCCTTACTACATTGTAGAATCTTTGGATGGTTTGGATCTGTCCACTCCAAATATTCTACTTTCCAGCCTAACTGAACAAATCCATCATCTAAGCTACTATCTATTGGCACATTAGGTAAGGCAACCCCTTGAATCCAATAATGCAAAGATTGCATTGGCAGCGTAAAGCCCAAGTTATCCTGCAGCAATTTATCCAGATCATCCCCCGTATATGTCTTATCTTTGGTCTCTAATGTTACAACCTTACTCTCAATTGTGATTTTTGCAGCAACACTACCGATAGGTGAACGTAATTCCATATTTTCATGATCATTCAGCTTAGTCCAGGTAAAATTGCCATAATCATTCTTTTCACTGGTCTTGATACTAAACCGACCAGAAATATCAAAGTTTTGCTCTATAGCTGTTGGTTTAATATAAGGGGAAGGTTTTTCAACTGTCGGATTATAAAACATGGCACATGAGGTAATACTAAAGAATAAGCCAGTTGCCGTAAGTATTTTTATTATATAATTTTTAATCTCGGGAGTAATCATTGTTTTTTCATTTCTATGCCAAACTGTATATACATTAAAAGACCAATGGCTTTCTCTAATAGTTGGCGTCTGATATTTGCCTGTACCTGATCCTTGGTAATTATTATAACTTTAGCGGCCATCTCTGGTTGTTTTAACGCTGTATAAATATCTCTTAAGTGCCCGGCACTTTCCGGATCATAATTTTTATCAACACTTGCTTTAACATACTTTAAAGCCATTGGATAGTTACCCTGCCTGTAGTACACCCAACCTAATGTATCGAGAATATTTGGATCAGCTGGCTTTAAGTCAAAGGCTTTTTTAGCATAAATATATGCCTGCTTATAATTGTGCGTTTGATCCGCATATATGAAAGCCATATCATTATAACCCATCGCATTTTGTGGATCCATCTTTATATATTTGTTGTACAGTTTAATTGCCTGATTAGTATTTTGTGTTATAGCCGCCATTCCAGCATATGCGTAGAGATAATCTTTATCGCTTGCATATTGTTTATAGTTATCAACAAGTAGCTTATATGCATCGTTATACCAATTCATATTACTATAAAATCCAGCCTTAAACAATATTGTTTTTTTAGCATCCAGTTTTTCTGACGCAGCAAAATTGTCTAACATTTTATTGGTATTTACTCTATCCCCCATTGCAACATAGTCATTTAAAATTATTATATTTACTGGCATTGCAAGAAATTGATTTAAGCTAGCCGCATCCTGATAATATTTAATTGCCTGATCATGTTTGCCCTGATAATCATAAATCCCGCCAATCACTGATTTTACGGCACCAGAACTAGCTTTATCAGCTGGATTAGCTGTGATAAAATTAGTTAAAGCACCGTTATAATCATTTTGTAAAACCTTGATAAGCCCCATATTAATTAAGGCATTATCTTTATTTAGATTATTTTGAATACTTTGATTAGAATAATCCCAGGCCCTGCTTAATTGCTTGGTTTTAATTAAATCACCTACATACATATTTTGTAAGATTACAGCTGGGGTTTTATTATTTTTTAAATTGTCATCTAGTATTTGTATTACTTCGCTTTCATTACCAGCACGGGATAATATACCGATTGACCATATAGCTGGGATATCCCAATTGGGAAATTTATTGTGAATTAGATCAAGTCTGGCAGCAAGACTGTCTGCATTATTAGCAGAAGCATAATTAATCGCTGAAACCAGATTCGATTCTGGGTATACCTTATAGTTATCCGCAACATAATCACCAAATTTAGTTAATGTTTCACTACTGGCTTTATTCAAACCACCAGTCAAGAGTGAACTTACAAATAACAAGATGACTCGTCCTTTTTGTGGGCTTTTATTCATCAAAGCATCCAGGTTATCCGAAGCTAAAGTTACATTATTTTGATTAAGTGCAACTTTAATTTGGAATAACTTGGCTAATTGTGATTCTGGATTTACTTTTATAAATAAATCAAGCATTGAGTCTAATGCCGCGATTTGTTCTTTAGTTGTGCTAAAATGTTCTAGACATATAATTGCTTTGTATATAATTCGTGGATCTTTATATTTGATAGATAATTGCTTAAAATAGTTATAAGCTTTTACATAATCACCCTGATTAAAATATATATCCGCCTGGATTAAATTAGAAAAATCTGATGGTGCCAAATTTGCTTGTGGAATTTTAGAATCATCAAAGTCTTTCAACATATCTGTTGCGTCAACTGCATTTTCAACATTACTTTGATAATTAGCAGTATCAAACTCTTTGGGATTATAAGTGACATTGGTGTTGGAACAAGCAAACAGCCCAAGAACAGTAACAATACTTATTAATTTCAGCTTCATAAATAATTCCAATACGTCATCGCGAGCACCAGCGTAATGATCCATGTTATAATTACCGTTATTTTAACACTTTATCGGACATTGAGGCTAGATATATGCCAGAACTACCTGAAATAGAAACCATAAAACGCGGAATTATATCCCTGGAAACGCAAACTATACTTAAAGTAGTTGTTCGCAATCCAAAATTACGTTATGCAGTAGACTCCGACCTGGATCTAATTCTAAAAAACGTAAAAATAGATAGGATCTCTCGCCGCGCCAAGTATTTGATTTTTGATGTGAGTGCGAAACATAATGCCCAACATGGTCATTTAATTATACACCTTGGGATGTCCGGCAGCTTAACTCTGACTGATAATTATACGCCGTTAAAAAAACATGATCATGTTGATATAATATTTGGCAGTGGAAATGTTTTACGTTATAATGACCCACGTCGTTTTGGCTGTATTATTTATACCAAAAATCTGGAAAATAGCGCACTACTTCAGCATCTTGGACCTGAGCCATTGACAGATGAATTTAAGGCCAAATATTTATTTGATAAATTAAGTAATAAGCTCAGTAGTATCAAACAGCTAATTATGGATAATACAATTGTCGTTGGTGTTGGCAATATCTATGCATGTGAAGCGTTATTCCTGGCTAAAATATCACCACTTCGACCAGGAAAAAGTATTAGTAAACGTGAAACAGAGTCATTGGTTAAATGCATAAAACAAGTATTGGAGCAGGCTATTGAATTAGGCGGGAGTTCCATATCGGACTATAAACATGCAGATGGCAGCCTTGGCTATTTTCAAAACATACATAATGTATATGGGCGTAGTGGTAAACCATGTAAACTTTGTAATGAAACTATTCTTGAAAAGCGTCTGGGACAAAGAAATAGTTTTTATTGCATCAACTGCCAAAAATAAATATAGAGATCCCCGCATTCGCGAGGATGACATGACTTTATTGAAACAGCCCTGCCCTTGTGAATCAGATTATTGCAATTATTTGAAGGTTGTGATATACTGTGTATGGGAGACTGGGTCATATATCCAGCAAGCATGTATGAAATGTTTTTAGAGGGTATCAGAGAACATTAACCGGACTTACAGGAGGTTAAATTGCAATGAGTCGCAAAGTGTAAATATACGCTTTGCAACCACTTCGAATATTTTTTTAAGAGACAGGTAATATTTAAAATTGGCATAAAATGAAGAATCTTAAACCTACTAATATAGTGAATAATGTCACTAAGAAGTTAGTCTTGTGAATAAGGTCTTTTGACCTTATTCATAACATGGTCTATGACAGAAACAAGGTAGTCAAGACTAGCTCAGCTTATATATTGCAGTTTTATACACGTAATAAGATGCAATATTCAGAACCGGCACCCAGATAAATAACCCTAAACCTACTGGCAATATAGCCAACAAAGTAAAAACAATTACCAATACTGAATAAAGTAAAAATGTCGAAACATTATATAATCCTACTTTAAGACTCAAGCCCATGGCTGTTACCGGGCGCATCTCTGGATAATTCAGACAGATAATAGGTGAAATCCACATTGCTATTTGTAAAATCAATAGCGGTAATAAAAATATTAAAACTGCAAAATCCTGCCCAAAATTTACCGTTTGACTGTTATTTTTAAAATATAACCCCACTAAGTATTGCCCAATTAGAAAAACTGCATTTAAAGAAAAGCTCAAAAAACTCAGTCTAATTAAAGTAACATTCGAAAAAAAATCTTTAAACATTGATGAAATTTCTATTTTTTCTCCGGTTTCAACCCTACTGGCTATATTAGCAAAACGAGCCGTAAATAACGGCGCCATAAATGCACCAAATAGCGGAAGCAGACCAACTAAGATACTTAGTATGCTCAGTAAGATAAATTGAATCGGACATTCTCTAAAAATATAAAATGCTGATTTAATCCATTCCCAACTTGCCTTTAATTCTAAATTCTTACGTACAGCCAGATTTGTCACCTTAATGCATCCCTTTATTAAATAACTCGTCATTATACACTATGATTTATCTCACCTGGTTAAAACATGTAAAATACACAACGATTCCCCAAAACAGTATTGACTAAAGAGGCTGCATTCTCAAATATTTAAAGTGTAGAATACTCGTCCCCCATCATCCAGGTGGTTAATGTAATTTAATTATATACAAACTTTACGGTGCAGCGCAACATGAAAATTAACACTTGAAGAGTAAAATATACTAAAATCCGTTAGCTTAATTACTAAGAATAGGGAAAAATTATGGCTTTAGTTAGTCTTCGTCAAGTCTTAGATCATGCTGCAGAACACGTTTACGGAGTTCCCGCATTTAATGTAAATAATTTAGAACAAGTGCAAGCTATCATGCAAGCCGCATATGAAACCGACTCCCCTGTTATTTTACAAGCCTCAGCCGGGGCCAGAAAATATGCTGGAGAAGAGTTTTTACGTCATCTTATACTAGGTGCAATTGATCAGTACCCAAATATTCCAATTGTCATGCATCAAGATCATGGCGCATCGCCTTCAATATGTATTCAAGCCATAAAATTAGGGTTTTCATCTGTTATGATGGATGGGTCACTGCAAAGTGACGGAAAAACTCCGAGTAATTATGAATATAATGTTGACGTAACACGTAAAGTCGTTGATATAGCTCATGCTGTTGGCGTTTCTGTAGAAGGTGAACTTGGCTGTCTAGGTTCTTTAGAAACGGGAATGGGTGAGGCTGAGGATGGCCATGGTTTTGCTGGCAGCTTAAGCAAAGATCAATTACTGACTGATCCACAAGAAGCTAAAGATTTTGTAGCCAAGACTAATGTTGATGCATTAGCAATAGCTATTGGCACATCGCATGGTGCATATAAATTTACTAGAAAACCAACAGGTGATATTTTATCTATTGAACAGGTTAAAAAAATTCATGCTGCCATTCCTAATACTCATTTGGTAATGCATGGTTCCAGCTCAGTACCTCAGGAATGGCTAAAAATCATTCGTGACAATGGCGGCGATATTAAAGAAACATATGGCGTTCCAGTAGAGGAAATTCAAATCGCAATTAAGCATGGAGTACGTAAAATTAATATTGATACTGATATTCGTCTTGCAATGACCGGAGCGATACGTCAGTATTTTAGTCAAAATACGGAACATTTTGATCCGCGCCAATATTTAGCAGTTGCCCGGGATGCAGCAAAACAGATTTGCGTTGATAGGTTCAAACAATTTGGGTGTGCTGGACATGGGAGTAAAATTAAGGCTATTAAATTAATTGATATGGCTTCTCACTATTAAACTAAAAAACTGAGTTACTGGGTTAATCTTAACTATTTGAGAGTTACTGCCAGTATGCGCTTACAGGGCAAGGAATAGCTACAACGTCGCCGGCGGAGTGTACTTATAGTACATGAGCATTGCGGCTTGTAGCGTATGACGCAGCCATGTAAGATGCAGACTGAGTAGTAACTCAGTTTTTTAGATTAAATAGGAGTACATTAATATATGAAATCTGCCATTATTTTCATACTACATAATTTCCCATTGGTAATGCTTTTATTATCATTTTTTATAGCCTCTGCTAAAAGTGGTAACTTCTTTAATCGCCTGTGCCTTGCAGTATTAATATTTCCAGTTGGACTTGGCGGGCTCTGGGGCTTTGTATTCCATGCATTCTCTCCCGAAGCTGCCTCTGCTTATATTGGCTGGCAAACCAATCCTTTTGAATATGAAGTCGGCATAGCTAATCTGGCAATGGGTATTATAGGTATTGCTGCTGGCATTTCATCCATTGGCTATAAAAAAGCAACAGCTACATTTGTCACTATCTTTTTAATTGGTGCAGCTATCGGGCATATTCATGAAATCGTTGTACTGAATAATTGGCACCCAGGAAATGCAGGTTCCATTTTATGGACAGATATTTTAATTCCAATTGTATTATGGGTCGCAATTTTATTTAGTAGAGAAAAACAAACTAATCAAATCAACTGGACCGAACATTAATTAAACTAATTAGTTCGGGGGCAAAGCGTTCTAGCTTGGAAGCACCTATTCCATAGATTTGCCGAAGCTCTTCATTATTTTGTGGTTTTTGTTTTACTATTTCATAAATACTGCGTTCGGTTAATATGGCGTGCTGTGATACTCTATGCAATACAGCAATCTTGTGTCGCCAGGTAATTAGGCTACGATATAATCTTTCATCCAATTCACTGCGTAACCATATGTCTTTAATTCCTTGTTGCAATTTGCCAACCACTGGTAAATGCACATCTTCTAACTTTCTTAAAATCGGCAATGCCTTATCCGTGAGTTTTAATGATCCTGATTCAAAATCAATATCTACTATACCACGACTATACAACTGGCGAACTACCCGTCTTAATTGTTTGGCATTTTGTTCGCTACATAAACCAAAAGTAGATAAGCGATGCTGCTCCCAAATTTGCACATTAATTGTTGCTCGTCCACGTAGAATATCAATAATCTGGGCAATACCAAAGCGCTGTCCAACTTTATAAATAGTTGCCAGGATTTTTTGCACTACAATAGTCTGATCTACCATTTTCGGCGGATTGGTACAATTGTCGCATCTACCACATACTCCTGATTCTTCGTTCATGGAATTAAGTAATTTATATTGCCGACATTCAGTACTATCACAATACTGAATAATTTTTTTTAAGCGATTTAACTCATATTTTTTCTTTAATTCATCCGTATCAGATAAAATAATTATCCGGCTTAATTCAATAATTTCCTTAAAGCCAAAACTAACTACACTAAATGCCTGCATATCATCCCGACCAGCCCTGCCAGACTCCTGATAAAAATGATCAATGCTCCTGGGCATATCAAAATGATATACATAACGGACATCTGGTTTATCTATTCCCAAACCAAAAGCTACAGTTGCAACAATAATCATATTATTATTTTGTAAAAACTTTAGATGGTTCTCTTCTCTTATCTTTGGATCAAGCCCTGCATGATAGGCTAATACCGGGTAACCACTATCTTGGAGGAATAGAGTTAACTTATCTACATGAGCTCGAGAATTACAATAGATAATCCCGCTTTGCCCAGTATGCTGCATTAAAAACTCTAATAGCTGGCCCTTAGAGTTATTCTTCTCCTGCACAATATATACCAGGTTATTCCGCATAAAAGAAGAATGAAAGGCCTTTGCTTCTTTTAAATGTAAATAATGCAGAATGTCTACCCTTGTGTAATGATCTGCAGTCGCAGTTAATGCAATTCTTGGGACATTGGGATAGGTTCTGGCTAATACTCCGAGTTTTTGATATTCCGGACGGAAATCATGCCCCCAATGTGAAACACAATGTGCCTCATCAATAGCAAATAGGCTAATTGGAATATTCTCTAAAAGTTGTAAAAATCGATATGAATTTGCTCGCTCTGGAGTTACGTAAACAAATTTAATATTATGTTCTTTGATTTGGATTAGGATATTACGTATATGTTCTGGCTCAAGATTAGATGCCAGGTACACAGCCTCAATTCCAAGCTCGGAGAGAGTTGCTACCTGATCTTGCATAAGCGCAATTAATGGTGAGACTATAATTGCCACACCATCACGCATTAGAGCTGGAATCTGGTAGCAAAGCGATTTACCACCACCAGTTGGCATTAATACAAAAGCACTAGAGCCATCAGCAATGTGCTGTATAATTTCTTCCTGCTGTCCACGAAACTCATTATAACCAAAGATGTCGTTTAGGATTTCATGGGCATGGCTTCGATACATAATTTTTGCTACCAGTGCTATTAAGTTTATTTTTTATCACTTAACTTTTTAAGAGAAAATTTCTTGGTCAGCTCATCGTATACAAAATTTTTCTCATCATCTTCAACTTCAGTACAAGTTACATAAGAAGTTTGGTCTACAGATTTTATATTTGGTTGATTACTTTCCCAAAGTACAAATATAGGTTTATCAGATATGCTCCAATCAATTAATGGAGGTCCAAATCTTTTACCCGGGTGCAGCTGCCCTTGAAGACCAAATACTTCATGATTTGATAAAAATCGAACAACATAGTTTTTATCATATAATTGCCATATTCTATTCTCAATCTTTCCATTATTTACAACCACAGTTTTACCTTCTGCATAAACCAAGCGGTTATCATATATTCTGACAAAAGAAGCCGGCCCCATGGATGTATCAAGATAAAAAAAATCATCAGAAGGTTCTACCATTCCTACAAACTCATTTCCAGAAGGACCATTAAACACTGCAATAGTCCTCTTCATTATACTACCCTGAAGACCATATGGATCACTTTTAGTCTTATCTCCTCTACTGATTTCACGATCAAAGCCTAATAGATATGATCTATGTATATCACCTTTAAGCTGAAAACCACTTTTAAAAATATAATAAAATGGATACTTTTGCTTTCCATTAATTTTCTCACATCTTACAAATTCCTCACCACCATTAACCGCATAACTTACATTTATACATAAAGATAATGTAAGTAACCCATATACATAAACTCTACTCAGTTGATATTTTGACATTTTTAATCCTCAATAACTATGCTTAAAATATTATTTTTCTTCAGTATTAGAATTTGATACTTCGCCAAATTTCGATGCACAATTTGCACTCATAAAGTTTAATCCATCATAACTTATACTCCATTTTTTATCATCAATTTTATTTTTATTTGACCCATCATAGAGTAACCGATAATCTGAAAAATCAACACCGTTACTATAAGTATAATCCGGATAATTTTTAACAAGCTTCCACCGTAGGACAATATTCGTGTCAGCCTGTGTATATGTTCCCGATGCTTCTACTAAAAAATCTTGACCCTTAGCGGGTATTCCCAATTTTATAAAATTTAAACTAAAAATCACAGCCTTAGAAGATGATAAAGACATTTGGGTTAAACTGGGTTGATCGGCTTTTTCTACCTCTTTAATAGTTTTAAAGTCTCTCAGTTTCCCAGAAGCAGAATCCTTGCCTACATATTCAAGAGTTTCAAGAAACACATTTTTTTGTTCTTCCTCGCCATCCTTTTTAAAATTTTTAGATATCATATATGAACGTTCATTATGTGAAAAAGATATTTTTTCAACATTTTTTAACATAAATTTGATTGTATCACCGTTACTATCAATTGTACAAGTTAGTGTTTCTGGTAACTGAGAATCAGCCATGGCTGCATGTCCAAATAAAGCTAAAAATAACATTGTAAATAATTTTTTAGCTGCTTTATCCTTTATTGTGTTTCTGCAGAGTTCAGCAGAAACGTAATAATTCTTTGTTCGCATTTTAGTCCTTTCAAAATTTTTTTGCTATTTCCCGTTTAAGGTGCTCCAGTCTTAAAGTTGCACCAAGAGTCTAAGTGTGCGCCAACTGTATGGGCGCATTATGACATAAGTGCCAAAAAAAGAAATACGGAATTTCCGTAAAATATAATTATTTGGACTCCTGCCTCCCACACGCGTGTGTGCGCGGGAATGACATGGTTGCGGACCGCTTAATTTGCTAATTTAAAGATTTCACTATATCCATCTTCTATATCAAGCCAATTATTATCATTAATCTCTAATTTTTCATAAACAGCTTTTGCATTATTGCATATTTGTTGATAATTAGTATGGTTGCATATTTCCATAATACTTTTTTCTGTCTTTTCATATTTGTATCCATTTTTCTGCATGTATTTATTTAACCTAAATTCCGGCAAATTTTGTAGCTATGTTTTTGGAAGAATTATTTTTAGCGCATCTAAAACTTTATTTTGCGATTTGGTTAGTTCAGTAATAATGCCACGATATTTACCAGAATAGGTG